>ERZ772910.1023-NODE-1023-length-14869-cov-2.962738_pt1 | contig 14869 bp, 23 predicted proteins | sample MGYA00511357_ERZ772910 | MGnify/ENA primary metagenome ERZ772910 (study PRJEB29015, sample SAMEA2738096) | human oral metagenome | biome: human oral; feature: human-associated habitat; material: saliva | place: China | collected 2193 ... | reverse complement strand
GTTATAGTATCTTCGATAAATTTATAGGTTTCAAGCAAGTCTACACAGGTAGATGGTTATTAAAGTATTATTCAGATGGTTCTGTAGTTCCAGAGGCTGATAGAAAGTATGCTTCTACTTATGCAGACTTTAATGGTACAAGAGCCAAAGCATGCTATGAATTTACTACTGTTCTATTGTGTATCTTCTTTAACAAGAAAGTAGATGACTTTTCTAAAATCTATGGTATGGATATTAGTTGTAAGTCTTATGATGACCCAAATTGTAACAATATCAACTTTTGGGCTAACAAAGCCAATAATGAATACGCTAAATGGGGTACAGCACAGCTTTTCAGAGACTATGATAGAGAAGATATGCTACACTATATTAGCAATAATGAAAGCCTACGAAGCACACTCTATGACCACTTAGATTCTTTTGAGCTAAGAGCATTGAAACGTAAATATATGGACTTTACTGGTGTACAACTCACAGAGAAAGCACCAGAAGTTAAGGAACTAACACCACTTACTAAAGAACTATTGGAATTGATTTAAAAGGAGAATTAACATGAAATACACATTTATTGACGTACTTACTAAAACACAAACAGAAATGCAAGAATGGCTACCAGAAGTATTGGCTGACTATGGTTATCAGATTAAGGTAACAGACTACATGATTCAAGCTATCAGCTCAGAAGAGAATCAGCCTTGTCTTGTGGCTCACTTAGACACAATCAACACAAAGCGTAAGAATTATAGCTATGGTAGTTATTATGCTACTGGTTCAACCCTTAGCACAGTTACAAGCACAGAAAAAGACCGTACACCAGAAGTACAAGATATTCTAGTCACAGAGCGCTATATCTTATTATCTCCTGAGTGCAAGTCTAGTATTAAATGTTTGGGTGCTGATGACCGTGTGGGAGTTAAGACTATCCTAGATATTCTTGAGATGGGTCTCAGACCTCATATTTTGTTCACTACAGATGAAGAAGTGGGTTGTGTGGGTTCTAGGAAGGCAGTAGAAGAAAATGTGCTAGAGGGGCTAAAAATGGCTTCTATGCTTATTCAAATTGACCGAGGTGTTCATGAACGTTCTTGGCATGAAATGGTAACGTATGACTTTGACCCTGAATCACACAAGGAAATCTTTGATGAGCTACGAAAGACCTACACAATGGCTACAGGTTCATACACAGACGTAGCAGTGCTGGGACCACATTTAGACAAGCCTATTGTGAATGTATCAGCAAGCTATCGCCATGAGCATACCACAGACGAATTTATCAACCTAGATGCCTATGAATATAACACACAAGGGCTAATCAAGTTCATTGAGTGGGCAGTAAAACAAGACACGAGCGAATGGAAGTATGTAGCTAAGTATGTACCACCAAAACCAAAAGTAACCTACACACGTACCTCAGACTTTACTAACTACCCTCCTAAGTTTGGAGAAGCAAGAACTAGCTTGTGGGAGAAAGGTAAAGGTTATGGTAAAGCAGAAGACTACCTCACAGAAATGTGTAAATCACAATTCATGAAACCAAAAGATATTTATGACCGTTACATTGATGAAGGATATGACGAAGAAGAATTACTTGATTATCTAGACCTAGCTTACAGTCTAGGAGCTGAGTTTACAAACCTTTGGCAATTAAATTACATTCTTGAGGGTAAGATTTATCAACTTGTTTAATAAACAGAAAAAAGGAGAGCAAATCAGCTCTCCTTTTAAGGTTACTTTATGTACTTATAAGTATAACACACACAGCAGAATCTTGCAAATTAAAAACTCTTTTGGGTTAGAATTTTATAGGCTATGTACCTTTTTGATGGAAATATAAGTTTTCTTTATATTATATATACTCTTGTATATGTGATAAATAAGTACATAGTCTATTTTATTCTACACAGATATTATATCTTATGTATACTTTTGATGGATATATAAGTTTTCTTTATAATATACTATATACTAGTAATTAGTATACTTGTATATGTGATAAAAGAATACATACCCTATGACTAAAAAGACAAAACCCTAGACCAAGCAAAATGTTCGTAGTCAAGCTACAAACATTTTTTGGGGACAATATAAAATTTCTTGTAGTTGACTATTGCTTTCTGTGTGTGATTGTGCTATACTAGATTTATCAATTAACGAATGAGAGGTTACTTTATGTATTTCAAAGTACATGTAAATATGTTTCAGCACAAAGATTTAAAGAACTTATCTGACATATTCTTGTATAGCTTTCTGTGTGGATTTGCCAAGGAAGACCAAAAAGAGGTTTATTCTCACTATACTAACCAACAACTTGTGGATATTTTTGGCTGTTCATCACAAACAATCTCTAACTCAATTACTCGTCTTGTGAAGCTAGGATTGGTTAAACGCTATGAGGATACTCGTTTCAGTGAATCTAACCATGATTTCTTCTGTAGACGTACTATTGTGACAGATACTACATTGTACCGTAGCTATGCTGGAGAGCATTACCTTTCTGTGAACACTAACTGGTTATCAGATTGGAAATTACCTTTCAGAGCTGTGCAGTTACTTGCATTGTTTTGGTCTAGCTATTTCATGAACAATTCTAGAATTATTGAATTTACTACTGAGCATGTAATGGACATTATGGGAAATGTAAATTACAGAACGTATATCAATAACTATAACCTTCTAGAAGAACTAGGATTGATTAAAGTATACTCAGAGAAGCATGAGCATTATAAATGTATTGAGCTTTGTGTGGAATACCTTGGGGAAGAGGTAAATCCAGAAGAGGTTCTAGGTTCTGCTGTGGAAACTGAAAGCATTAAGTCTTCTGTGGGAAAGCTAAAGTCTGTGGTATCTTACTTTGTTAAATTCCTAAGACAGAAGAGTAGTAAGGTAGTTAAGAATCTGCTACACAAATTAGACCCTTCAATCACTGTGAAGAGAACATTAGAGCCTTTGTGGCAAGCCTTTGACTATTATGATAGACTATCAATCAGGTCAAGAATCCCAGAAGATGCAGACCCTAGAGATGGTTATTTTGTACAAGGAGAAGGATATGCCTAAGAATAAGTTTATTGAACTCTTACAACGAAACTTTGGAGAAAAAGACCTTGTTAACTTTGGGGTAAATAAAAAGTATTACCTAGAGCGTAAGGCTAAAGAAGACCCTGAGTTTGAGGATAGATTCAGTCGTGATTTTGAGCAAGCAAAGCACTTTGTAAAGAATATAGGTTCACAAGTTAAAGCTCTAAGAGACAAGTATGACCTATACTTATCATTCACACCTACTGGTGGACAAGAGCGTAAGAAAACCAATGCACAAGACACTTATATTATTGCACAAGACATTGATGGAGCACCTATTCCTACAGACCTTCCTCCTAGTTATTATTGGGAAACAAGCCCTAATAAGTATCAAGGGGTATGGGTATTAGATAACAAGGTAAATCCACAAGAGCATGAGGTTCTGTGTAGAAAGCTTGTTAAAAAGTATGGCTTTGACCCTTGTGGTGTGGATATTGTACACCTATACAGAATCCCTGGTACTGTGAATCACAAGTATGCTACAGACTTTAAAGTTAGTGGTATGAAAGGTGATGGTACTGTGTACCGTAAGCGTGAGTTTGTGAAGTTCCTAGAGGACGTAGACATTTCTACTCGCAAGATGGCTGATGAAGGGGATATTGAGTATATCCAATATGACTTAGATGCTGTGTTATCTGAGTATAATGCCTTTCCTGAGTTCACTCATCAGCTTGCTATTGATAGGTCTGAATGGGCTTGGAAATTAGAGCAAAAGATGATTTTTGGTGGAGCTAGTAAGGAAGAGGTCAAGTTTGTACTCTTAAATGCTCCTGACAAGATGGCTAAGTTCACAGAAGAGACTGTAGATGCAGAAGTACACAGAGCCTTTGCTAAATCAGAAGAAGGGGAAGAAGAAGCTGTAGAAGCTGTTACAGAGCTTCCTAAGAAAGTAACCATTGAGGAGAATAAGGGTAAGACCTTATCTACTGTGAGACAAAAAGGGGAGAAGAAAAAGAACAAGTTTAATATCGTCAGAGTTGATGAGATTGAACCTTTTGACCCTACAGACTTTTGGCTCATTGAAGATTTTTGGGAGAATGGTTCTGTGGGAGTTATTGGAGCGCCTTCTAAATCATTCAAGTCAACCTTTGCCTTAAACCTCGCTTGTGCTGTGGCTACTGGTAAGCCTTTTGATGGTAGAGAAGTTAAGCAAGGTGCTGTGCTCATTATTCAAGGGGAAAATAACTTGTCTATGGAACAGCATAAGATTTATGCCATTACTGGTTCTGAAACACCTCCTCCTATCTACTTTGTGGAAGATGCTATTAACATGCAACAAATGCACAAGTTAGAGAATGATATTAGAGAGCTAGAAATTAAGCTACTAATCATTGACCCTATGTACTTGCTCTTTGGTAGTGGAGATATTAACCGTCACCAAGATATTGTGGAGCGTTTAGAGATTCTCACAAAACTATCCAAGAATACTGGTTGTGCTGTGATGTTGATTCACCACAGTAGAAAGCTAGAGCGTGGAGCTAAGATTCAAACTGCTGATATGTATGGTTCAGCCTTCATTGAGGGTTGGTATGAGTCTATGATTCTTCTTCAACGTAAAACTAATAACTCAAGTACCCTTACTACATATTTCCGAAACCATAAATCAGGAGATGTGTATGACCTTGTGGTAGATGATAACATGGGCTGTAGAGCCTATGCTCGCAAGGGAGAAAGTGCTTATGAAGCTCCTGAGACAGACTTTGGTGTATTGGCAGGTGATGAAGATGAGTTGTAAGGTTGGAACTGCTAGAGGATATACTGATTTACCTTGGTTTGAAGAGGTTATTGAAGATGGCTGTGACTCTTTTGTGTGGTTCTTTGAAGAATTGCTTAATGATGCTGAGATGAGAGATTTGAGCTTACAATCATACATTATTCAATATATCGAGAGTGGGTTCATGAAGAACAATATTATTAGGAATCTTAAACAATGTAAGTTTCCTCAACCTCAATATATACACAAGTTTCCTTTTCTTAGTCCAGAAGCTATTGATTGGTTAGAATGGGAAGCTGTGAATAATGTAAAACAGCAAAAGTATAGTAAAGTATCAGAGCCTTATTTGACTAAGTGGTTACATAAACCTGAACCAATTAAACCTACCTCATTGAGAGGTAAAAGTGAATACTTTAAGGCTTTGAGAAAGGCTTCTCGTGAGTATTGGCTAGAAAAAGCTGTAGCTTTGGGGGTATGATATGGCACTAATATCAATAAAACCCACACGAAGAAGTGGTAGTCTTGGGCTAGATTATAGTGAGGTACTATTGCTAGATGAAGATAGAATGGTTACAAAACTAATGCTCACACAATATGGTTCTGTGATGGTCTACTGTGGAAGAGACATGGTAGGATTCTATAATGGCTATATTGAAGATTTACTAGTTGGATTGGGGTGGAATGAATGTTAAACACAATAGACACCTCAAAGCCAGTATGCTTAGATATTGAGACTAAAGGTCTTGATAGACACAGACATGCTATTACCTCAATTCAGCTAGGATTCACACACATTGAGACACAAGTATATACTCGTAAGTTCTTTAACTGGGATAAGCTAGGTAAGAAGAGACAGATAGCCTTAATGAAAAAGCTTAAGGAATGTAAATTAGTTACCCACAATGGTAAATTTGACTTACTGTTCCTTTATGTTAAAACTGGTATATCTCTCAATCTATGGCTAGATACTCTTGTGCTTGCTCATGTTTGTGGAGAAGAAGAGCTAGGTCTTAAACCACTCACAGAGAAGTATTTCCATGTTAAGTATGATATAGCCAAGGAAGCCAAAGTAGGAGAAATTACAGATAAATTTAAGGCTTATGGTCTTGATGATGTGTTGTATCCTATGAAGCTACTTAAGATTTTCCAAAAGAAAATTGCACGCTATGACTTGCTTAAGGTATTTAAACATGAAATGAGAGTCTATAAAGCCTACTATGAGGTTGAAAAAGGTGGAGTACCTATTAGTCCTAGAAGACATGAGGTGCTTGAAAAGCTTGAAACAGAGCTTAGACCTTACACAGAAAAACTCTTAACTTATGGAGATATAAATTGGAACTCTAATGCACAAGTAGCAAGTATTCTCTTTGCACCAAAAGATGAGCCAGTATATGATGAACAAGGTGAGAGATTGCCTAATACCTATGCTGTTGTGGATAGTAAGGGTAAAACCATTGCTGAGTTCAAGGAACGCAAAGAAGCCAATGCACACAAGAAAGAGCATAACATTGATGGTAAAGTCAAAATGGTTAAGCATTATCTTCCTGTGGTTATTGGTTATGGTCAAGGGCTTGAAGTAGTTGAACGTACAAAAGCTGGTGCACCTTCTGTTGGGGTAGATACATTATCTAACTATGTTGGTAATGACTGTGTGGATACCTTACTTGAGTACAAACGTATTTCTAAGTTGATTACCTTCATTGAATCATGGGAAGACCTACAAGTAGATGGTAAGATTTACCCTAGCTTTAATATCACAGCAAGGACTGGTAGAACTACTTGTAACAATCCTAATTTACAGCAGTGTCCTCAAGATAGCTATGTGCGTAACCTTATTGAAGCTAGACCAGGTTGGAAGCTTGCGGAATTGGACTATAGTCAGTTAGAGCTTCGTGTGGCTAGTTGGTTGTCAGGTGACATAAATATGCAACATGCCTATCAATCAGGTAGTGACTTGCATAGTAAGACTACAGAGCTTCTATTTGGTGATACTAGTGAGTTGAGCCATGATGAGCAGAAGAGAAGACGTACCCAAAGCAAGAGTGCTAACTTTGGATTTTTATACGGAATGGTTGCAAAAACTTTCATAAAATATGCCCTTGGTTTTGGACTTACTCTTACACAAGAGGAAAGTGAGAAAATCCGTGCTGATTTCTTTAAAGCTTACCCTAGATTGCTTGTGTGGCATGAAGAATGTAAAGAGTTTGCTAGACAGCATGGCTACATTGAGTCACCTATTGGACGTAAGAGATGGTTTGATAATATCAATAGCTATGACTTTAAAAAGCGTTCTGCTGATGAAAGACAAGCTATCAACTCACCAGTGCAAGGGTTTGGGTCTGACCTGTGTACCAGTGCTTTAGCTGAGATTGTATTCAGCAAGGAACTAGACCACACAAGATTTAATGTATTAGGCTCTGTGCATGATGCCATTCTCTTTGAGATTAAAGATGACTATGTAGAAGAACTAATACCTAAACTACAATCAATTATGGAGAATCCACCTATAGTTGAGGGCTTAGATGTACCTATCCCTCTTGTGGCTGATGTGGAAGTATCTTCATGTTGGGGAGGACACTAATGCACTTATACGACAAGTACAGTTACTCTATGAAAGATTATAAAGAGCTTAGAGAGAAAAATAGACTGTGCTTCCAAGCAGACGTAGAGCACTACTGTAGAAACCAGATTGATTATGAACCTAAGTATGAGATTGGTGTAGAGGGTAGAGAATATGTGATGTGTAAGTTTATAAAAGGCTTAAGGCATATCAATAAAACTTATGGTGAAAAGATTACTGTGTTTACAAGTTTTGATGAAATGTATAAGCTCAACTTTAGACTACCATCTAACATAGACTTTATGGTCATGCACAATAGTGCTGTGACATTCATGAAAACACGCTACGTATCACACAACATAGCCTTTACCTATGCTGTTGGTGATAGGGGGAATCAGTTACAGATTCACTATCCAGCTAATACACCAGAGGTTGAGGAACTAGCTAAGTTCATTATCAGAAATGGTTTTAGAGAGTATGTACGCAGTTGATGAATACTTTGATGGGGAATTAGTAGAAGAGCATTTATTTCTCACTTATGAGAGAGCCTATGCCTTCTATGACCTCATGTTCAATAAGACTAAATCTACCTACTTTGTGAGGTATGAATACAGAGGTTTAATACATGACAGTAAACAAGAACAGCTCAGTTGGTATTACTGAGGATATTATTACTAATATCATGCACTTAGGTGCTAGTGAATATCATCTTGAAATTCTTATCCGTAAATATGAAGACCAAATTAAGTTTTGGTACAATATTGACACACCAGACTTGCAGACAGAAGAAGACAAGATTGCCATCTATGACACAAAGGATAAAGTAAATCAGATTACAATGACACTACAGCAAGTCACAGAACAGCGTAGAAGGGCTATGGAGCTACTTAAATCACAAGCTAATGATAATGGTAACCCTGACCTTTGGTGCTTGTTAAAACACGTTCTCGTGGCTGTGATAACGTCCTTTGAAGCATGGCAAGTAGATATTGCTAATGATAAGGTTAAATTTGTCTTTTTAGAGCAGTCTCGTGTGGCTAATCAAGTATTGGCAATGTTCTTGGGCTATGAAGTAACCCCTTGTAGCGCTTGTTTAACTGACCAATTAAAAGAAGATGGAAAATAAAAGGGAAAATTTTTAAATTTTCTCTAATTTCCTCTTGACAAATATCCGAATATAGGTTAAACTAGTATATGTAGAAAGGAGCAAGACATGAAAGAACAAATTTTAAAAAGTCTTGAGACCATGAGCAAAGCTCAGTTAAGTAAGGAAATTGGTATTACACCATTTATATTAAACAAGTTTATTTCTTGCAAAATGGAAACAATTAAAACAGAGTATTTAGATAAAGTGAAAGCCTATTATGGAGAAGAGGAAGATATTCCTAAACAAGATAGAGCTACACTATCTGTAGAAGTTCCTGAACTATCTAAAGAAGAGATTAAATTTTTCAACACCCTACAAGTTAGTGGTATTTATGATAAAATTAGCACACTAGGCTACATTAACTATATATTTTTATCTAACTCACGACAAACACAGCCTTGGTTTATCCGTCTAGCACGAGGTAAGAAAGCTGATGAGGTTAAAGATATTGTTAAACGCTTAGGTTTAGCTGTTCTGTGTGGACGTTATAATGAGAAGGAATCTGAGAAAACATATGCAATTAAGATACCATCAGAGCACTACTTTTGTAAATATGGTAATGGAAGCACTGGTTGGTCTGTAGAACCTAATAAGTACACAGTCAAGTCAACAAATAAAGAGGAACTAGCTAAAGAGTATCCTGAATTTAAGGAGTTCATTGTGGAGCTTGGTGTGCTAATTGAGCATTACAATGGAAAGCCAAGAGGATATACAATTAGTGAGCGTACTAGGAAGAAGAATTAGAGAGCTACGTCTCTCAAATAAGATGACACAAATGCAACTATCTAAGCGATTGGGTTATAAAAATAACTCTCGTGTGGCTAGTTGGGAAAATGGTCATAATATACCGTCTGCTATGAATGTTAAGCGACTATCTGAGGTGTTTGAGGTGGATTTGATACAATATGTTAAAGAGGGTGTACCTACTATTGACATTGAGATTGGACGTATTATCCGAAAAGCTAAACAGCTTGGTAAAACTCGTATGCAGACAATAAAAGCCCTAGATAGAAAAGGACTAATCACAGAAGAAAATGAAAAGAAAGTTTTTGAAGCTGTACTGTCTGGTAAGTGGGTGTCTACTATTGCTCCTAAGCCTAGCATTGATTCTGATGATGAGCAGAGTGAATGAGTTAGATAAGAAACTTACCACAGTCAAGAATGATTTGAATGTAGAGAGAACACAGCGTACTGGAGCTGATTATTCAATAGGTATGAGGTTCGATACTCTCATTCATTACTTGCAAGAAGGGAAACAACCATGAAAATAACAATGAGGATACCAAGAGAAATTGGTGAGTGGATTGAATACTGTAAGTCTTGTAGCATTACACTTTATGGTGCATTAGACCCAGTAGATAAGTTTGGTATGTCTATTGCTGAAACTTTTAAGGGTGATGCACTTAAGTGTGCTAAATGGGCTAGAGCAAACTCTAATGATTTTGCCTATGCTTGGGTAAATGGTTATGAGGTAGATGAAAAATACTACTATATAGTTATACCTTGTGGTGAGGGTACATATAGAAGAGTGTTTATGAATAGCAATAGAAACTTAGTAATAAGTGGGTTTACATATCATTCTGAGGAAGAAGCTAGAAAAATAGCAAAAGATAGTAGTTTTAAACTTACAAAGAAGATGATTAAAGATTCTCCTTTATCATGGGCTTGGCAGTTTGCTAAAGAATTGGAGTTGTAATTATGGATAATTTATTAGAAGCATTAGCAAAAGGCATGAATGTATCTATAGATGGTATCTCTGAACTACTTGGCTCTATCAAGGACAACACACCACAGCTTTATGAACAGCTTGTGAGAGAGTGGACTTATTACACTGTGCTAAGTAAAACCTCTTTTGCTCTGTTTAGTATAGTCGTGATTTTAGTAGTTGCACTAGTGGGAATATATAAAAATTGTAGTGTTGATTGGTGTGGGCTAGACTATAAAGACGTTCCAGGTGATTTATCTAGATATGATTATGCTAAAATTCTTACACAGCAGAATGTGAATCAGAATATGAGCACCTTTAAGAAGCTAATAACTGCAATTATAGTGGTACTTGTGTGTGCATTTATTGCTCATATTAGTAAGTATCTTCTAGCACCAAATTATTCAATCCTTGTAGATGAAATTCTACCTAAGTTATCACATAAATAGGAGGAACTATGAACGATTACAAAGAAAGACTTAAAGAAGAGCATGCACAGTTGAAAGAGCGTGTAACTGTATTGAACTCATTTATTATTAAATATAATATGGGTGAAGTAGATGTTAAATTAGATTGTCCTATTTGGGTGTTAGAGCTACAGCTAAATGCAATGAACACTTACTTAACTGTGTTAAAGAAACGTATAGAGTTAGGAGATACTCATGAAGTTTAGTGTATCTCGTGTGAATACTTACCTAGAGAATCCTTGGGAGCATTGGTGTAAATATGTAGCTGGGTATAAGGAATTACCTGACCCTGACCGTACAAAGTACATGGATAGGGGTACAGTATTCCACACAGCTATGGAATTAATGGCACAGCATGATGGAAAACTCACAGAAGAACAGCTTAAAGAGATGACTCTTAAGGTACATGAACACTCACCATTTAGTGATGAAGCTAGACACACAGGTTTGCTTGCTATGGAGCGCTATCTTGCAGAAGGTGAAACTGTAGATTTTACCAAGGTAGTAGAGACAGAGAAGAAGATTGAGCTTAAATTGCCTAATGGTCATGAGTTTATAGGCTTTGTTGATGCTGTGATTGATAATGGTGATGGAACTGTGTCTCTAATTGACTATAAGACTTACAGTGAAGCTCCACAAGTAGATAAACTTAAGTATAGTCTTCAAGCCAACATGTATATGCAGGTTATGACCAATCTAGGATATAAGGTTAAGGACTTTTCATTTGAGTGTGTAAATCCTAAAGAGAAGCTTGTAGGTAGAGCCTATAGGGTTAAGCATATCAAGTTTAACTACAACAAGTTCCGTTGTGAGGATATGTATGAGCAATTCTGTGAATTATCTTCAATGATTGCTAAGAATCCTGATTTACGATTGTATATTCCTCCAACTAAGCGACAACCTAACGTGTATGATTACTTCTATAAAGTGTATATTGGAGACATTACAGAAGACCTTGATGAATTTATTGAAAAAAATTTCAAAAAAGTTTAAAAAAGATATTGACAAAGTAACATGTTTTTGATAAACTTATTATGTGGTGGTAGAGAGAATCACAATAAACCCTCTACAAAATATTTTAAGGAGGTTGGCATCATGGCTGACAATAAAGAATTACTACTTACTCTTGCACAAGCATTAGGTATTGACCTATCAGGTGCAACTACTGAAAAAGAAGAAGATAAAACTCCTTCTGAACCACGTTATGTTATTTACATTGGTAAGAAACCACGTAACGTAAAATCTCCTTACATTGCTATCAATGCAAATGGAGAACTTTCAGGGTTCACAGAAGAATCTGATGTACTAGGTAAAGGTACAGACAAAGTAGGTAAGTTCACAATGGATGAAATTAAGGAACGTTTCCCTCAATTCAACCACGAAGCTTTCCTAGTTCAAGTAGAAGACTAATTAAGGAGTAGGCTACATGGATAGTCTGTGTAGCCTTTACTTTTAATATGAAATGTAAAGTATTCAACGATACAAATAGAGAAGTATTGGAAAAAGATATAAACAACTTTATTAGGGATAAGGAAGAAGTTAAAATTAGTTTCTCCACTAGTGAAAGAGGTTATCACTTCCAGTATTCTGCTATTGTTTATTGGTAAAATAAAAATGGTTAAATTTATTTGGGCACAAGATAGTAAAGGACTGATTGGTAATAAGGGTAGACTCCCTTGGTCTGACAAGTCAGACTTGAACTACTTTAAAAACCAAACAACAGGTGGTATTATTGTTATGGGCTATTCTACATGGAAGTCCATAGGTAGTAAACCACTTAGGAATAGAATCAACATTGTCCTAACTCACAAGAATGAGATTGAAGGTTATGATGATGCTGATGTGTATATTGCTCATTCAGTTAAAGAGGTCATAGACTTCTACAATGAGAATGATAAGGACATGTGGATTATTGGAGGCTCTAATACCTTCAAACAATTTGAAGCTCACTGTGATGAAGCTGTGGTGAGCTATATAGAGGGTGACTTTAAGGGAGATACCTTCTACACAGGATTATCTGATAAGCTTATTGAGGATAATGTTGTAGTTACAATGAAAGGTGAAGGCTTCTTAGTGAAGCACTACAGGTTTAGTAAATGAATCAAGATATTAGTATTGCTGTTGCACTTATAGTAATAACTACTTTTTTACTTATTGTTCAGCTCTATAAGAACCATAAGCTTGAAGAAGACATTGATATGTACAAACAGTCTAATCAATACCTAGAGAACAGAATTGCTAAGCGTGATATAGAAGGTGAACGTAACTTCAAAGACCTCGTAGGTGGTATTGATGGAGTCACCTCTGTGTCACTATCAGCTAAACGTTATGTAGAGCTTCTAAGAGCTGAGAATGACCTTATTGAGCTTAAGGTAAAGGTAAGGGAGTTAGATAATGGATGATAACACAGCTACCTTTCTACTATGCTTACTGATATTAGCTTATGTATATGTGATAACTAGGGAGGATAAATGAAGGAAGACATTGTAAACCCTAAACGATACACACAGAACAAGCTAGAGTGTTGGGATTTTTGGTTAAAAGCAGGACTTGACCCCTTGATTGCATCTGCTGTTAAGTATGTGTGGAGATACAAATATAAAAATGGTATTGAAGACCTTAAAAAGGCTAAAGTATTCCTAGAAAAAGCTATTAAGGAAGAACAAAATGGTAATATTATTCATTCAGAAGAGTTTTATCCAATTTTCCATAGTGAAGTAAAAAGCTTTTCTAAAAGACAATTCATTTTTATGTTCCTTGCAACACGTACAACAGGAGTGCATCCATACATTCCAACTTGTGAAGACATGATTAGTGTAGTTGATGAGTTAATTAAAGAACTGGAGGAGTCATCTGAGTGACAAAAACAGAATTAGTCATTATCCTTATGATTGCTTTATACTTTGTGGGTAAATTCTTTGTGACCTATAAAGCGTGGCATCATAGTGGAGTTGTAAAAGTAAAAACTAGGGATGACCTAGTAAGTCCTATTAAGCATTTTAGTGTTGGTGATTGGGTTGACTTAGCATCTAACACAAATGTAGGGTACAAGAAAGGTGATACAGTAATCATTGACTTTGGTGTAGCTATGGAGCTACCTAAAGGGTATGAAGCACACTTGTTACCTCGCTCTAGCACTTTCCAAAATACAGGTCTTATTCTCACAAACAGCATGGGAATTATTGACAACTCATTCTGTGGAGATAATGACTATTGGGGTGCTAAGTTCTACGCTACCAAAGATGGTAGAGTGGAAAAAGGACAAAGATTATGTCAATTTAGAATTTTGGAGAACCAACCATCTCTGAAATTTGTTGAAGTTATTCACCTAGGCAATAAAGACCGTGGTGGATATGGTTCTACTGGTAAGTAAGGAGGAAAACCATGAAGATTAAAAAACTTAACCAGGTACGCTTACATACACTAACTGTATTGTATGGTAAGCCAGGTAGTTCTAAAACTACATTTATTAACTCTCTTCCAGGGAATGTACTTATCCTTGATACAGATAAAGGTTTAGCTTCTGTGTCACAAGATGAGCGTTTCTCTGTGGCTGAGTGTACTACTTGGGATGAAGTATTGGATGCTTTATCTTATGCTAAAGACTTTGACAGTATTGCAGTTGACCATTTAACTAATGTTCAAGAGCTTTGCTACAAAGACTTAATGAAGTCAGCTAATGCTAAGAAAATGACATTGCCTATGTATGGTGATGCAAGTACACGTATGAAAGCATTTATTGATGAGCTAGTTAGCTTGTCTTATGATGGTAAAAATGTGTATGTCATCTGTCAAGAAAAATCTATCAACATTGAGGATGTTGTGGATGAGGATGTTCCTGCTCAAGTTATCCCTAACTTAATGCCTGCTGTGGCTAGTCACTTGACTGCATCAGCTCGTATTATTGGTCATACAGAACGTGTAACTAAGTCTAAAGTGGTTAAGGGTGAGAAGAAGGTTAAAGACTTCTACCAAGTACGTTTGGCAGGTAACCCTATTTATACACTTAAGGTAACTCGTAAGCCTGACTTGGCTATCCCTGACACAGTAACTAATGCTACATGGGAATTGCTTGTAGGTCTTACAGATGGAACAACTCAATCAAAACTCAAAGGAGATAAAGAATAATGACTATTAAAATTAAAGCAACAGAAAAAGCAGAAGTTTCATACACTCCAGGACGATATGAAGCTCTTATCCA
>ERZ772910.1016-NODE-1016-length-14935-cov-2.955578_pt1 | contig 14935 bp, 17 predicted proteins | sample MGYA00511357_ERZ772910 | MGnify/ENA primary metagenome ERZ772910 (study PRJEB29015, sample SAMEA2738096) | human oral metagenome | biome: human oral; feature: human-associated habitat; material: saliva | place: China | collected 2193 ... | reverse complement strand
TGTCAAGGGCAAGGTACGTGCCGATGATTATGTACAATACCTACCCATAGCCAGTGTTTTTGCATTCCCCAATTTGGGCTTGCCTCCAGCCCACTCTCTCAAGGAACGCTTGGTCATAGGGGCTACTGCCTATGCCCTTACCGCCATATTTGTCAATGCAACCAAGTATACCGTACGCCATCATCGTCCTGATACAAGTACTCACAACTCCTTTCCTTCAGGGCATACCGCCACTGTCTTCACCGGAGTGGAGATACTCTATCAGGAGTACAAGCACTACGATCCATGGATAGGCATAGGCGGCTACGCAGTGGCGGCAGGAGTGGGGCTCTTGCGTATCCATAACAACCGCCATTGGGCTTCCGATGTCGTAGCAGGAGCGGGGATAGGCATTCTCTCGGCTAAGCTCTCTTACCTGCTTTTCCCGTATACCTCACGTATCTTAGGAAAAAGAAAACAATCCCAACCCATAGAAAAAGCTATACCAGAGACCTCGTCCTCCCTTTCGGTGCTCCCCATCTGGGAACCCACTCATAAGACCCTAGGCGCCAGCCTCACCCTCCAATTTTAAGGGAGCGATGTAGGGTACGTAGAGACGCAATTTATTGCGTCTTATATAATTCAGTACGTCTTATATGCAATTTATTGCATTTTGTCTGCATTGGCCGATAAAAGAAAAAACAAAGAGTGAAGAACTACTTAGTAATTCTTCACTCAGATTTGTATAGTTTTTTTGATTTCTAAATCTCAAGAATGGCAGAGATTTCATTACTGTAGAAATTCCAATTTGTAGCTTCTTTGTAGTTTTGTACACTTGAGGAGGGTACAAGGATGTTTCTTCTTATTTGGGAACCATTATCAAGAGCATTTGGATTTACTAAAGTAGGTACTTCAATTGCTTTTACGATAAGAGTAGACAAACGAAAACAAGCAAAAAAAGCCACTTTATCTATTTTCTTGATAGTGGATGGTAAGATTACTTTTTCTACATTCTCACAACCAGCAAAGGCTCTTTCTCCTATTTCGGTAAGGGTGGTGTTGTCTAAGTTGATCTGAGTAAGAGCTACACAACCTCGAAAGGCTCTTTCTCCTATTTTTTCAGTCTTACCGAATTGTACTTCTTTTAGATTCACACAGCCAGAAAAAGAGGAAGCAGGTATTTCTTTGGTGTTAGGCAACTTTACGGAAACTAATTGAGTATCTTCAAACACAGCTTGTCCAAAAGTAACAGAGGACGAAGTATTAAAAGTAATCGTATGAAGTCTTGAATTGATAAAGGCATAATCTCCTATCTCTTTCAGGTTATTAGGGAGTGTAATGTTTTCTACCTTACTATCTCTAAAAGCATTTGCAGCTATTGTATTTACTTTTTGAAGTTTGCTATCTGCTTGCATATCAAGAGAAGTAGTGTTAGTATCTTCCCATTTCAGAAGTGTAAGTCCATCCTCACTAAGTTTGTAATAACTTGCAGGAATTCCGTTTTCTTTTGGGTCATTGCTTGGGTTATCGCTACTTTTGCTACAACCAATAAAAGCAGCCACTATTAAGGCTAAGAATAGAATTTTTTTCATTATAAATATGATTTAATTTGTTTCTCTGGGACAAAAATACAAAATAATTACCAAATAACAAAAGATATTTTAGAAAAAAATAAAATGCCTGTTTCTGTATCTATTTTACAATCAAAGTCTTTTTGATAAAAATAGTCTAATAGGTTTTTAAGTTTATTATTCATCAATTCACTTTTCTATTTCCATTTTGTCTAAATTTTTACTCTGCAATTACTTACACATTGTAAATAGGTTTTGTATTGTCTAAAATCTCTTTAAGTTCTTTAGAAGCGTTGTAATATCTTATATTATCAATATCTTCAGGGTCTTCATCAAAATATTCCTTCTGTTTTTGAAAATAGCTATCCATAAATCCCTGATAGTTACGATCATTGCAAAGTTTTAAAATAACCGCTTTTTTCATAGGTGCAAACTGTCCTAAGATATCCCATAACTCTTCTTCTGTTTTATCTTTAATATACTCATATAAAACATTTAAATCTTTCCATTTTTCAAAGAAGGGAAGGGCTTCTTCTTTATAAAAAAGATTAAATATATTCACGACTTCTTCATATTCTGAAATGTCTTTTCCATCATCAGAAAGTGTGTATCTTGTATCTTTTTGAACCCAAAAAGATTCATCAATATTTTCAGGCTTTACATCGCCAAATAACTTGTTCTTTGTCAGAATAGGTATTATTATGAGTTCCATTTCTATAAAATTAACAGCATAGTAAAATCCTTTTATTTTATCTTCTCTTTTCAAAAAGGCTATACTATTTATAGATTGATTTGTACTTTTTCTATAATCACAAATTATACAACCACTTTCTTCACTCTCAAATAATTTGAATCCCTTTGGTAGTAGAATACTATCAATATAGATTAAAACTTTTCTAAACTCTTTCATTATGTTAGTTCTTAAAATTAATACTATTCATTTGTATAGGAGGAATTTTTATATTATCACCCTCACTAATGATTTTAAAAACACTTATTCTGCAATTACTTACACATTGTAAATAGGTTTTGTATTGTCTAAAATCTCTTTAAGTTCTTTAGAAGCGTTGTAATATCTTATATTATCAATATCTTCAGGGTCTTCATCAAAATATTCCTTCTGTTTTTGAAAATAGCTATCCATAAATCCCTGATAGTTACTATCATTACAAAGTCTTAGAATAGCAGCTTTCTTAAATTGCCAGAATTGCCCTAAAATTTCTGACAACTCCTCCCGTTCTGTTTTATCCTTAATATATTCATACAAAACCGATAAATCTTTCCATTTTTCGTAAAAAGGAATAAAGTATTCATTGTAAAATCTATCAAATAAATTACAGACTTCTGCAGATTTTTGTTCTGTATCTATTAAAATTCCATCAGCAGGAAGCCTATATTCATCATAATCTCTTGTCATAATTGTGTTATAAATATCTTTGGGTTTCACTGCTGTAATTTTATTTTTATAGAGAATATTTGCTACAATATTTTCTACTAATGGTACTTGATTACAATTAACAAAACCATAAAAATATTTATTTTCATAAATTTCAGATAAAAACCGAATACCGATAATTAAATCATTTTCTTTTTTACTATAATATAGTTGTTGAGCAGTTTTATCTCCTTCTTTTGTTAAATTAAACCCTCTGTTACTAAGAAATCTATCTATGTAATTTATGACTTGTTCCCTAAACATATCTTTTATTTAAAGTTAATATCATTTCTTTATAAAAGGATTAGGTTCATTTTCTAAATGAGTGATTAAATAATCAAATCCTTGTTGGTATAAAGGAGCCTCTTTTTCATATCTTGGCTCTAAAAAATCTTCTTTTATAAAGGTCTGTAAGCCATTTTTATACTCTTCATATCTTGGGTGATTTCCCCATTTTAGAATAGCAATCTTCTTAAAAAGAGTGACAGGATAAGTTCCGCCAACTACAATCTCCAATTGTTTATCAAAAGGTACACTCCCCACATAATCAGCTAAAAATTTTATATCTAATAGTTTAGGGAATACTTCTTGTTCATAATATGAAAGACATTTGTAAAACTCCGACAAAAACTCCTCTAAATGAGCCTCGGAGGTGATTTCTTGTACAAACTCATACTTTTGAGGATAAAATTCATAACAAGAAAACACCATTTCGTTATCATAGTATTCACCTAACTCATCTAATAAGAGATTAGAGAAAAAATGTTCCATTTTTTCTAAGACGACTGTAAAACCTGTAAAAGTCAACATACAATCGAATTGCAGTCTGAACCCAAAAGTATATGCTACTCCTGTAGTATTTCCAAAAAAAGTAATAAATCCTGCATCTCCTAATCTTGATTTATATTTTTTAGAAACCATAGTTTCTATTTTCCTTTGTAAATCTTTCTTTTTAATTTCCATTTTATATATTTTATTTAGTTATTCCTTTAAATGTATTTTTTCCATTACCATATAGTTTGTAAAACGATTTTAAAGGAATTCCTGTGCCTTGTTTTATATCCCTTGGAAGTTTCATTTTATTAATATCTTGTGAAATAGAGTTATTGACTTTTGAAAACAAGCTACCTTTTCCAGCTTGTTGTTGTGCTAAATTTTGTCCTGTAGTTAAACTAGTGTTTTGATTTAGTTTAGTTTCTACTACTACCATATCTACAATTTCATCAAACTCATCATATTTAATCCAAACTTGGTCGGCAATAAAGAACTCGCCTTGCTTGTTACAAGGAGGGGTTAATATATAGAGAATTTTCTCTATTAAACATCTCTTTTAATTTATTAAACTCTATAAAACTTTTTTTGACAATTTGATGGAATTTAGACCCCACATTTTGCAAATTTGGAGAATTTCTAAAACCTTCTTCTCTATATTTAATATACTTTTCATATAGAGAATTATTACAAAGTTTCATTATAATCATAGCTTTTAGTCCAATTTCACCTCTTAAATAATTATGATAATCGTCAAATGAAACAACACTTAGAACTTTATCATTAAAACTTTGAAGTGTCGGAATTGCTTTAAAAAAAGGTAATGTGTAATTGTTATAATAGGTATCTAACAATTGAACATATGCTTCTAACTCACTCTCGTTTTTAATAATGAAAAAATTTTCAGAAAGATTTCCTCCTCTTTCAACATTAACAGTACCAGAAATAGTATAATGAAAATACGTTTTCTTATTAGTTACTTGTTCCAATATTTTTTCTACCTTATCTACTTCTATATATTCTGTTATGCCAGGTCCTAATTGTATACATTTTTTAGTGTCATTTTCTGTTTTAAAAAAAGTGAAGAATTACCTTTATTGCAATTCTTCACTTTTCCTTACTCATTAATCATTGATCATTATTCATTATTCATTATTCATTGAACATTGAACATTGAACATTGAACATTGAACATTATTCATTAATCATTGTTCCGAGTTTTCCTTGTGCTTTCAGCAGCTCTATTTCGGCGAGCTTATAGGAAAGTAGGGCGTTGGTATAGCTATTTTTAGCATCCGATAGGGCTCTTTCGCTTTCCAAAAGGTCGTTAAGGGAGGCGAGGCCTTCGTGGTAGTTATTTTGGGTATTTTGGAGTACCTCGTTGGCCAATTTCACATTTTCTTCCTGTGTCTGTATGGTCAGTAGGTTGTTAGCCAGCTTTGTCTGGGCACTCTCTTGGGCTAAGTCTAAGGCAAGGCGCGTATCCTTTAGGGTGGCTTCGAGGGCTTCTTCCTCCATCTTAGCTTGTTCTATCTTGGCACGGGTACCGAAGCCAGAGAAGATAGGTATTTTTAGTCCTAAGGAAATGGCTGAGTAGTCAGACCAATACACTTTATCAGCCTTCCCGTAGAAGATAGGGGTCTTAGGTCCCATCCCTAAGTAGCCATAGGTAGCTTGTAGGGCGAGAGACGGGTAGAGTCCTCCACGTTGTGCCTTAGTACTGAGGCTAAGGAGCTCTTTTTGCTTCTCGAGGACTTTTATCTCGGTACGCTCTGAGGCATTTCCTTTTTCGAAAACCAACGAATAATCAGCTTTGAAGGCTTCCTTAGGCAAGGAGATAGGCTCATTCATAGGCATACCTATCATGTATTTCAGGGCGAGGGTAGCCACTTGTAAGCCACTCTTGGCTTGTTGCTCAGCGGAGCGTAGGTTGTTCAGGGCTACAGTCACGCGGTCAAGGTCTATTTTTTTGGCCAACCCCGCTTTGTAGGAACCTTCGACTATCTTAGCCGTTTTCTCGGTAAGTTCGAGGTTTACACGCACATTTTCAAGGGCTTGTTCTCCTTGGTATACTTGCCAATAGGCTTGAGCTACTTTTTCGATAATATCGTTTTGGGTGAGCTGCTCATTGAGTTGATAGAATTCACGGGTGGTACGAGCCGCTTTCAGCCCGATAAATACCGCTTGGTTGAAGATCACCTGAGTGAGCTTCACCTCTGCTGAGGACGCCCATTTTTGCCCCATTTCTAGCTTCATAGGCTCATTGGATACAGGCATCCCAGGGATAGCAAAGGCGCTCCCATCTATATAAGTAGCCTGTAGCTTAGGGTTATAGACGAGCCCCGCAGAGCCCGCGATAGTAGGCAAGGCATTGGCACGAGCTTCTTTGATCTTGTACTCGCTCTTGCGGACCTCTATTTGTGCCTTTTGAGCAGCCGCCTTGTGCTGGAGAGCATAGCCAATAGCTTGCGAAAGGGTGAGCTCTCTGCCTACCTCCTGCGCCCATAGGGAACTGGTCCCCACGCAGATACTTAGTATGGTAATAAAAATATGTTTCACGGATTATAAATTATTCAGTGTTCACTTTTCATTCTTGACTAATAAAAGGACTCTTTCGAGTTCTTTCATTCCTTTTTCATTGACGATGATTCTAAAGAAATACTCCATCATGGTATAGACAGTCTCCCAGAAAGGGAAATCCCTTTCGTCAAAAGCCTCTTCAAAGGAGCGCAATCGCTGTACTTGGGTGTAGAACTGCTTATAGAACTTGATATTGATATTCTCTCGAAAGAAACCTTCCTTCAAGCCTCTTTCGAAGAGCATGTCTATAAAGAGCGCGTCAGACTTGGCAAATTCCACATCCATTCGTTCGTAGGTCTTTGGGAAATAGCGCTTGAGTTCCCATAGGGGGCGCCCACTCTTCATATTGAAGGAGTTCTCTATTTCCTTTTGCCTCATAAAGATGTTTTCTATGACAGAGCCTTCTCCTGCGAAACATAATTCTGTTCTTTTGCAGGTCATCTCCAAGGCATAATCCAAACAAGCATCTACTAAAATCTGTTTCGAGGCAAATTGCTCATAAAGAGTTTTCTTCGAAATTCCTAAGTTATGCGCCAGATCATCCATCGTAAAGGTCTTAAACCCATATTGCAAAAAATAGCCTAAAGCGCGTGGTATTATCTCCATTATCTCAGTCGTTAGTTGTCAGTTCTTAGGGATCAGAGGTCAGTTGTCTGTCGTCATTGGCTTGGTTACATACCCCCTCACGCGACTTTACTCTTCACTCCTTTTTCATTTCGCGTGCAAAGGTACTACAAAAAACTAAATAAACAAAAAAAGTTTCCAAAATTTTTTTGCAGGAGAGAAGTATTGGAGAATTGGTGTTTAAATCGTTGATATATAGTATTTTGTCTATATCTGTTAAGGAAAAGGTTTGTAGGGGCGGGGACTTTCCATAGGGAAGAAAAAAGAAAGAAGCTCTTGTAAAGCTTCTTTTTGTTATAGGTGTGTCGTATGATTACTCATTAATCATTGAACATTGCTCATTAATCATTGAACATTGCTCATTAATCATTGAACATTAATCATTGAACATTGAACATTGCTCATTGAACATTGCTCATTACTCATTAAGAACTGTTTCTCTTTCAGCAGGATTGTAGCCCCATGGGGAAGAGGTGTTTTCCATTTGGGTCATCATTTTGTTGAGCGAGGCGGGGGCGGCGGATTGTTCCATGACGATATAGCGGCGCATCTCCACAATGATCGACAGGGGACTGATCTCCATAGGACAAGCCTCTACACAAGCGGCGCAGGTGGTGCATGCCCAGAGCTCTTCAGGGGTGATGTAGTCGCCCAAGAGCGCTTTCTGGTCAGGGACAAAAGTACCCTTGTTCTGTAGTATATTAGCGCTTACCTCTTGTGCTCTGCGGCGGGTGTCCATCATGATCTTACGAGGGGAAAGGAGCTTGCCGGTTTGGTTGGCAGGACACTCATCGGTGCAGCGTCCACATTCGGTACAAGCATAGGCGGCAAGCAGCTGCACACGACTTAGGTGCATGATATCTGAAGCACCAAAGGTAGGAGTCGCCTCCTCGGTATCGCCTGTATCTTCTATAGTGCCGAGCATCAGTTGTACTTCCCGTGTTACCGTAGGGAGGTTGTCCATAGCGCCTTTCGGTTTGATAGGCGCAAAATAGGTATAGGGGAAAGCCAAGAGGATATGTAGGTGCTTCGAGTAGTATAGGTAGTTAAGAAAGGCAAAAATACCTATGATATGTCCCCACCATGCCCCACGCTCGATAAGGATAAGGGTAGGGGAGGAGAGGGAAGCAAAAAGTGGAGAAAGCCACTGGCTTACGGGGAAGGCTCCTGCCTGCACGTAAGGGGGAACACCTCGCTCCTGCAAGAGTAGGTCACAGGCGTTCATCACTAGGAAAAGGGTCATCATCACCGCTTCGGCATAGAGGATGATATTGGCATCACGACGAGGTCGCCCTTGAAGTTCTTTTTTTTGAAAACGTGTGATTTTCAGTACGTTACGACGTACAAAGAACAGCGTTACCCCTATGAGAACCAGCAGTGCTAAGACCTCGAAACTGCCGATAAGCAGGTTGTAAAACCCTCCTAAGACGTGCAGTACCCTATGGGTGCCAAAGAGTCCATCGATGACGATTTCCAACAGCTCTATATTGATGACGATAAAGCCTATATATACGAAGAGGTGGAGGATTCCCGCCACAGGGCGTACGCCCATTTTCCCTTGTCCTAAAGCCAAGCGGAGCATACGATAGAGCCGCTCTCGCCTTTGGTCTGTGGTATCTTGTGCTACACCCAAGCTAATAGTACGACGAAGCCTAAGCATATTCCTTACAAAAAGGCCTATGCCTGCTGCGAGTATGAGTATAAACAATAGAATAGCCACTATGAGTTCTTTAGGAATTTAGGATTTAAAAGGTTTTAGTTACTGATTACTGTTCACTGTTCACTGCTCACTGCTCACTGCTCACTGATTCTCTGACGATTGGTCACTATTTCTCTCGGAGATAGGCGTTTCTACCTTGGTAGGGGTCTCATACTCTTTGTTTTTCTTTCCAAAGATAGAGATATGTACATAGCGCTTGGGGTTCAGGCGGATATCCTCCATTAGGAGTCCTAGTTCGGAGGTAGCCGTCTGTAGGTTGTTGTATAGCTTAGGGTCACTCAGGAGTTTGCTTACGGTACCACCGCCTTTTTGTACTTCTTGTAGGAGTCCATCTACCTGAGAGAGGGTACTTTCCAGATGTGCTACGAGCTTGCCTACTTGTAGCTTGGAGAGCGAGTCGCTTAGTTGTACAAAGTTGCCAGAGAGGGTCTCTACATTGTTCAAGGACTTGTGCAGAGGAGTTTGAGCGGACGCCAATAGGTTATTGAGGCTCACTGAAGCTCGGCTCATCTGTTGTAGAGTCACGTTCAGGTTGGCCAAACTCTCCTTGATATCCTGTTGTGCTTTGGCATCGAGGGTACGGGAGAAGGTGGTCATGAGCGAGTCGGTGGAGGAGAGTACCTTGTTGAGGTTCTTGGCGGTAGGCTCTAGGTTGGTCCCGATGGCATCCATCAAGCTCGCTTGGATATGCGAGGGGAGGGTGTCACCCGGTTGCGCCTGTGCAGCTCCATCTAGGGCAGGGAGGATCTGCAGCCCTGTGTTGCCCAATAGGCTACTATAGATCTCTGCTTTACTATTTTTTGAGAAAGTAAAATCCTTTTTACAAGAAAAGCTCACGATAATCTTGGCGGTAGCAGGGTCTATTTGGATTTTCTTCACAGCCCCTACGGTAACTCCATTTACGGTAACATTCGTCCCTGTCTGCAAGCCCCCAGAATGGGTGAATACAGCATGGTAGTTCTTATCAGAACTAAACAAAGGGGTGGATTTCAGGAAGTTATATCCAAAAATAAAACTCCCCACTCCTAAGAGTATAATAATAGCGGTTTTAGCTTCTTTCGATATTTTCACGGTGATATATATAAATAATTTGGGGGCAAAGATACAATTTTTAATGATTAATTGTTAATTTTCAATTGTTAATTTTCAATTGTTAATTTTCAATTGTTAATCATTAATCATTGATCATTAATCATTGATCATTAATCATTAATCATTAATCATTGAAATCTACACATTGAATCTAAAGTGCATGATATCTCCATCCTTCACTACATATTCTTTTCCTTCTACACGCATTTTTCCGGCTTCTTTCACTTTGCTTTCGCTGCCATAGGAGATAAAGTCTTCATAAGCAATTACTTCTGCACGGATGAATCCGCGTTCGAAGTCAGAGTGTATCACCCCTGCTGCCTGGGGAGCGGTGGCTCCTACTGGAATAGTCCAAGCGCGTACTTCCTTCACCCCTGCGGTAAAGTAGGTTTGTAGGTTGAGTAGTCTATAAGCGGCACGAATGAGCACAGAAGCCCCTGGCTCTCCCAGTCCCATATCCTGAAGGAATAGTTGGCGCTCCTCATAGGTCTCTAGCTCGGCAATGTCGGCTTCGGTAGCTACTGCCAGTACAATTACTTGTGCATTTTCATTCTTAACCGCCTCACGTACTGCCTCTACATATTTGTTGCCAGAGGCAGCGGAAGCCTCGTCTACATTACATACATATAGGATAGGTTTGGCTGTCAGTAGCTGATAGCTTTGGCTGAGCTCTTGCTCTTCCTCGCTTAGCTCCACGGCACGTGCCGAAATCCCCTTGAGCAAGGCCTCGCGATAGCGACCTAGCAGAGCAAGCTCCTTTTGTGCTACCTTGTCTCCGGCCTTGGCGGCGCGGGTTACCTTCTCCAAGCGTTTCTCTACGGTCTCTAAGTCCTTGAGCTGGAGTTCTATATCTATAGTTTCTTTGTCGCGAATAGGATCTACCGAGCCTTCTACGTGTACGATATTATCATTATCGAAACAGCGTAATACGTGTATGATAGCGTGGCATTCGCGTATATTTCCTAAGAATTGGTTGCCTAGGCCTTCCCCTTTGCTAGCTCCTTTGACAAGCCCTGCGATATCCACGATTTCGACCGTAGCGGGTTGCACACGCTCGGGATGCACGAGCTCCTCGAGCTTCTCTAAGCGCGCATCAGGGACATTCACTACCCCTAAGTTTGGCTCGATAGTACAAAAAGGAAAGTTTGCACTCTGTGCCTTAGCGTTTGACAAACAATTGAATAAAGTGGATTTCCCTACATTGGGGAGCCCTACAATACCTGCTTTCATTCTGTTGATGTTTTTAGAGGGCAAAGATACAAAATAATTATCAATGATTAATGATTAATGTTCAATGATTAATGTTCAATGATCAATGATTAATGATTAATGATTAATCGTTGCTTACTGCTTCCATAGTAGACGCAATTCATTGCGTCTTACTCTTGATTGGCATTTTCCATAATTTTTAAGATAAACAAAAAACACTGCAACGAAAATTGCAGTGTTTTTTTATTTGTAAAAATTTTCAGCTATTTAGTTTCCTCCATTATTAACAGTAGCTAAAATAGCATCTAATTCGGCTTGGGTGATTTTTTTATATTTGAGAATAGTTTTTTCCTGACCGTTTACTGATTCAAAAGTCAATATATTTCCTGAAAGAGAAAAGGTAAAAGGTTCATCATCTTCTCCTAATCCTTTAAATGTATTTCCTATTATTTCATAAGTATCTATATGCTTATAATATTTACAAACACCAGTGTGTTTTGAAAAACTATGTGTAGTTGCTTGATTTTGGTTAAAGATAACAGTCATTTTTCCACATTCATTAATTGTCTGAGATTGTCCATTGACTGTTTCGGACTCTAATTGCCAAATACCGGTGATATCTCCAGAGGAATCATCACTTTTCCCACAAGAGGAAATTAACAAGGCTATAGAAGCCATTGCTGCTAATAAAATTCTTTTCATAAAACTTAATTTGTTATTTTACGCCGCAAAGATAATGAATTTTTTGATAAAACAAGAGGGATGATATAAAAATTCTCATTTTACCAATTCTCCCCGCTCCTCTCTTGTTGGCGCGAGCGTTTCGCTTGTGCTTATCATAAGGGATCTTTTAACTGTTCACTGACCTCTGTTCACCGTTCACTGCTCTCTGTTCACCGTTCACCGTTCACTGACCTCTGTTCACCGCTCACTGCTCACTGCTCACTGTTCACCGTTCCCTGACCTCTGTTCACCGTTCACTGTTCACTGACCTCTGTTCACCGTTCACTGTTCTCTGTTCACTGACCTCTGTTCACTGACCTCTGTTCACCGTTCACTGACCTCTGTTCACCGTTCACTGAAAATTTAACAATTAACCTTTGATCATTGCTCATTATTTTTTTGTATCTTTGCCGCAGAAAAAAACAACAACATGCAAGTAGATTTCTCTTTTCAAGAATATTTGGGCTTTTTGGCCTTCTTAGGAATTGCTACTATGGGCTTTTGGCTCATGATCTTTTTGCTTACTTATGTAGTACCTTACTGGGTATTTGGTGCGGCAATAGAACGTTTTAAGGAAAAACGTGCTGCCAAAAAGCTACAAAAGCAACAAGCAGCCTAAGAGAATCGTAAAATAGAGAGAATATTCCTTACAGAAACATCTTAGGTTTCTGTAAGGCTTTCGTATGTCTATACAAACCATAGCGCTATGTACAAAGAAATCGAAGAAAAAATAGATAAAATTCCTATTCTCAACAAATTAGCTCGTTTTCTCAAGAAAATTTCCTTGGGGAAAGGACAGCAGTTTTCCCTATATGACCTGCTCTTGCTCTATACCATAGGTATTGTAAGAGGAGCCCTTACCTATAGGGCGAGTGCTATTTCTTATAGCTTTTTTGTCGCTATTTTTCCCTTTTTGCTCGTCGTGCTGAACCTGATTCCCTATATCCCAATTGATGATTTCCAACAGGATTTTTGGGTCTTCTTGGACAGTCTTCTCCCCCCTGGTACCCATGGTTTCTTTGAGGAAATATTTTTTGACATTGCAGGGAAGAAGCGTGCGGGCTTGCTCTCTACCGTGTTCGTCCTCTCTATCTTTTTGACTACTAATGGTATCAATGCGGTCTTTGGAGGCTTTGAATACTCTTATCATGTAAAGGCTACCCGTGGAGCTGTAAGGCAGTACTTCATCTCCATGGGAGTGGCGATGCTACTAGTTTTCTTGATTCTCTTTTCCGTGATTCTATGGCTGGCTTTTGAGTATATACAAGGGATGGGAATTTTTTCTTTTTTCAATAGCAATCCTTATTTTTTCCCTGTGGTGAAGAAGATATTTTTTATCTGTGTGGCTTACTTGTCCGTCTCTATCTTGTTCCATTTTGGTGCCACCGATCGGGGCAGACGCTTTTTCTCGGCAGGAGCTTTGCTAACGTTGGTTCTTTTTATACTCACCACCTATGGTTTTGGGGTGTATATAGAAAATTTTGCCCAATATAACCAACTCTATGGCTCCATAGGGGCGCTGCTCATCTTCCTATTGTACATCTGGCTCAATGCTACTATTCTCCTATTAGGCTTCGAACTGAATGCTTCTCTCTCCAACCTTAGGAGAGTGAAGAATGAAAAGTGAAAAGTGAAAAGTGAAGAATGAAAAGTGTATCCAAACTCATTTGCTTGGCTACATTCTTCGTTCTTCACTTTTTACTACATACCCAGCTGAGAGCACTCGCTGGTCACATACTCGCTCATGTGACTTTATCATATACCCAAGTTCGTGGGCACTCGCTGGCTACATTCTTCACTCTTCATTCTTCACTCTTATGGTACTTCCACTGTATTGACTATCTTGTGGATGATTTCCATAGAGGAAATATTTTCGGCTTCTGCCTCATAGGTGATACCAATACGGTGACGAAGCACATCGAAGACTACCGAACGTACATCCTCAGGAATCACATAGCCGCGGTGGTGGATAAAGGCATGACACTTGGCCGCTACAGCGAGGTTGATACTACCACGTGGAGAAGCCCCAAACTGGATAAGTGGGCTTAGCTCCGCAAGCTGGTATTTCTCAGGGTAGCGTGTCGCAAAGATAATATCAAGGATATACTTCTCTATCTTCTCATCCATATACACCTCGGAAGCTGCCTTCTGTGCATGAAGAATCTGATCTGTAGTCACCACAGCCTTCACCTCCGGACGCTCTCCGGCGAGGTTGCCACGCATGATGTATTGTTCCTCATCGATTTTAGGATAGTCTATCACTACCTTGAGCATAAACCTATCCACCTGAGCCTCTGGAAGTGGGTAAGTACCCTCTTGTTCCACAGGGTTTTGGGTAGCCATGACAAGGAAAGGCTTATCCAAAGGGAAAGTAGTATCGCCTATGGTCACTTGGCGCTCTTGCATAGCCTCCAATAGGGCCGACTGTACCTTGGCGGGAGCTCGGTTGATCTCATCGGCCAAGACAAAGTTAGCAAAGATAGGCCCTTTCTTGATTGAAAACTCGTTCTGCTTTACATTGTAGGTCATCGTACCTATCACATCGGCAGGAAGCAAGTCAGGGGTAAACTGGATTCGGCTGAAGGTAGCCTGTACGGCTTTTGACAATGTATTGATGGATAGAGTCTTAGCAAGTCCCGGTACCCCTTCCAAGAGGATATGTCCACGTCCTAAGAGACCTATAAGCAGCGCATCGACCATGTGGTGTTGCCCTACGATTACCTTGGACATCTCAGTTCTGAGGGTATCTATGAATACACTTTCTCGCTCTATTTTCTCATTGATTTGGCTGATATCTACATTCATGATATGTCTTTTTTTGTATGTGTTTGAATGATGGCGCTAAATTATTACTTTTTTCTCAATTATCCCGTTAAAGTAAAGTGAAATCTATTTTAATGATTAATGTTCAATGATCAATGTTCAATGGTCAACGATCAATGTTCAATGATCAGTGTTCAATGTTCAATGTTCAATATTCAATATTTAATCATTGCTAATTAACAATTAACAATTAATAATTAACAATTAATAATTAATTATTGATCATTATTTTCGATTGGCTTTCGAAGGGGATTACCTTACCTTTTTGGTGGGATAGGTCGCCCTCTACTTCTGTTTCTCCCTTGAGGGCTTGTAGGGCGGTAGCCTTGACGATCCATTTGGTCTTTGCATCGAGCCATAGATCAATATCCACTTGTCCTTTCATCGTGAAGAATACATACTGTCCTT
>ERZ772910.1015-NODE-1015-length-14943-cov-6.207147_pt1 | contig 14943 bp, 11 predicted proteins | sample MGYA00511357_ERZ772910 | MGnify/ENA primary metagenome ERZ772910 (study PRJEB29015, sample SAMEA2738096) | human oral metagenome | biome: human oral; feature: human-associated habitat; material: saliva | place: China | collected 2193 ... | reverse complement strand
TTCCCCTCCGCTGGATAAGAGGAATACGCGCGATAAGGCGACGGACTTGCTTGACTACTTCGGGGGGGCATATCGGGGAGCTGAGCGTGCGATGCCTTAGCACACTAAATAGCGGACTGGACGCGCGGCAACAGCCTCATATAGGTTCAACCCCCCCCTTCGAGAGTGACCCTCTATCCCCCTATAAACAAGCCACGTACACCACCGCTAAAAATGGAGCTACTCCCCCCCGAAAAGAGGCACCCATCAGTATGGGCACAAAAAAGCCCCGCCCGCAGGAGCAGTGCTCTTGCGGGCGGGGCAGAGGGGGGGGGGCTGTCGGAGGTAAAGATATCAATAGACTCACACATCTATTATCTCATCGGGAGCTAACTTGAAAAATTTTTCAATTCTCTCTTGAGCCTTCTTGAGCATTTCCTTCGTCTCATCAGAAACTATATTAGTGTCATTGACTCTCTTTATGGCCTCAAGCACCTCCTCCTTCAAGTTAAATCCCTCATATATAGCATCAACCGTCCATGAGTCATCCTTATTTGCGGTGACCGATACTAAACCTAGCGCCTCAGAAGCAACAAGATACCCACGTAGATACCCTACAATAATCTCACCTTTTCCAAAGATCTCCTCCGTGAGAACCATGGGTCTCTTTGTTTCGTAAGCATAACAACATGCAAGAAGAAAAGCTATACCCAATGGAGAGCTTACAGATATATACCTTCGCAAGACTATCTGTTCTCCTTGAGGCATGCTGTTTTTTTGATCCGCACCTTGAGTTTTTAGAGGATACTCCTCACGAAGCATATCTGCAAAGGATCTTGGCAGTTGTGGTATGGATGAAGTAACACTATTGACACCTTGGAGTGTTTTACTCAACAAATCCTCTAAGTGCTGCATCTGCCCCTTCATCTTTTCGAGATCTTTCTCTATATAAGAGGGAATACCCTTAAGTTCTTCCACAGCGACATCCAATGCTTCAAATTTAGGAAGTGTTTTCTCTATCCCCTTGGACACTTCCTCCGTCTTCACATACAGATTAGCACCTTTACTTCCCGAAACAATTGAGTAAATAATAGCTATAACTGAAAGTAGTATCGAGGAGATTGTAGATGCGAATGAAATCTGATTAAGTATAACTTGCGACACCTCTCCAGTTCCAGTCAGTATGTAAGTCACCAACTCAATTATCAGGAGAGAGCCAATCCCCACCAAGTAGTAAAGGTGTACATTTGATTTTCCTTCTGAATCTTTACATTTGGAAGGTAAGTACTTTATCACATAGCACGCTATAATAACGATAGCCAATAAGCATATGAACAGCTGAAGAGTGGTGTTGTAAGATGCTAAATCCATTTTAGGTTGTCGTATTAGGGTTATACAAGAGCGCTTCCATGCCTTGATTCGCAGGAGGTATTAGTGCAGCTCTATATATGCGAAGTTACAACTTTATAAAGGAATAGGAGTTACCACACCCAAACGCAGAACATAGAACATAGGAAAACTCACTTTTTCTCACTCAAAGAATAGCAAACCACTCCTCGGTATAGGCACAAAAAGCCCCGCCCGCAGGAGCATGGCTCTTGCGGGCGGGGCAGATGTTATAGAGAGGAGGGCTTAGCCAGCGATGCTGACGTCGCCTTCGAGGTCGAGACCAGAGGAGGCAGCGAGTGCCTGTTCGTGTTCGCTCACAGGCATGACCACGAGACGCTTGTACTCACGCAGACCCGTACCGGCGGGGATGAGGTGACCACAGATGACGTTCTCCTTGAGGCCTTCGAGCGTATCGACCTTACCGTTGATAGCAGCATCGTTGAGGACCTTCGTCGTTTCCTGGAAGGAAGCAGCCGACATAAAGCTCTTCGTCTGCAGAGCAGCGCGGGTGATCCCCTGGAGGATCTGGCGAGCCGTCGCGGGCTTAGCTTCGCGGACCTCTACGGTACGCAGGTCGCGGCGCTTCAGCTGGCTGTTCTCATCACGCAGCTTGCGGAGCGTGACGATCTGACCTGGGCTGAGGGTCTCGGAGTCGCCAGCGTCGACGACGACGACCTTACCCCAGAGGCGGTCGTTCTCATCCATGACCTCAAGCTTATCGACGACCTGCTGCTCAAGGAAGAGCGTATCCCCTGGATCGAGGATCTCTACCTTGCGCATCATCTGGCGGACGATGACCTCGAAGTGCTTGTCGTTGATCTTCACACCCTGCAGGCGATAGACGTCCTGGACTTCGTTGACGATGTATTCCTGGACAGCCGTGGGGCCCTTGATCTCGAGGATATCGGTAGGTGTGATAGCACCATCAGAGAGAGGCATACCAGCGTAGACCGAGTCACCCTCCTGGACGAGGATCTGCTTAGAGGTAGGTACGAGGTACTTACGCTCAGCGCCGAGCTTGGTGGTGACGATGACCTCACGGTTACCACGCTTGAGGCTCTTACCGAAGGAGACGACACCATCGACTTCTGCTACGACAGCAGGGTTGGATGGGTTACGTGCTTCGAAGAGCTCCGTGACACGAGGCAGACCACCGGTGATGTCACCCGCCTTACTCATCGAGCGAGGGATCTTAGCGAGCGTTTCCCCGACGTGGATCTCGGAGTGGTTCTCCTGGACGACGTGAGCACCTACAGGGAGGTTGTAGCTCTTGAGGAGGTTGCCGTTGGCGTCCTCGATATGGATACCAGGTACGACGTTACGGTCCTTCGATTCGGTGATGATCATTTCCTTCAGACCCGAAGCTTCGTCAGACTCGACGCGGTAGGTAGAGCCTTCGATGAGGTTATCGAAGACGACCTTACCCGAGACTTCGGAGATGATGAGGGCATTGAAGGGGTCGAATTCGAAGAGCGTCTGACCCTTCTTGACCTCTTCACCTTCAGCGAAGAAGAGCTTAGCACCGTAAGGCACCTTGACAGAGCGGAGGACGATCTTCGTATTCTTATCGGAGATCTTCAGCTCGGTCATACGGCTGACGACGATGTTGACGGGCTTGCCACCATCTTCGGAAGCCACTTCGGCGACACGCAGGTCATCGAAGGTGACGATACCATCGTACTTAGCAGCGACACTATTGCGCGTAGCGACGTTCGAAGCTACCCCCCCGACGTGGAAGGTACGGAGCGTCAGCTGTGTACCAGGCTCACCGATAGACTGAGCAGCGATGACCCCGACGACCTCACCCTTCTGGACGAGGATGTTCGTAGCGAGGTTACGGCCGTAGCACTTAGCGCAGACACCCTTCTTCGACTCACAGGTGAGTACCGAGCGGATCTCGACCTGCTCGATGGGCGATGCCTGGATGCGCTCTGCGGCAGCTTCGCGGATCTCTTCGCCAGCGCGGACGAGGACTTCACCCGTAGAAGGATGGATCACATCGTGTACAGAGACACGACCGAGGATGCGCTCATAGAGGGTAGCTACTACTTCGTCGTCGTTGTCTTCCTTCGTGAGCTCAGTAGCCACGAGACCACGGAGCGTACCACAGTCTTCTTCGGTAACGATGACATCCTGCGAGACGTCTACGAGACGACGCGTGAGGTAACCAGCGTCAGCCGTCTTCAGAGCGGTATCTGCAAGACCCTTACGAGCACCGTGGGTAGAGATGAAGTACTCGAGCACGGAGAGACCCTCCTTGAAGTTCGAGAGAATTGGGTTCTCAATGATCTGCCCGCCTTCGCTACCGCTCTTCTGAGGCTTAGCCATCAGACCACGGATACCGGAGAGCTGACGGATCTGTTCCTTCGAACCACGAGCACCAGAGTCCATCATCATGAAGACGGAGTTGAAGCCCTGGTTGTCTTCGCTCAGGTGCTTCATCAGGATACCCGTGAGCTGGCTATTGACGTGCGTCCACGTGTCGATGATCTGATTGTAGCGCTCGTTGTTCGTAATGAACCCGCCGCTATAGTTCATCATGATCTCTTCGACAGCTTCGTAACCCTCAGCGATGAGCTTAGCCTTCTCTTCGGGGATGATGACGTCACCGAGGTTGAAGGAGAGACCACCCTTGAAGGCCATGTAGTACCCGAGGTTCTTGATATCATCGAGGAACTGTGCCGTGACAGCCACACCGCAGACCTTGATCACGCGGCCAATGATGTCACGCAGGCTCTTCTTACCGAGGACTTCGTTGACGTAGCCCACTTCCTTAGGTACGTACTCGTTGACGAGCAGACGACCCATAGAAGTATCGACCATATGACGGATGGGTTCGCCATCCTTGACGTCGTCGACGTAGACCTTGATAGGAGCGTGGAGGTCGATCTTACCTTCGTTATAAGCGATGGTAGCTTCCTCGACACCGTAGAAGGTGTAGCCGTCACCCTTAGCTCCTGGACGGAGCTTGGTGATGTAGTACAGACCGAGCACCATATCCTGCGAAGGAACGGTGATAGGCGCACCATTGGCGGGGTTGAGAATATTGTGCGAAGCGAGCATGAGCATCTGCGCTTCGAGAATAGCTTCGTTGCCGAGAGGGAGGTGGACAGCCATCTGGTCACCGTCGAAGTCCGCGTTGAAGGCGGTACAGGACAGCGGATGGAGCTGGATAGCCTTACCCTCGATCATCTTAGGCTGGAAGGCCTGGATACCTAGACGGTGAAGTGTAGGAGCACGGTTCAGGAGGACGGGATGACCCTTCATGACGTGCTCGAGGATATCCCATACGACGGGATCCTTGCGGTCTACGATCTTCTTAGCGCTCTTAACCGTCTTGACGATACCGCGCTCGATGAGCTTGCGGATGACGAAAGGCTTGTAGAGCTCAGCGGCCATATACTTAGGCAGACCGCACTCGTGCATCTTCAGCTCAGGGCCGACGACGATGACCGAACGGGCAGAGTAGTCGACACGCTTACCGAGGAGGTTCTGACGGAAGCGCCCCTGCTTACCCTTGAGGCTATCGGAGAGGGACTTGAGCGGACGGTTGTTGTCGGAGCGTACAGCGCTTGACTTACGCGAGTTGTCGAAGAGCGAGTCGACAGCCTCCTGGAGCATGCGCTTTTCGTTGCGCAGGATGACCTCAGGAGCCTTGATCTCGATCATACGCTTTAGACGATTGTTACGGATGATCACACGACGATAGAGGTCGTTGAGGTCAGACGTAGCGAAGCGTCCCCCATCGAGAGGTACAAGCGGACGGAGATCGGGTGGGATGACGGGCAGCACCTTCATGATCATCCACTCGGGGCGGTTGACATTCTTGGAGGCGCGGAAGCTCTCTACGACCTGAAGGCGCTTGAGGGCTTCGTTCTTACGCTGCTGTGAGCCGTCGGTGCTGGCGCGGTGGCGCAGCTCGTAGGACAGGGCATCGAGGTCGAGGCGAGCGAGCATGTCGTAGATCGCCTCAGCACCCGTCTTACAGATGAACTTCTCGGGATCGGAGTCTTCGAGCTGTGCATTACCTGGATATTCCTGATCGAGGTAATCAAGGTAGTCGAGGTACTGCTCTTCGGTGAAGACTGGATTGGGATCCTTGTCGAGCGACTTAGCGGCGGTCTCCTTCGTCAGATCATCGTTGATGCGAGACTGGAGTACACCACCCTGGATGAGGACGTAGCGCTCGTAGTAGATGATAGACTCAAGCTTCTTGGTAGAGAGACCAAGGAGGTAGCCCATCTTGTTGGGGAGTGAGCGGAAGTACCAGACGTGTGCGATGGGCACCTCCAGCTTGATATGCCCCATACGCTCACGGCGTACCTTCTTCTCCGTGACCTCGACACCGCATCGATCACAGACGATACCGCGATAGCGGATACGCTTGTACTTACCACAGTGGCACTCGAAGTCCTTGACGGGACCGAAGATGCGCTCGCAGAAGAGCCCATCACGCTCGGGCTTGTAGGTACGGTAGTTGACGGTCTCGGGCTTCAGCACTTCGCCGCTGGAGTTCTCCAAGATCTCCTCGGGGGAGGCAAGAGAAATCCGGATCTGTGAGAAGTTGCTCTTTATCTTATTGTCTTTCTTGAAAGCCATAATAGAAAGGGAAATAATGCGGATCTTATTCGAGGGAGAAGCTTAGACCTAAGCCCTTAAGCTCGTTGAGCAGTACGTTGAGCGACTCAGGGATACCAGGCGTAGGCATGGGATCACCCTTGACGATCGCTTCGTAGGCCTTCGAGCGCCCGTGGACGTCGTCAGACTTGATAGTGAGGATCTCCTGGAGGATGTGCGAAGCACCGAAGGCTTCGAGAGCCCAGACTTCCATCTCCCCGAAGCGCTGACCACCATGCTGAGCCTTACCACCGAGTGGCTGCTGCGTGATGAGCGAGTAAGGACCGATGGAGCGAGCGTGCATCTTGTCATCGACCATATGACCGAGCTTGAGGAAGTAGGTCACACCGACCGTAGCAGGCTGGTCGAACTGCTCACCCGTGCCACCGTCGAAGAGGTAGGTCTTACCATTGCGGGGAAGCCCAGCCTTATCCGTCCAAGCGTGCATATCATCGAGCGAAGCACCGTCGAAGATAGGCGTAGCGAACTTGCAGTCAAGACGACGGCCAGCCCAAGCCAAGACAGCCTCGAAGATCTGACCGAGGTTCATTCGCGAAGGCACACCGAGGGGGTTCAGACAGAGGTCGACAGGCGTACCATCTGCGAGGAAGGGCATATCTTCCTGGCGGACGACCTTAGAGACGATACCCTTGTTACCGTGACGACCTGCCATCTTATCACCGACCTGGATCTTACGCTTCTTAGCGATGTAGACCTTAGCCATCTGGATGATACCAGAGGGCAGTTCATCACCCATGGTCTCGTCGAGCTTCTTACGACGGAGATCCGACTCGTATTCCTTAGACTTCTTGAGATAGTTGGAGATCACCTCCGTGATGAGCTTATCCGTGTGCTCGTTGCCCGTCCAACCCGAGAAGATGATCTCGTTGTAGTTCAGAGCCTCGAGTTCAGTGCGGGTGAACTTAGCACCCTTGCGAATCTTCTCAACACCAAGGAAGTCCTTCACGCTGTTCTTACAGGTCTTGCCTGAAGTCAGCTTGAAGAGCTTGTCGATGAAGAGCTCACGGAGCTCAGCCTGCTTGCGCTCTGCCTTCTCTTCGAGGGCGAGGACAGCATCCTTCAGCTCGGAGCGATTCTTCTTAGCAGCCTTAGAGTAGAGCTTCGTATCGACGATGACACCACGCAGTGAGGGCGTAGCCTTGAGTGAAGCATCCTTCACGTCACCAGCCTTATCACCGAAGATAGCACGGAGGAGCTTTTCTTCTGGCGTGGGATCCGACTCACCCTTAGGCGTGATCTTACCGATCAGGATATCGCCTGGCTCGACGCGAGCCCCGACACGGATGATACCATTCTCATCGAGATTCTTCGTAGCGTCATCGCTGACGTTGGGGATATCGCTGGTCAGCTCTTCAAGACCGCGCTTCGTCTCACGTACCTCGAGCGTGTACTCGTCGACGTGGACAGAGGTGAAGAAGTCTTCGCGGACGAGGCGTTCGTTCAGTACGATAGCATCCTCATAGTTGTAACCCTTCCAAGGCATGTAAGCGACCTGGACGTTACGACCGAGAGCGAGCTCACCGGCCTGGGTAGAGTACCCTTCGGTGAGGACATCACCAGCCTCGACACGCTGACCCTTGAAGCAGATGGGGCGAAGGTCGATCGTGGTGCTCTGGTTCGTCTTGCGGAACTTAGGCAGGCTGTAGGTCGTGATAGGATCTTCGAAGCTTACGAAGAGCTCATCATCCGTGCGGTCGTAGCGGATCTTGATAGAGGTAGCGTCGACGAAGACTACTTCACCAGCGCGCTCTGCTACGATCTGCGTACGGGAGTCACGTACCAGCTGAGCCTCGATACCCGTACCGACGATAGGAGCTTCGGGACGGAGGAGAGGTACAGCCTGACGCATCATGTTCGATCCCATGAGCGCACGGTTAGCATCGTCGTGCTCCAGGAAGGGAATGAGCGAAGCAGCGATAGAGGCGATCTGCGTAGGTGCAACGTCCATGAGCTGAACTTCAGCGGGCGTCACGACGGGGAAGTCAGCCTCCTTACGTGCCTTGACAGCGTCGCGGAGGAAGTTACCTTCGTCATCCAGAGGAGCATTCCCCTGAGCTACGATGAGGTCTTCTTCTTCCTCAGCGGTATAGTACTTCAGAGCCTCATCAGAGAAGTCAACCTTCCCATTCTCGACGCTGCGGTAAGGCGTCGTAATGAAGCCGAGGTCATTGATCTTCGCATAGACACAGAGCGAAGAGATCAGACCGATGTTTGGCCCTTCAGGCGTCTCAATAGGACAGAGACGGCCGTAGTGGGTATAGTGTACGTCACGGACCTCGAAGCCAGCACGCTCACGAGAGAGACCGCCAGGGCCGAGAGCCGAGAGACGGCGCTTGTGCGTGATTTCGGCCAGAGGGTTCGTCTGGTCCATGAACTGCGACAGCGCGTTCGTACCGAAGAATGAGTTGACGACCGAGGAGAGAGCCTTAGCGTTGATCAGATCCGTGGGTACGAAGACTTCGTTGTCACGGACGTTCATACGCTCACGGACGGTACGGGCCATACGGGCCAGACCGACGCCGAACTGATTGTAGAGCTGCTCACCGACGGTACGTACACGACGGTTCGAGAGGTGGTCGATATCGTCGACGACTTCCTTAGAGTTGACAAGCCCGATGAGGTACTTGATGATGGCCACGATATCCTCGTTGGTCAGCACGCGTATCTCGGGATCGATGTCGAGACCGAGCTTCTTATTGATGCGATAGCGGCCTACTTCACCGAGGTCATAGCGCTTGTCGGAGAAGAAGAGGTTCGAGAGGACTTCGCGAGCGTTGGCCTCATCGGCAGGATCTGCATTACGCAGCTGACGATAGATATAGTAGAGGGCATCGTGCTCGGAGTTACAGGGGTCCTTCTGCAGGGTGTTGAAGATCAGCGTGAAGTCCAGCGAATCCTCGGTCTTCTCCTTGTGAAGGAGGATCGTCTTGTTGCTTGACTCGAGGATCAGGTCGATGTTGTCTTCAGTGATCTCTGCCTCACGCTCTACGAGGACGGTGATACGCTCCATGGAGACGACTTCACCCGTATCCTCATCGCTGAGGTCATCGATATAAGTCTTGGTGACGCGGCCAGCAAGGCGGCGACCGATGTGCTTCTCAAGGTTAGCGCGCGTGACCTTCACCTCTTCGGAGAGATCGAAGAGATCGAGGATCTGCTTATCTGACTCAAAGCCAATAGCACGCAGTAGGGTCGTCACAGGGAGCTTCTTCTTACGGTCGATGTAAGCATACATGACATTGTTGATGTCCGTAGCGAACTCAATCCAAGAGCCCTTGAAAGGAATGATACGTGCCGAGTAGAGCTGCGAGCCGTTGGTGTGCGTGCTCGTGCCAAAGAACACCCCGGGAGAACGGTGGAGCTGTGAGACGACGACGCGCTCAGCCCCATTGATGACAAACGTACCCGACTCCGTCATGTAAGGGATGTAGCCCAGGAAGACATCCTGCACTACAGTGCTGAAGTCCTCGTGGTCGGGGTCGGTACAAGACAGCTTCAGCTTCGCCTTGAGGGGGACGCTATAGGTCAGACCTCGGCTCAGGCATTCCTCGATAGTGTACTTAGGAGGATCGACATAGTAATCGAGAAATTCGAGAACAAAGTTATTACGCGTATCAGCGATAGGGAAGTTCTCATTGAAGACTCGATATAGGCCCTCTGACTTACGGCTCTCCGTAGCGGTGTCGAGCTGGAAGAAGTCGCGGAAGGACTTCAGCTGCACCTCTAAGAAGTCTGGGAAGACGAGAGGGTTCTTTATCGAAGCAAAGTTGATTCTCCCTGATTTTGGATTGGAAGCCATCTATTGATTCTTTGAGTGAAAGGGGGGTTCGGGAATGTTTAGACACGAAATGGTTAAGACCCCCCTCGTCGGGGGATCTTAACCATAATCACCTGATTAGAGGTGCTATAGGTGGGCTTACTTAAGTTCTACTTCAGCACCAGCTTCTTCAAGAGCCTTCTTGAGAGCTTCTGCAGTAGCCTTGTCTACGCCTTCCTTAACAGGAGCGGGAGCAGCGTCTACGATGTCCTTAGCTTCCTTGAGCCCGAGGCCGCAGTGTTCCTTGACCGCCTTTACTACCTGGAGCTTAGCAGCGCCAGCGCTCTTGAGGATAACGTCGAAGGAGCTCTTTTCTTCTTCCTGAGCGCCTTCAGCGGGGCCAGCTACGACAACAGCTGCAGCTGCTGGTTCGATTCCGTACTCGTCCTTAAGGATAGCTGCGAGTTCGCTTACTTCCTTTACCGTCAGGTTTACAAGCTGTTCGGCAATTGCTTTGATATCTGCCATGTCGATTAGTTATTTCGTTGTTGTTGTTTTTGTTTGTGGGATAGTTAGGACTCCTCTTATTCAGCAGCAGCTTCGGTAGCTTCGCCTTCGCCCTTGTTTTCAAGAGCAGAGATGACGTTGCGAATGGGAGACTGGAGGAGAGCGACGACGTCTGCGATAAGCTCTTCCTTGCTCTTGATAGAGACAAGTTCAGCGAGTTGGTCAGCGCCATAGAAGCCCGTCTCAGCATAAGCAGCCTTGAGGCGGAGCTTGGACTCTTCCTTCTTGTCCTTAGCGAAGTCCTTGATGATCTTAGCGGGGGCGTTAGCTACCGTGGTGAACATGATAGCGGTGTTCCCCTTGAGGGCTGAGTAGATTGCAGCGAAGTCTGTTTCGGACTCGGAGAGAGCGCGGCGAAGCAGGGTGTTCTTAGCTACTACCAGACGGATACCCCCCTTGTTACAAGCACGACGAAGCTGGGCGGTCTTAGCGGCGTCCAGACCTTCGATGTTGGTCAGGTAGAAGTGTGGGTACTCGTTGAGGTAGCCCTTGAGCTGCTCTACGACGGTGCCTTTATTTTCCTTTCTCATGATTTCTTCCTCTGTTATTATTCTTCTACTGACTTAGGATCGATCTTGATACTTGGGCTCATCGTGCTGGAGAGGTAGATGCTCTTGACATACGTACCCTTAGCAGCAGATGGCTTGAGGCGGAGGAGCGTCGTGATGATCTCGTTAGCGTTGTCGTAGATCTGATCAGCCGAGAAGGAGACCTTACCGATAGAGGTATGGACGATCCCCGTCTTGTCGACCTTGAAGTCAATCTTACCTGACTTCACTTCCTTGACAGCAGCAGCGATGTCGTTGGTTACCGTACCGCTCTTGGGGTTTGGCATGAGGCCACGAGGACCGAGCACACGACCCAGAGCCCCGATCTTACCCATGATAGCAGGCATGGTGATGATGACGTCGATATCAGTCCAGCCACCGCGGATCTTCTCGATGTACTCATCGAGGCCGACATAGTCAGCACCAGCAGCCTGGGCTTCAGCTTCCTTATCAGGAGTACAGAGCGCAAGCACACGTACCTGCTTCCCCGTACCGTGGGGGAGGGTAACGACGCCACGAACCATCTGATTTGCCTTGCGAGGATCGACGCCGAGGCGAACATCCACATCAACAGAAGCATCGAACTTGGTATCGGTGATTTCCTTTACCAGCGCAGAAGCTTCGCGGAGTGAATAGATCTTCCCGGGCTCGATCTTGCTAAAAGCGATCTTTTGCTTTTTCGTAAGTTTACTCATCTTTCTATTGATTAGTTACCGGGAAATTCGCCCTTTACAGTGATACCCATACTGCGAGCCGTACCAGCGACGATCTTCATCGCAGCTTCGACGGTGAAGCAGTTCAGGTCGACAATCTTATCCTGTGCAATCGCGCGGACCTGTTCCCACGTCAGTTCAGCTACCTTATTACGGTTAGGCTGTGCAGAGCCACTCTTGAGCTTTGCTACTTCCTTGAGCTGTACAGCGACGGGAGGGGTCTTGACGATGAAATCAAAAGACTTGTCAGCATAGTAAGTGATCACTACGGGGAGGACCTTACCAGCCTGGTCTTGAGTTCTGGCATTGAATTGCTTGCAAAACTCCATTATATTGATCCCCTTGGCACCAAGAGCAGGTCCCACGGGAGGTGAGGGGTTTGCAGCCCCACCTTTAATTTGCAATTTTAGTTGTCCAGCAACTTCCTTAGCCATTGTCTTGAATCTTAAGTGTTACACACTAGAACGTGAGAAGGAGCACCTGCGTAACCAGCTTACTCCTTGACCACTTGCGAATAATTGAGCTCCAGCGGAGTCTTACGTCCAAACATCTTCACCATCACGCGAAGCTTCTGCTTCTCGGGGGTTACCTCTTCGACGGTAGCCTCGTAGTTAGCGAAAGCACCATCGATGATACGTACCACGTCGCCCACGTAGAGCTCGAGGTCGTACACCCCTTCGGAGTCAGCCATCTGGTCTGCACGACCGAGGATGCGCTCCACTTCACTTCTCTTGAGCGGCTCGGGTTCTCCACCCTTGTTCGCTCCGAGGAAGCCGATGACGTTAGGCATATTGCGCAGGGTGTGGGCTACATCGCCGAGCAATGCGGCCTCCACGAGCACATAGCCTGGGAGGTAAGGACGCTCCTTGATGACCTTCTTACCAGCACGCTGGGTCACGATCTTCTCTGTGGGGATGACCACCTGGGAGACATACTGACCAAGATTAGTATTCTTCATCTCAGCCTCCAGCTGCTCACGCACCTTGGCCTCCTTGCCGCTGACGGCTCGGAGCACATAGAATCTCTTTTCTGCTACTTCAGTCATGATGGGGAAGGGTCTCAGCGAAGCTTAGGCTCCGATACGGCTATACACAAAACCAAGGATGGTCTCAAAAGTCTTGTCCATCCCTAAAACGACCAGAGCGATGATGAGGGAAGCAACCATCACCACCACGGCACTATTGGTGAGCTCTGAACTTGACGGCCAGGACACCTTCTGTGTAAGCTCGACATACGAAGCGTTAAACGCGCCTCCTATCTTCTTGATGAAACTCATTATCGTTTTCTATTTAGCACGGGTTGAGAGACTCGAACTCCCGACACCTGGTTTTGGAGACCAGTGCTCTACCAACTGAGCTAAACCCGTAGAAGAAGGGACAGACGGGACGAGGCGCCTCGTCTGTCCCTTACTTTGAGGACTATCTGATGATTAGTCGAGGATTTCGGTGATCTGACCCGAACCTACCGTACGGCCACCTTCACGGATAGCGAAGCGAAGACCTACGTTGCAAGCTACTGGGTAGATGAGTTCGACGTTGATCTCAACGTTGTCACCAGGCATCACCATTTCTACACCTTCGGGGAGAGTGATCTCACCAGTTACGTCGAGCGTACGGATGTAGAACTGAGGACGATACTTGTTGTGGAAAGGAGTGTGGCGACCACCTTCTTCCTTCTTCAGGACGTAGACAGAAGCCTTGAAGCGAGAGTGGGGCTTTACCTGACCAGGCTTAGCGATGACCATACCACGCTTGATTTCGTTCTTGTCGATACCACGGAGGAGGAGACCGACATTGTCACCAGCCTGACCTTCGTCGAGGATCTTGCGGAACATTTCAACACCCGTAACAACGGACTTGAGACCTTCTGCACCGAGACCGATGATCTGAACTTCATCACCCGTGTGGATAACACCCGTTTCGATACGACCCGTAGCTACCGTACCACGACCGGTGATCGAGAATACGTCTTCGACAGGCATAAGGAAGGGCTTATCGATGTCACGAGGAGGCAGGGGGATCCAGGTGTCGACAGCGTCCATGAGCTCCATGATCTTGTCTTCCCAAACAGGCTCACCATTGAGACCACCGAGGGCAGAACCACGGATAACAGGCGTGTTGTCGCCGTCGAATTCGTAGCTGGAGAGAAGCTCGCGCATGTCCATTTCTACGAGTTCGAGCATTTCTTCGTCGTCAACCATGTCACACTTGTTCATGAAGATGACGAGACGAGGAACGTTTACCTGACGAGCCAGAAGTACGTGCTCACGCGTCTGGGGCATAGGACCATCCGTAGCAGCAACTACGATGATAGCACCGTCCATCTGAGCAGCACCCGTGACCATGTTCTTCACATAGTCAGCGTGACCTGGGCAGTCAACGTGAGCGTAGTGACGGTTAGCCGTCTCGTACTCAACGTGTGAGGTGTTGATCGTGATACCACGTTCCTTTTCTTCAGGAGCATTGTCGATGGAGTCGAAAGAACGGAGTTCAGAGAGACCCTTCTTAGCAAGCACCGTCGTGATTGCTGCGGTAAGGGTCGTCTTACCGTGGTCGACGTGACCGATCGTACCAATGTTTACGTGTGGTTTCGATCTGTTAAATGTTTCTTTAGCCATAACTAAAATTATCTATTCTTAAGAAATACTTCGTTGTATTCTAAGTGCGTATCACTACGTCGACTCCAACGAGAGCCGATGCCGGGACTTGAACCCGGGACCTCTTCCTTACCAAGGAAGTGCTCTACCGCTGAGCTACATTGGCTTGTTATCTACGAGTGCGAAGAAGACGCCTCTTCTCCTCATTCAGCAGGGCTTATGAGATAAGTATCCCCGCTAATTCGGTTGCAAATATACGCACTTTCTTGAATATACCAAAACGCGCACCACGATGCGGTAGATTTTCGCACCCCATCAAACTACCCCACCCGATCGCTCTCCCTCTATATAAGTTATATAAGTGTTATATAAGTTAAGTAATGAACGCGCGCGTAAGAGCGGGAAGAGGTCAAGCGATGAGAAGGATGAAGCACCATCCATCCAACGCTGATAGAATGAGGCGAATAGGAGGAGGGGAAACGAACCTATATAGTTTGGCGGGTGAACCTATATAAGACTGTTGCATAGAGTCCGATCCTACATTTAGGGTACTAAGGCATCGCGCGCTCAGCTCTCCGATATACCTCTCCAAAGTGACACACAAGCCCTTCGCCTTATCGCAAGTATTCCTCTTACCCAGCGGAGGGAAAAGCGTCCTTCTCGTGAAGAAAAAAGCGCATTCACGTAGTAGGATTTCTCTATCTACGCACGTAGTCTTAAAGACCAGGTACGTCAGTCCAAATATCCACGTACGTA
>ERZ772910.1014-NODE-1014-length-14961-cov-3.075540_pt1 | contig 14961 bp, 16 predicted proteins | sample MGYA00511357_ERZ772910 | MGnify/ENA primary metagenome ERZ772910 (study PRJEB29015, sample SAMEA2738096) | human oral metagenome | biome: human oral; feature: human-associated habitat; material: saliva | place: China | collected 2193 ... | reverse complement strand
GAATAAGGGACTCTATTTTGTAGTCCTATCCGCCTCGCTTGCCATCTCACCTGCACAATCATGGAGAGAGGGGGGGGATATTGATCTTTTTCTCAAAACAACCTTCATAATATCACACACAAAAGAGTAAAAAGAAAATTCATTCATTTCTTAGCCACCTATGCCCAGATTTGGCATAGGTGGCTTTTATTTTTGCATCATAGAAAAGAATGAAGTATCACTTAAATATAGATTTATGACACTCTGGAAAATTGAAGCTAAGAACAACTGGAATTGGGGCAAAGGTAAAGAACTCATCAAAGGCATGTTTATAGAGATGCCAACACCCTCCACGGCGCCACCCTTGGGACTGACAAAATATCACGAAACAATAGCTCAGCTCTTTAATACGAAGTATGGAACAAATTTCGACAAGTCAAAAATCAATGCAGGGCATTTTATATGTACGAAAATATGACGCTCAAAGAACTACTCCAGACCATTTCTTTTGAAGAAATCGCTATGTTTCCTTTCGATATGATTTTAGACGACAAGGAGTAACCATCGAAGCAATGAAGGACAAGAAAGGAGGACGTGTATTTTCCAGTTGTAAGTGCAACGCCTTTCCTTGGATGGAGGAATATCAAGCGGTTGGGAAGAAAAATGTACCTTTGCAGGGCACAAAGAGGCAATAAGGCTCGGTAGCTTAGCTGAATAGAGCGTCAGATTCCGGTTCTGAAGGTCGTGGGTTTGAATCCCACCCGGGTCACTTCTCCCTCTTGCAACACCTCCCCCGAAGGGTTTTTCTTGGGGCGATGGGATTGTAGATTGAGATATAATGCGTACCTTTGTACCGCTTAAAGGTTTCGGGGTGTAGCGCAGTCCGGTTAGCGCACCTGCTTTGGGAGCAGGGGGTCCCGCGTTCGAATCGCGGTACCCCGACAGACAAAAGATTGTGTATATCTTTAAGTTTTTCATGTTGGAAAGGCAGCATTATCCGCTTGAGGATGATGCTGCTTTTCTTTTTACTCCAAGGGCAAGTAAGGCTTACACTCTAGGGTATTATTACTCTAGAATGTACTACCTTTGTGGGTGATTCTAAAGAGGAGCGGTGTAAATCCCTACCGGTGGTGATAGTCCACAACTCCCCTTTTTGGGAGCATCTACATAGAAGAGGCTCTTTATAGGGGGGGACTGATATGGTGTAATTCCATAACCGACGGTTATAGTCCGGATGGTATTTGAATCTTGAGAAACCAACCTTTTGCCGTGTAGGCGCATGGGTTGGAGTTCTTGCGTGGGTAGTCTCACCTCCCTCTACAGGAGGCTTTCATCCTACCCCTCAAATACCTTCACAGCTTATATTTCCCTCTCCCCTTTAGTATCAATAGTGAGTAAACTACAGATATACTAATGCGGAGATAAAATGAAAGAAGGGAACAACCTCGAGGCGGTAGAGCAACGCATTGCCACTGCCACCCAAGCCCTACAAGAAGGGCGCGGCATCTTGCTTGTAGATGACGAAGACAGAGAAAACGAAGGGGATATTATCTATCCCACCACCAATCTAACAGAGAAAAATATTGCCCTCATGATACGCGAGTGCAGCGGTATTATTTGCGTATGTATGAAGGATAAGAAGTGCCAAGAGCTGGAGCTCCCACCCATGGTGCAAAACAACACCTGCAAAAATCAAACCGCTTTTACCATCTCCATAGAGGCAAGAGAGGGCGTTACTACGGGTGTCTCGGCACGGGACCGTCTCTGCACGATTCAGACAGCAGCTCGCCCCGGTGCTCGCCCCGAAGACCTCGTTCATCCGGGGCATGTATTCCCCCTTCGTGCTCGTGAGAATGGCGTTTTGGAGCGTAGAGGGCACACCGAGGGCAGTATTGATATTGTACGTATTGCAGGTTTGGGAGATACCGCTGTACTCTGCGAGCTGACCAACGAAGACGGTACTATGGCTCGCCTCCCCGAGATTATTAGCTTTGGGGAGAAGCACAATATGCCGGTACTTACCATCGAAGATATTGTGGCTTACCGCACAGCCCACAATATCTAACTCTGAGTGTCCATCACTATTCTATTCAACCGAGGGGAGTGTGAGGGTAAGGGCTTTTTGCTCCGTATGATGTACCTTTGCGGTCGTGTTAGAGAGAGCAATTAGTCCTTCTGCCCCCATGGCGGCTCACGACCTGCGTCGAGCCATAAATCTTTTAGGATCGCAAAAGAAACCTTTTCTTTTTGCCGTCGATTTTGCCGTTCGCGAAGGCTGGGTTTGGGAGGAGCCATTGGCTCAACAAGAAGTGCTTTTTAGGGTGGGGTCCTATACCAATGCCCCCCTTACGGCTGAGCTTCCTCCGCTCCCTCACCATCCTCTACTCGTGGCACACCCTCTATCTGAAGAGTGCTACCAAGGCAAGTTTGCACGCATCCAAGAGGCACTATCGAGGGGAGATTCTTTTCTCGCAAACCTTACCATCTCCACTCCCATAGAGACACCCCTCTCCCTCTCAGAGATATTTTCCCGAGCAGAAGCTCCCTATAAATTGATGGTACCCGGGCGATTTGTCTCCTTCTCTCCGGAGCGATTCATTCGCACCCAAGGAGGCTGCAAGACCATCGAAACAAACCCCATGAAGGGTACCATAGATGCTGCTATGCCCAACGCCCGAGAGCATATTCTACAAGATTATAAAGAGACTGCCGAGCATTATACCATCGTGGACTTGATGCGCAACGACCTTGCACGAGTCGCAACAAACGTGCGCGTGGAGGATTTCCGTTACATCGATCGGGTAAAGACGCTCCAAGGAGAACTGCTGCAGGTAAGCTCGCGGATTGCGGCCGATCTGCCCCCAGACGCCTCAGAGCACTTAGGGGATATCCTATTCACGCTATTACCCGCAGGTTCTATATCGGGAGCCCCCAAAGAGGCTACCCTACAAGCCATTGCAGAAGCAGAGGGAGAGCCACGCGGTTTTTATACCGGAGTGTTTGGCTATTTCGATGGCAAGGATCTTGATACGGGCGTGCTGATTCGTTTTATTGCCGAGCATCCCGATGGCTCTCTCCACTACCATAGCGGAGGGGGTATTACCATCAACAGCCTTTGCCACGATGAGTACCGCGAGGCCATTGCCAAAGTTTACCTCCCCTTTTTCTAAATAGAGCGTATGGAGGAGTTTATAGAGACCCTTCGCCTTGAGGATGGAAAGGTACAATTGCAGTTCCTGCACCGAGCACGTATGGAGCGAACGGCACGCGACTTGGGGTTCGTTTGTCCGCCAATGCCTCCTTTGGAGGAGCTCTGCCCCGAACCTCTCAGAAAGGGGCGAGTAAAGTGTCGCTTCGTCTATCGAGAGACCATTCGTGAGCTAAGTTTTACACCCTATACCCCACGGATTATTCACACGTTTGCCCCTGTATCACTTCCTGCCGGGTACACATACTCCTACAAGAGCCTGGATCGGGCGGTGCTCAATCGCCTCAAGGAGGAATGTGCAGCAGATGAAGTGCTCTTAGTAGACAGCGAGGGGCGAATTACCGATTGCTCATTTGCCAATCTTGCTTTCCACCGAGAGGGACGATGGTACACTCCCGACACCCCTCTTTTGGAGGGGGTACAGCGGCAATATCTCATCCAGGAGAGGCGGCTCTCTCCCTGCACCATCCGAGTTGCAGACCTGGGGGAATACGATCAAATCCTCCCCATCAATGCCATGCTCCCCCTACCCCTAAAAGACTCTTGCTTATGATACAAATCGAGGATAAAATAGTGAGCCGAGACATCCTAGAGGTGCAGTTTGTTTGCGACTACGAGGCGTGTCGTGGGATATGCTGCGTAGAGGGCGATAGCGGAGCTCCCCTAGAGCACGCCGAAGCCATGAAGATGCGCCGTTTACTTCCTCTGGTAGAGCCGTTGCTCAGTGCAGATGCTTTGGAGGTAATACACAGCAAGGGGATTAGCTACATAGATGCCTCGGGAGACGAAGTTACCCAGCTCGTCAATGGGCGAGATTGTGTCTTTACAACCTACGACGAGGAGGGGCGTTGTCTTTGTGCCTTTGAGAAGATTTATCGAGAAGGCAAGAGCACCTTTCCCAAGCCTATCAGCTGCCATCTCTACCCCATACGGGTACACAAATACAAGTATTCTACGGCACTTAATTACGACCGTTGGGAGATTTGCCGCCCGGCATGTACCCTCGGCAAAAAGCTCGGGATACCTGTCTACAAAGCCCTCAAAGAGCCTCTTATACGAGCCTTTGGCGAAGAATTTTTCCATCAATTAGAAGAGGCAGAACAGCTCCTCAGCGAAATGCCTCGGTAGCCACACCACAGGTCAAAAATGACAAATCATCTAGAACAGATATTCTGTATCCTCCTATTTTACGCCTTTGGGGAGGCACTTAGCATCCTCATTGGGCACTTTATCCCTGGGAGCGTCTTAGGTATGATACTCCTATTTGCCGGCCTAAAGGCAAATATTGTACGGCCTCATCAGGTGGAGAATGTGGCCTCTTTTCTTACCAAGAATATGGGTATTTTCTTTGTCCCTGCCGGGGTGGGATTGATCACGCAGCTCGACCTTATTCAGGATTATTGGGTTGCTATTGTGCTTTCTATGGTACTCAGTACTATATTGGTACTTGCCGTGGTGGCATGGAGCGAACAGGCCATGGAACAACGTGCAGAGAAACGTAAACGACGTAAGGAGGGCTCCCTATGATGCAGCAAATTTTATCGAATCCCTATTTTACTTTGCCCCTCACGCTAGGGATTTATCTGGGGGCGCAATGGTTTTATCGTCGGGTACATTTCCCCCTCTTTCACCCCCTGCTCGTGACCATTGGACTGCTCATAGGGCTGTTACTTACCTTCTCAGTCCCCTACGAGAGTTACGAAAAGGGGAGCCACCTTCTCAGCTTCCTTCTAGGTCCCTCTGTGGTGGCCGTGGGTTACTTGCTCTACAAAGAGAGTGCCCACCTCAAGGGTCGTGTTGTTTTCATTCTCACCTCTGTTTTTGTGGGGGCGGTAGTGGGGATTGTAAGCGTCGTAGCCATCGCCTACCTATTTGGAGCTGATAGAGCGATTGCAGCCTCCATGCAACCCAAATCGGTAACAACCCCCATTGCCATGGCTCTTGCAGAACAATCGGGAGGCATCCCGGCACTCACAGCCGTTGTAGTGGTTATTGCCGGCATCTTTGGGGGGCTCGTAAGTCCTCCCATTTTCCGTCTACTAAAGATTGAGAGTAAGATAGCTAAGGGACTTGCCTTGGGGGCGTCGGCTCATGGTATGGGTACGCTCACCGCCATCCAACTAGGGGCCGTAGAGGGTGCTATCGGAGGGCTTGCCATTGGGATTATGGGCTTCTTTACCTCCATACTGATCCCTATTGCCGATAAGATTTTCTTCTATTTCTTCGGTTGATTTTAGCCCATCTCACCCTCTCGAATAGACTACAAAAGGGGACGATGTTGGCTGCGGCGGAAGTTTTTTTCAGCCTCTCTCACATGGGGGTTTTCGTCGGGATGGAGCCAACCTGCGAGCAATTTTTGTCGGATAAGATCGATGGCCAATTCGGAGGGATGGACTAAGTCTCGAGCATAAAACCGATAGTCTCGAAGCTCGTCCAGCATGATTTCGAAAGCAGGAAAGTAATAGGCTCGAGAGGGAAATGCCCCTTCGATCTGCTCGGCCGTACGCAACAAATCGGCTTTACTTCGCATGTTTTCTACAGCTCCATAGCTGCGATAGCGAATGGGGCTTACCGTGATGAGGAGGCGGAGCTGCTCGTTTCGTTGGAGGATAGGGGTGAGAGCCTGAAGGAGAGCTTGGGTAGATTGCTCAGCACTCAAACGCAGTTGCCGAAAATCTCCGGCAGGGCGTTTGTGACAATTCGCCACCACTTCGCCCGTCTCCCTTAGTTCGTAATAAAAAGAGGAGCCAAGGGTCAAGAAAAGCCAATCGCCCCTCAAAAGTTTCTTCCTCCCCACCTCAAGATCGCGATTCATCTGCTCTAGGGCAACGCTCTCTTGAGTGTCGGAATAGCGGCTATGATGCATAAAACTTCTGTACCGCTCCCCATCGTAAAATAGGTGCTGAGGGGTAAAATGGAAAGACTCATCCGCAAGGATATTGAGCGCCCTAGCTAGAGATAAGGGGTTATAGAGGGTGCCAAAAGGATTTACCGAGATGTCAAATTGATGCTGAAGTAGCCAATTGCCGATATTATCGCTAAAGCAAGAGCCGAGGGAGAGCAGTCCATGGCTGTATCGCGCCCTACTCTCTAGAGGGATCCCTTGCCAAGTGACTTCGGTAAAGAATTCATTCTTCATCTTAGAGTGCGGATGGGGGAGAAGAAATTCCCTAGAGAGTCAGTTCTCGCACTTCGTCCCCTTGGATCATGAAAAACAGAGGCAATCTTTGCACCCCATAACTAGAGGCAGAACGCCCCTCCGGATCCCATGTATTGATCCAAGGCAGGGTACGAACGGACTGCAACCACAGGCTCTTATCCTGATCCAAAGAGACGAGAAAAATCTCCAATCCCTCCCTTTTTTCTCGCTCGTAAATACCACGCAATCGAGAGACGACTGAGGGCGCATCTTCGGCTCCCAAAGCGATGAAGCCAAGAATTACTTTGGGGTGTTGGGCTGCAACATCAGCAAGCGAACGCTCCACGCCTTTGCTGTCGTACAACTGAATCGGGGGGAATGCCACCTCCGTAGCTTGCGAGAGGAGTTCCCGCTCGCGAGCCTGCTGTGTTTGTGCCTTAGACTTAATGGCCATCCCCAAGAGAGCCTTTTCTTTGAGCATTGGAGTGTAAACGCTACTGGGGCGGAAGGTCTCAAAAGCCGTTGCCACTGCCCCATAGGCTTGAATATCTTCCCTATTGCCCGACTCGGGGAAGAAGAGGGGAATATTGAAAGGAGCCTGCAAAAGGGCTACAATCGCCGCCATACTGCGTGGCTCGGCATAGATAAAATCTTGGAGCAAATGCTGGCGAAGATTCGATACAAGCGAGTCGAGAGTGGCTATGTCTTGTGTCTGCCGGGTTGTCATCTCAAAGGCACGCACTTCCTGCTGTATGGCGTAGATAGCCCTGTTTTCTTCATCTGCATTTACGAATTCGAAAGGCATCGCTCCCTCAGCTTTGGAGGAAGTAATTTGCAGTTGTGTACTACTATCGGCGGAGAAGTAAAGCGAACCAACCGAGGTGGAGAGCTGATAAAGTTTGGCATCGCCACTTGCTGTGTGACGGAGTGTAAAGCGACCCTTCTCGATCTTAACAGAGTCCACGAGTTGGGGTTCTGCCACCACTTCGTAGAGGTAGAGCATAGAGTTAAGGGTATCGGTAAGCTCCCCACGGACACTAAACTGATGGCCACTCTGCCTGCAAGCAGAGACAAGGGCAAGGAGCATCAAGCCTCCTACAAGATGGGTGAAGCGTCTATTCATATTTTGAGTACAACTTATTTCCCTTTTACAATCATACCACTTCCGAAGCAAAGACGGCTCTCGGTGTCGTAGATTACAGCGTATTGCCCGGGAGCAATACCTTGGATGGGGGTCTCGCTCACGATGTGATACCCCACGTCGAGACGGTGGATAGTAGCCCGGACGAACTCGGGTGTATGTCGGATCTTGAGCGTAATGGGCACTACTTGCGCCCCCTCTTTATTGCCAACAGCCCCCTCGGGAGCAAAGAGATCTTCGGTGATAAAATCGAACTTATCCACAAAAATCTCGGTACCATATTGGGTGAGAGGGTCATACCCTCGGCTCACAAGTATGATATTTCGTTTGCAGTCTTTCTTTACTACAAACCAGGGGCCGCCACTAAGGCCCAGGCCTTTGCGTTGCCCGATAGTGTGGAACCAAAAGCCTTGATGAGTACCCAGCGTTTTGCCCGTTTCGTACTCAATGATACGGCCGGGTCGCTTGCCTAGGTAACGCTCAATAAAGTCGTTGTAATTGATTTTTCCCAAGAAACAAATGCCCTGACTATCCTTTCGGTGGGCATTGGCAAGACCGGCCTCCTCCGCCACCATACGCACCTGCTGCTTGGTAAGGCACCCTAGGGGAAAGAGGAGTTTGGATATTTGTTTGAAATTGATCTGGGCAAGGAAATCGGTTTGATCCTTTACGGGGTCGGGGGCAGTGGCGAGAAAAGTTCTCCCATCCACCCGAGCGGTAGAGGCATAGTGCCCCGTAGCAATATAATCGTATCGGTGCCCTACACGCTCCTCGAAGACCCCAAACTTGATGAGTTTGTTGCACATCATATCCGGGTTGGGGGTCAATCCCTGACGCACGCTCTCTATTGTGTACTTTACCACGCGCTCCCAATACTCCTTGTGCAGGTCTATCACCTCATAGTGTAACTGGTACTTGCGCGCAAGAAGGGTAACCATCTCCATATCCTCCTCGGCAGGGCAATCTACAAACCCCTCCTCATCTTCCATCCCAATACGGATGTAAAACAGATCGGGACGAAACCCGGCTTGCAGCAACAGATGCACCGCAACCGAGCTATCAACGCCCCCCGACGCCAAAACGGCTATAGAGGCATCGCGCGGCACCTCTTGCAGAGTATCGGGCAGGGGATAAGTAGAGAGAGTCATTCGGGAGTAGTTACATTCTCTCGGGCATTTCGATGCCCAATAGGTCCATAGCGCGGGCAATAATGTCGGCTACAATACGGCTAATATAGAGGCGAGTATGACGTATCGAATCGTCCTCTTCGCGCAGTACAGGGCAATCGTGATAGAACGAATTGTACCCCTTTACCAGCTCGTATACATAGTTGGCAATAAGGGCGGGGCTGAAGCTCTTCCCGGCCTCTGCCACAATAGAGGGATACTCAGAGAGTTGGCGGATAAGGGCAACTTCGCGGTCGGAATGAGCGTTGTCTAACCGAACGGCTGCCTCAGAAGTAAGCGGAGCCTCGGGGGCCTCGCCGGCTGCACGCGCCTTCTCTACAAGAGAGCGGATACGAGCATACGTGTACTGAATAAACGATGCCGTATTGCCGTTAAAGTCCACAGACTCTTCGGGATTGAAGGTCATATTCTTGCGCGGATCCACCTTGAGGATAAAGTATTTGAGAGCCCCTAAGCCCACACGACGCGCCACCTCCTGCATCTCGTCTTCGGGGAGGAGAGCTGCACGCCCTGCCTCTTGAGCGATAGCTCGTGCCGAGGCAATCATTTCGTCCATTAGGTCGTCGGCATCCACCACAGTACCCTCACGGCTCTTCATCTTACCATTGGGTAGCTCCACCATGCCGTAGCTAAAGTGCACAAGGCTCTTGCCAAAAGAGAAGCCCAAACGATCGAGAAGGATGGAGAGAACTTTGAAGTGGTATTCTTGCTCGTTGCCCACTACATAGATCATCTGGTCGATGGGATAGGTCTCGTAACGCATCTTGGCGGTACCGATATCCTGGGTCATGTACACAGACGTACCATCGGAGCGGAGGAGGATTTTTTCGTCCAATCCATCGGCCGTTAGGTCTGCCCACACACTACCATCTTCGTGCTTTACAAAAAGGCCTTCGTCCAAACCACGGAGCACTTCGGCCTTCCCTTTGAGGTAGGTCTCACTCTCGTAGTAAATCTTATCGAAGTCAACGCCCAAACGGCGATAGGTCTCATCGAAACCATCGTACACCCATTGATTCATCATTCGCCAGAGGGCAAGCACCTCTTCGTCTCCTGCCTCCCAGCGGCGAAGTAGGTCGCGCGCCTCTACCATAGAGGGGGCTTTTGCCTCAGCCTCTTCCTTGGTCATGCCTTGAGCCATGAGGTCTGCCACCTCGGCTTTGTAGTGCCTATCAAAAGCGACATAGAAGTCTCCTACGAGGTGATCGCCCTTCTTACCAGCACTCTCGGGCGTAATGCCATTACCCCACTTCTGCCACGCAAGCATAGATTTGCAGATGTGAATACCCCTATCATTTACGATATTGGTCTTTACTACTCGCTTGCCGTTGGCTGTAAGGATGCGTGCAAGGCTATTCCCCAACAGGTTGTTGCGGACATGCCCTAGGTGCAAAGGCTTATTGGTATTGGGGGAAGAGTACTCTACCATTACAAGAGGCGACTGCTCTGTAACGGCGGTATGCCCCCATGCACTGTCGCCATCAATCGTACTCAAAAGCTCAAGCCAAAGAGCCGTCGAGAGGCTCAAGTTTAGGAACCCCTTTACCACATTAAAATCGGTAATCCAGGGGTATTCGGTTTTGAGGGAGGCTCCAATTTCAGTAGCCGTCTCCTCGGGTTTCTTGCGAGAGAGCTTGAGCAGAGGAAATACAACAAGGGTATAATGCCCTGCAAACTCGGCTCTTGTTTTTTGTATTTGGATTTGATCCGGACTCGGGGTTGTGCCATAAAGCTTCCCCAATGTACTAGTAATAGCTTGATTGAGTGATTCGATGGGAGACATCTTATATAGGGATGTATAGTTCGTTGTTACCTACTTAGTTTTGTGGAACAAAGTTACAAATTTCTACCTGCAGGGCAAGAATAGCCCCCTTGGGAGGGATAGAAATGTACTCAAAAGAGAAGAAGGGAAAGATGTGGGAAGAGAGGCTTATTTTGAGAGCAGAGCTGCAAGTTTTGCCACCCCTTCGGAAGCCGTAGATTGTATAAAGACAATATCCTTTCGATAGGAGCTCTCCACAGGCTTCGGATCTATCAGATAAATGGGCGTGGCATGGGGCACATAGGCAAGGAGTCCTGCCGCAGGATAAACGTTGAGCGAAGTGCCAATTACCACAAAACAATCTGCTTGGCAAACCGCCTCTGCCGCCGGAGCAATCATGGGCACAGCCTCGCCAAACCAAACAATAAAGGGACGTAGCTGACTACCATCGAGGGCAAGATCTCCCACCTTGATCTCGGGATGCTCCATATCCACAGGGTAGGTAATATCGGGATGGGCAACGGAGCAGTTTTTCAAGATCTCCCCATGCAAATGGATCACGTGCCGACTACCGGCTCGCTCGTGCAAGTCGTCGATATTTTGGGTTATGATGGTCATCTCCCACTCCTCTTGCAGGGCAGCCAAAGCATAGTGACCGGCGTTGGGCTCGCAGCCTACAAAATCTCGCCGCCGCGCTGTATAAAAATCGAGCACCAACTGAGGATTTTCACGAAAACCCTCTATTGAGGCCACCTTCTGTACGGGATACTGCTCCCACAAACCATCGCTGTCTCGGAATGTTGATATGCCACTCTCGGCACTCATCCCGGCCCCTGTGAGGACTACCAAACGCTTCTTTCCCATACTATCTTGCTTATTCTTTTGTTGCTATAGCACAAAGATAGTCGATAACTCCCTAGGTAGCAAAAGAAACCCCACACCTAGGATTTCTCCCGAGTGTGGGGTCATAAAATCGTTCCTCCTCCCCTCACAAAGAAGGGAGGAAGGGGAGTTTACTATTAGTTGTTCTCGTCGAGTTGATCACGAAGAGCGGCAAGCGCACCAAGATCGCCAAGTGTAGCCTTTTCTACAGGAGCCTGAGCTGCTGTTTCTTCTGCACGACGAGCGGGCTTACGTTCTGCGCCTTCAGAAGCGCGTTCGCTGCGTTGCTTGTCTTCGAATGTACGGCTGTGCGATACAATGATACGATGCTTTTCTTTGTTAAACTCAAGAACCTTGAAGGGGAGCTTTTCGTCTACTTGAGCCTTAGAGCCATCCTCTTTTACAAGGTGCTTTTGAGTAGCAAAACCTTCGATTCCATAGGGGAGAGCTACAACAGCCCCCTTATTGTCGATGATTTCTGTAATCACACCTTCGTGGATAGAGCCTACCGTAAAGGTTGCGATTCCGCATTTCCATAGGAAACAGGAATTTGCCGGAAGCGATTTCTTAAGACTGTGCAATAGGAAGCTTGGCAGAGCAAGCCCCAGGAAGGGGATTAAAAAGGCGTAAAGCATATAGTTCGAGTATACGCCGTGGGAAAAATACTCGTATATTTGGGCAAAAACAAAGATAAATAGGGAAAGGAATACATACTGCATTGTCTTCTTCATGACTGCTTACCTCCGATATAAAGAATGTCGCTGACGGCTCTTTCCTCACTGGAATGTCCGTTAGTAGTTGGGGTATTGATTACTTCACCCTTAAAGACCATGGTGGAAGACCCGCCGCCGTCCAGATTGTAGGCATCGGAAACCCCGAGACTCTTCATAAAGCTTGCCAGCTCATAAAGGCTCAGTCCTGCGCTTTCACTTGTTCTTCCGTCCGAAACTACAAAGACATAGTGATTTTTTCCGAGATAGCCGATAGCGGTTCTCGGGTTACTGGCCATAGCCATGCCGACTTCGTCATTTTCCGTAACGGAAATACTGCCGTCTTCCAAGAGTACCGGGCCGAAAGAAAATGCCTGCAAGGCTCCGTTTTGAAGGAGTGTTTCAGCGGAAGTTTCACCCTCTGATACAAATTTAAATTCTCCGTTTTTCATAATGGCAAGGGCGTCCCTGTTTCCGGAACTGTTTCGGTATAGGCTTCCGTTTCGAATGACATAGCCGCTTTGCCTTGCCCCATAGTAGTCTCCGTTAATGGCAAGGATAGCGTTGTTATCGCTTGCTATGTTGGAGGTGGTATCCGTGATATTTCTACCGTAGGTATTGCTTGCGAGAGCAGTTTTTAAATAGGAAACATCCGATACGGTGATGTCCGCGACATAAATTGCGCTGTCGTACTCCCGGTACTCCTTTACGGTTATGGAAACATTGCTGTCGGAATAGTTTCCGATTACGGTACCGCCTTCCACAGTAGAAGAGGTGGTAAGGGTGGTTTTTTCGGAACTTTCATTGTTGATTTCCTTGCTACTTGTAGTAGAGGAACTGTTTGTGTCCCCCACGGAGTTTGTTCCGGAAGAGCAAGAAATGCTGCCATCCGTATTTTCCGTAAGTGAAGTCTCCGCATAATTGGAAAGCCCCAGTTTCTCATTGATTTTGGCTTCTATGCTTTCTTTTATCCCGCTTGTTACTTCGATATTCACACTCTCTGCCAGGACTGTCTTCATAGGGTGCGGAATGACGAAGGTATCAAGGAGTGCATAGCTTGTATAGGAAAATAAGACCAGGCCGTAGAGAAGGCCCGCTTTTTTTGTATTCAGTCTTTTCAATGGATTTCTCCCTTCTTTATGGTGAACATTACGAGGTAATGTTTGTATTCTAAGTGTGTTGCCCCGTGCTTCACGCAGTGCATTCGTGTGTGTGGGTCCGTTTCACGCAGTGTATTCGAACTGTGTCGTCTGTACTTTATGCAGTGTATTCTCGGTACGTTACCGGTGCTTTATACAGTGCATTCTTTTTGAAACGGTGCATTTTCATTGGCGTGAGTCGTATTTTCAGTGTGAAACGGCACATTTTCCTGTTTGGAAAAAATGAGATGCTTTTGTACGAAGTAGGACAAGATAAATAAAAGAATTTCGGTGATGATTTTTGCTAAGTAGGCGTTGATGCCGAGAACTTCTGCAATCGCACTTAAGAGTAGCGTGTTCATGGCAAAGAGAGATAGGGCAAGTCCCAGGTAGGAGAGGTATTCCTTTAAATGCTCCCTCTTTATCGCTTCTGTTTGTTCAACTTTTTCTCCCTTTGCGGTCACACTCTCGGTCTCTTCCGCTATTTCTTTCCAAGCGGGATTCTCTTTCTCTGTCCGTTCGGAAGCATTTTGAAAAACGTAGTTTTGATTCATGAAAAAGTTGCAGTGTAAGGAAATGAGTCGGGCAAAAGCATTGGAAAAAAGGATGCTTCCGCTTAGGGCGAAGCTCAATGTATAGAGCAGAAAGTCGATACAAAAGGAGAGTAGGGAACTCGAGATAAACTTCAAAATCTGACTATAAATCCGGATAGAATCCTTCACGGTATCAAAGTGACTTTCTTCATTGTCGTTAATATAAATGGTTTCAATGGGATATTCTTTTATGGGAATGCCCTCCTTTGCAAAGTCTAAAAGCATATTCATCTCGTACTCGTAGCGATTTCCCTGAATTTTGAGAAGCTTCGGAATCAGTTGCTTTGAAAAGGCACGCATTCCGGTCTGGGTGTCTTCTACTCTTACCCCGGTAGTGAGGGAAAATACCTTTTTTGTAATGTAATTTCCTATTCGGGAACGAAGCGGAGAATCCTTGGACTGTGCTCTGGACCCGAGAAGAAGGCTTCCTTCGTTCTCGAGAGACTTCTGTAAGAGGAAGAGAGCATCCTGTAGGGAATGCTGCCCGTCCGCATCGAGGGTAATGACCTGAAAGTCATCGTTTATGGTATTCAGGTAGGAAAGCCCTGCTTTTAGAGCGGCACCCTTCCCTTGATTTTTCTCGAGGTGAATTACAGTTGCAAGGCTCTGCTCCTGAATTTTATGGAAGAGGGGAAGATAGTCTTCCCCTGAGCCGTCATTCACCACTACTACCTCAAGTCCCCTTGTTTCCAGAGACTGAATAAAGGAAATCAAATTTTCGTTCGGTTTATAGGCCGGTATTAGGGCGAATTGTCTTTTCATGCTTTCTCCTTTCCTGGAAGCAATTAGTTCGTTTTTGTGCTTCCGCTTGTAACATCATTTGGTTTTGCTGCATTATTTGTACTCTGTTTTTGTGAGTTGGCTTCATCTTTGTTGTTTGACCTTGTGCTTCCGTTTTCGTTAGGTTTCTGTGGCTTATTACTTTGGGAATTTTTATTGCTTCCACTTTTGGACGTTTTCTTTTTCTTGGAGCCGGAGTCGGGCATTTGACCGTTATTGTTGTTTGGCTCATAGCCGCCACGCTGTTCGTTGTTCCCCATCATGGGAGGTTGACCCTGCATTCCGCCTTGACCGTTACCACCCATAGGAGGCATTGGTGGGCGTCCTTGGTCATTACCGTCATTCTGCCCATTGTTGCCCATCATCGGAGGTTGACCCATGTCGTTACCGCCATTCTGACCGCGTCCGCCACGCTGTTCGTTGCCACCCATTGGAGGTTGA
>ERZ772910.1010-NODE-1010-length-15028-cov-6.725639_pt1 | contig 15028 bp, 13 predicted proteins | sample MGYA00511357_ERZ772910 | MGnify/ENA primary metagenome ERZ772910 (study PRJEB29015, sample SAMEA2738096) | human oral metagenome | biome: human oral; feature: human-associated habitat; material: saliva | place: China | collected 2193 ... | reverse complement strand
GCGATTGTTGTGCGGTGGTGTTCGTTAAAATGGAATACGCCTCACCTTTTTGCCAAGTTAATTCTTGCGCTTCTTTGGATAACGCCCAATCAACAAAAAGTTTCGCATTATCTAAATTACGCGCCCCTTTAATGACACTCACGCCACCAATTTCATAGCCAGTACCTTCACAAGGTACGACTAATTCTACTGGTGCGCCTTTCGCTTTTTCTAAAGAATATTCATGTAAGAAACCAATGCCAATTGCCGTTTCCCCACGCGCTGTATTACGTGTTGCCGTATTACCAGATTTGGTATATTGCGATACGTTTTTATTCAACTCTTTTAAGAATTTAAACGCCTCGTCTTCTCCCCAAAGCTGCATATAAGTGGCTAGCTGAGTGTAACCCGTACCAGAACTTTGTGGATCTGCGGCTTGAATTTCATTTTTGTAAATTGGGTTAGCTAAATCCTTCCAGCATTTTGGAATAGGTAAATTCAATTTTTTCAACCGTTCTGGATTCACGCCAAAACCTAACACGCCTAGATAAATTGCTGAAGAATAATTCCCTTTCATTTTGGCTGGATCACGGAATTTTTCTACGATCTGAGGAAGATTAGATGATTTATAAGGCTCCAACAAGCCCATTTCTCCTGCTTGAGAATGAGGATCCATCGTTCCACCATACCAAACATCACCTTGTGGATTATCTTTTTCAGCATCTATTTTTGCTAAAATGGTTCCCGTGCCACCACGAATAAAACTTGTTTTAACATCAAATTTTTTCTCAAATGCCATCGCTTCTTGCTCGCACATCGTATTTTGCGCACTGCAATAAATGACTAGACGTCCTTTTGCAAAAGATGGATTACTTAACACTAATCCACTTAGCATCACACCAGACAAGGTTACTGCGATTTTTGATAGTTTCATCTGACTTATAACTCCCTTATGAATGAAGGTTTTGCAATCTCTTAGAGGGAAAACGAAATCACATTAAAAATACGAAAAAGTGCGGTCAAAAACTTCAGTATTTTTTACCGCACTTATTCACCGCTATTTCGCCAATTTAACTTCTTGTACCCATTTTTCAATTAAGGCTTTACGTTGTTCTGTTGCACCGTATTTTTCAAAGTCATAATTGATTAATTTGAGTTTATTTGGATCAAATGCAGTTGGTGATTGTTCTGCGGTCGTGTTAGTTAAGATTTGTAAAGAATCCCCTTGTTTCCAAGCTAATTCTTGACCTTCTTTTGATAAAGCCCAATCGACGAATAATTTTGCATTATCAATATTACGCGCACCTTTTAAGATACTCACACCACCTAACTCATAACCGGTTCCTTCGCAAGGTACGACTAATTCTAACGGTGCACCATTGCGTTTTTCTAAGGCATAATCATGTAAGAAACCTACCCCAATTGTCGCCTCACCGCGCGCAGAGTTACGTGATGGCGTGATACCCGATTTGGTATATTGAGAAACATTAGGATGCAATGCTTTTAAGTATTCAAACGCCTCTTTTTCACCCCATAATTGGACGAAAGTTGCTAGTGCTGTGTAAGCTGTACCCGCACTTTGAGGGTCTGCAATTTGAACTTCGCCTTTTAAGCGAGGATCTGTTAGGTCTTTCCAGCATTTCGGCACTTCTTTAATGCCTAATTTTGCCAAACGTTCAGTATTCACACCAAAACCTAAGATCCCCATATAAATTGAGGAAACATAGTGACCTTTCGTTTTTGCAGGATCACGGAAACGTTCCACAATTTCATCAATGTGTTTAGATTTATAAGGCTCAATTAACCCTAATTCTGCAGCTTGTGCTTGAGGGTCAAAAGTACCACCGAACCAAACATCCGCTTGAGGGTTATTTTTTTCAGCTTCAACTTTGGCAAAAGTACTGCCTGAACCATTACGAATAAAGGATGTTTTCACATCATATTTTTCGCCAAACGCCTTCGTTGTTGCTTCGCATAGCGCATTCGTTGCACTACAATACACTACCAATCTACCTTTTGCACTAGCCGAACCAGAAATTGCTAAGCCAGCCGCTAAAAGTGTGGCAGAAACAGAAAGAGAAATCTTGTTGAACTTCATAATAAATACTCCTTATTGGATAAAAATATCAAAATCTTACGTTAAACCCCAAAATAATACCGTGATGAAGTTCACAGTTTTAGAAATTATCAGAAAAAAATAAACGTGAAATTCACCGCACTTTTCTTTATAATTCATCAAATTTTTTTATACTTCGCAAAACTATGTCAGATTCTTGTATCATCATCGCCATCACTGGCGCATCCGCATCAGGCAAAAGTTCTATCGCCTCTACCGTTCACAAAGAACTTTGTAATGAATTAGGTTGCCAAGAAATTGGTATCATTGCGGAAGATAGCTACTACAAAGATCAAAGTCATTTGGAAATGAGTGAACGTGTGAAAATGAACTACGACCACCCGAATTCAATGGACAGAGATTTACTTATTCAACACTTAAAAGACTTAAAAAACGGAACTGCTGTGGATATTCCTGTCTATAGTTATGTTGAGCACACCAGAACAGGCGAAACCAAACACTTTACGCCAAAGAAAATTGTTATTTTAGAAGGGATCTTATTACTTACAGATGAACGAGTTCGCCAATTAGCCGATATTTCTGTCTTTGTGGATACACCATTAGATATTTGTTTTATCCGCCGTTTACAACGTGATATGGAAGAACGTGGCCGTTCATTACAATCTGTAATTGACCAATATCGTGCAACTGTTCGTCCAATGTTCTTGCAATTTATTGAACCATCAAAACAATATGCGGATATCGTAATTCCTCGCGGGGGTAAAAACCGCATTGCGATTAATATGTTAAAAGCTCAAATTCTTCATTTATTAAATCAAAAATAGGAAAAATCATGCGTCTTTGCGATACCGATATCGAGCGCTATCTAGATGATGGCATTATTTCTTTAACGCCTCGTCCTGAAAATGACAAAATCAACGGAGCAACCATTGATGTGCGTTTAGGCAATTCATTTCGCGTATTTCGTGAACATTCAGCCCCTTATATTGATTTAAGTGGTCCGAAAGAAGAAGTCTCTGCTCAACTTGAATCGGTGATGAGTGATGAGATCATTATCGGTGATGATGAAGCTTTCTTCTTACATCCTGGTATGTTGGCGTTAGCGACCACATTAGAGTCTGTGAAACTCCCTGCCAATATTATCGGCTGGTTGGATGGTCGTTCTTCACTTGCTCGTTTAGGCTTAATGGTGCATGTTACCGCTCATCGTATCGATCCAGGTTGGGAAGGTAAAATTGTGTTGGAGTTCTACAACTCAGGCAAATTACCTTTAGCATTGCGTCCAAATATGGTGATTGGTGCATTGAGTTTTGAAGTGTTAAGTGGCCCAGCTGCTCGCCCTTACAACAGCCGTAAAGATGCCAAATATAAACATCAGCAAAATGCGGTGGCTAGCCGAATTAATGAGGATTAATCAATGAAAAAGATCGCAATTAGCCTGTTGATCGTGCTGTTTGCGATCTTTGCTTTTTTTTATATTCAACTCAATCAACTGAAAAGCAGTATCGTCGAGCATTTGGTGCAATATAACATTCAAGTGAATGATTTTTCGGTAAACCTTCTACCACAGCCAACAGTGAATTTATCTGAGGTGAAATACCATCAACTTTCGGCTAAAAACCTTGAAGCTAAATTTGCGCTCTTTCCTCTTTTTTCAGGCAATCCGATTTTAGAAGAAGTACAAATCACTCATTTCAAACTGAGTGAACAAGCCTTAAACCATGCCAATATTCATGGTCGTTTTACTGATTTTTCACTTAAAAATATTTTTAACCAAAACATTGCGTTTAAAGGCGAAAGTGAGATTAGTTTTTCTCTTGATAAACCGATTTATGGCACAAACACAAAATATCAGTTTGCGTTTAGCAAGGGAAATATTAACCTAAACCATCAAGGCAAAAATCTGATTCAATTTGTCAATTCCCGTTTAAATCAACAACCACTGGGTTACATTGAAACTTACGTTGATTTCTCAAAACCGGTTAAAACAGTCAATGCCTATTTACAGCCAGATTGCCAATATTGTTTAGCCACTTTTAAATTTAGTCATAAAGAGCAACAAAGTGCGGTCAATTTTTCCGGTAAAAATTTCCCAATGATACAGCTCACCGCCTTGCTGAATTTTCCCAATACATTAACCGGTAATGCTGATTTTAATATCCAACTCGCGCTAACCAATTCTGAACTCACCAAAGGAGAATTTAGTTTCGACGCTCAAAATGGTGAACTTTTAGGATTAAATTTATTGGATATGGCGGCACAGTATTTACCAATTAATTACAACAGTGATTTAACCGCCAGCAGAAATATGAACACCCATTACGAGCGTCTTGAGTCACATCTTTTATTTGAAAACCACTTACTCACAGTGGATAAAATAAGCTTAAAAACAACCGCACTTTTAGGTGAAGGTTCTGGAGCCATTGATTTAGATAATGTACAATGCGACGTCAATTTAACCTTAAGATCCACTAACGAAAAATACAAAAAATTAGCATTACCTATTCGCTTTTTCGATAGTTGCTACTCACCACAGTATAAGGTCAATATTGACCAAAACTTTCGTCATCAATTGAAAGAATTAATTAAAGAGAAATTAAAATAATGTCATTTTATCAGAAAGCTGAAAGAACCCAATATTGGCGCGTAGTCATCATGGCTTGTGCCGCTTTTATTTTTAATACCACGGAATTTGTACCCGTTGCGTTACTCACCGATATCGGACAAAGCTTTAATATGCAAACCTCTGATGTCGGCTTAATGATGACTGTCTATGCGTGGACAGTGCTCATCATGTCCCTGCCAGCAATGCTCGCCACGGGAAAAATGGAACGTAAAAGCTTACTCGTTAAGCTTTTCATCATTTTTATCATAGGCCATATTCTTTCCGTGATTGCATGGAATTATTGGATTCTTCTTATTGCCCGTATGTGTATCGCGGTGGCCCATTCCATATTCTGGTCAATCACCGCCTCTTTAGTGATGCGCGTTGCGCCTAAAAATAAAAAGACACAAGCCATTGGTATGTTAGCCATTGGTACATCATTGGCTACAATTCTCGGTTTGCCACTAGGACGACTAGTCGGTCAGCTAGTGGGATGGCGTATTACCTTTGCAATCATTGGGATACTAGCTTTGGTGATAATGTTCTTAATTATTCGTTTATTACCAACGTTACCGAGTAAAAATGCTGGGTCAGTTTCAAGTTTGCCTATTTTGGCTAAACGTCCACTATTAATTGGACTTTATGCAACCACAGTCATTATTGTTTCGGCCCACTTTACAGCCTACACCTACATTGAGCCATTTATGATTCAAATCGGACAGATGGATCCTAATCTCGCCACTATGATTCTCTTGGTCTTTGGTATTTCAGGTGTAACAGCTAGTGTGATTTTTAACCGATTATACCGTTTAGGTGCCGCACAATTTATTATCCATGCGATACTGTTATTAGCGCTTTCTTTAGGATTTATGCTTACTTCAGCTGGCTATACCGCAACAATGTTTGCCTTAGCCTTTATTTGGGGAATTGGCATTTCCTGCATTGGTTTAGCACTACAAATGCGTGTATTGCAACTTGCCCCCGATGCCACTGACGTAGCAACAGCCATTTTCTCGGGTATTTTTAATGCGGGAATTGGAGCGGGAGCACTCTTCGGGAATCAAATTATGCGACATGTAGGGCTTGAATACATTGGCTTTAGTGGTGCAGCGTTAGCCATTATTGCACTAGGAATCTTTGTCTTCTTCAACTTACGCTATCGCAATCAAAACGCCTAAAAAAATGACCGCACTTACTCAAGTGCGGTCATTTTCTTTTCTCTTTTCTAATCGAGATGGAAGCAAGCAATGAGCTTACCATCAGGATATTTTTCCAATTTAGGCTGCTCATTTCGACATTTATCGGTCGCTTTCCAACAACGCGGATTAAATGCACAACCTTTTGGCGGATTAATCGGGCTTGGTAATTCTCCCGTTAATTTAATCCGCTGGCGACGTAATTCAGGCGACAATCTTGGTGTCGCTGAAAGCAAAGCTTGCGTATAAGGATGTTGTGGATTTTTAAAGATCTGCTCTTTTGTGCCCATTTCAACACAACGGCCTAAATACATCACCATCACTTCATCAGCAATATGTTCAACCACCGAAAGATCATGTGAAATAAACACATAAGATAAACCAAGCTCAGCTTGTAAATCCATCATCAAATTCAGCACTTGCGCACGAACAGACACATCTAACGCAGAAACCGGTTCATCCGCTACAACCACGTCGGGATCAAGCATTAGACCACGAGCAATCGCGATACGCTGACGTTGACCACCCGAAAACATATGTGGATAGCGATCATAAAACTCTGCACGCAATCCCACTTTCGCCATCATGGATAACACTTTTTCTTTACGTTCTTTTGCCGATAGATTGGTATTAATGACTAATGGTTCTTCCAAAATTGTACCGATTTTCTTACGCGGATTCAGTGATGCATAAGGGTTTTGAAACACGATTTGGATTTTCTGACGACGCAATGCTTTCGTTTCGTGATCATTCTCTAAGAAATTTTGTCCGTTATAATATAACTCGCCTTCTGTCGGTTCTTCTATCATCGTCAAAAGACGACCAAGTGTCGATTTACCACAACCTGACTCACCCACTACGGCAAGAGTTTTACCTCGTTCTAAGGAAAAAGACACGCCATCTAATGCTTTCACTTGCTGTGTTTTAGCAAACATCCCTTTTTTGACAGGATAATATTTCTTCAGCCCAATGGCATTGAGCAATGGTGCATTTTCTTGTGCGACATTAGACATTGCTAGGTTCTCCTTGGGCATTTAATGGGGTGTGACATTTAACTTGTCGATTTCCTACTTGGCGTAATTCAGGTTCCACACTTCGACAAAGATCCGTTGCATACGGGCAGCGTGGATTTAACAAACAGCCTTGTGGGCGATCGTATTTACCTGGCACCACTCCGGGTAAAGATTGCAAACGAGATTTACCTTCTGCAAACTCCGGTAAAGAACGCAATAACGCTTGAGTGTAAGGATGTTTTGGTTCACGGAAAATATCTTCTGCTCGTCCTTCTTCCACTACTTGTCCTGCATACATCACAATAATACGATGCGCCGCTTCTGCAACTAACGCAAGATCGTGCGTGATCAGAATCAACGACATACATTCTTTTTGCTGTAACTCAAGCAACAAATCTACAATTTGAGCTTGAATGGTCACATCCAGTGCGGTAGTTGGTTCATCTGCAATCAACAATCTCGGTTTACACGCAATCGCCATAGCAATCATAACACGTTGACTCATCCCGCCAGACAGCTGGTGCGGATAGACATCAATACGTGATTCAGGATCAGGAATACCGACTAAACGTAATAGCTCTAAGGTGCGCTCACGACGTTCTTTTTTGCTGCCGCCTTGATGCGCTTTGATGGCTTCCATAATTTGGAAACCCACCGTATAAGCTGGATTTAAGCTTGTCATCGGGTCTTGGAAGATCATGGCAATATCTGCCCCAACTAATTCCCGCTTTTCTTTTGCCGGTAAGCTTAAGAGATCTTTTTCTTCAAATTCTAGGCCTTTCGCTGAAACACGCCCTGGAAAATCAATCAAGCCCATCACTGCAAGGGAACTTACTGATTTCCCAGAACCTGACTCTCCAACAATGCCTAATACTTCGCCTTGATTAACTTGGTAGCTAATGCGATCCACCGCTTTAAAAGGTGCTTTTTCATCACCAAAGTGAACAGAAAGTTCTTTTACATCTAATAATGCCATTCTGCCCCCTATTGTTTTAATTTTGGATCGAGTGCATCACGCAACCCGTCACCCATTAAGTTAAATGCTAAAACAAGCGATAAAATCACTAAACCTGGAATGGTAACCAACCAGTTTGCCGCCTGCATAAAGCTACGTGATTCAGATAACATAGTACCCAATTCTGGTGTTGGTGGTTTTGCGCCGATACCTAAGAAACCTAAAGTCGCTAATTCTAAAATGGCGTTAGAAATCCCCATCGTCATTTGTACAATGAGAGGCGCAAGGCAATTCGGTAAAATCACAATAAACATTAAGCGTAATACGCTTGCTCCAGCCACTCGTGAAGAGGTGACATAATCTCTGTTTTTCTCGTTTAATACTGCTGCACGTGTTAAGCGCACATAACTTGGAATCGAAACCACGGCAATCGCCAACGTCGCATTCGTTAAAGAAGGCTCTAAAATTGACACCACCACAATGGTTAAAAGTAGGTTTGGGATAGCCAACATAATGTCAATAAAACGAACAATTAATGTATCTAATGCCCCGCCATAATAGCCGGCAAGTAAGCCAAGACTCGTCCCTAAAATGCAAGATAAAATCACAATAATGAAACCCGCAAAAACAGAAATGCGTGTACCATAAATAATGCGAGAAAGAATATCTCGACCAATGTCATCTGTACCCAGTAAATAAGCGGAATTACCACCTTCATACCAAGCTGGCGGTAACAATAAAGCTGAACGATTTTGTTCGATAGGATCAAAAGGTGCAATCCAAGGGGCAAAAATACTGATTAATGCCACTGCAAGGATAAAGGTGAGCCCAATCACTGCCCCTTTATTTTGTTTGAAATAAAACCAAAACTCCTGCAACGGTGTGCGAGGAGCAAAGGTTTCAATAGATAAAGTTTGTTCCGTCATTAATAAGGCTCCTTATTGATGGCGAATACGTGGGTTTACCACGCCATAAAGTAAATCGATCGTCAAATTCACTACAATAATAATTGTAGCAATAATCAACACGGCGCCTTGTAAGACGGGATAATCGCGATTGGTAATAGCATCAATGATCCATTTACCAATGCCCGGCCATGAGAAAATCGTTTCGGTTAAAACTGCACCAGATAATAACTGCCCTACAATCAAGCCTACGACTGTCACAACAGGGATGAGCGCATTGCGCAGTGCGTGAAAAATTACAATTCGGGTATAACTTAAGCCTTTAGCTTTTGCGGTACGAATATAATCTTCCCCTAACACTTCCAACATTGAAGAACGAGTCATTCGGGTAATCACTGCAAGTGGAATAGTACCTAATACAATAGCCGGTAGAATCAATGACTTAACTGCATTTTCAAAAGCGCCTGGCACACCTGAAAGCCAAGTATCGATTAACATAAAACCGGTTTGTGTATCGATCCAGAAAGTATCTTCTAAACGTCCCCCTTGTGGTAAGTCTAACCAAGGTGAAACATATAAGATCAAAATTAATCCCCACCAGAAAATTGGCATGGAATAACCCGTTAAGGACATGGCTGTTACGGTATGAGAAATCCAGCTATCTTTCTTTACAGCCGCAATCGTTCCTAGCGTAATACCGGCAATTAATGACCAAAATAGTGCAAAGAAAGCCAATTCAAACGTGGCAGGGAAAAGTGTGAAAAACTCTCTCAGAACAGGTTGTTGGGTGCGGAATGATTCACCGAAATCGCCTTGTATTACATTACCAATATAATTGAAATATTGTTGATACAACGGTAAATCCAGACCAAGTTGCTTCATCATTTGTTGATGAACTTCGGGTGTTAAACCTCGCTCTCCCATCATAATCTCCACGGGATCACCCGGAATAAAATGAATGAGAGCAAAAGTCACAAAAGTAATGGCGATAAAGGTAGGAATCACCATTAAAATACGTTTTAAAATAAATTTAAACATCGACTTCCCACATAATAAAAGTGCGGTCGTTTCTTCGAACGTTTTCGCACTGGCATATTGAATATGAACACTAATATTCATACTCGTTGCAATAAAATCCTCCCGATTCTACCGCACTTTTTCTAATTTTGCCAAATGCGCAATCAGCCACTTAATGCCTTGAGCTTGGAAAGCAATTTGTAAACGGGTGTTATTGTCTGAACCTTCAACGTTTATAACTGTGCCAAAACCAAACTTTTCATGTTTCACTTTTTGCCCCATTTTCCATTCATTTTCTGGCAAACTCGAGCTTAAACTTCCTACTTTCGCTTGGTTTAATGCTCGAGTCACCGTTCCGCGCAAACGGATTTCTTGAATACACTCTGGTGGCAATTCTGTAATAAAACGCGAAGGTAAATGACGTTCTTCTTTCGTGTAAACACGACGACTTTCAGCATAACAAATGGTGAGTTTTTGCTTAGCTCGTGTAATGCCCACATAAGCAAGACGGCGTTCTTCCTCCAAACGACCAGGCTCTTCAAATGAACGGAAACTTGGGAATACGCCCTCTTCTACCCCCACCATAAATACGCGCGGGAACTCCAAGCCTTTTGCAGAGTGTAAGGTCATCATTTCCACACAAGATTGATGCGGTGATGCCTGCTCTTCTCCCGCTTCTAAAGAAGCATGAGTTAAAAAGGCGGTAAGATCGGTCATATCCTCTGCTTCATCAGGTTTGATAAATTCTCGGGTTGCCGTCACCAATTCTTCTAAGTTTTCAATGCGCACTTCGCCTTTCTCGCCTTTTTCCTGTTTATACATATCGTATAAGCCTGAATGTTTAATCACAAAATCAGTTTGTGCAAACAGTGGCATTTCGGCTGTATCCACCTGTAAAGAATTAATCAACTCTTGAAAACGCAGTAATGCAGTTGAAGCTCTCCCCGTTAGCATATTTTCTTGTATGGCTACTTGAACAGCTTGCCATAAGGTAATTTGACGTTCTCGGGTTAAATTTCGTAACACATCTAAAGTACGGTCGCCAATACCACGTGTAGGGGTATTAATCACACGTTCAAACGCGGCATCATCTTGACGATTATTAATTAAGCGTAAATATGCCAACGCATCTTTAATTTCTTGGCGCTCGAAGAATCGCATCCCGCCATAAATCCGGTAAGGAATTTGGCAACGAATCAAGGCTTCTTCAATAACACGAGATTGGCTATTGCTACGATATAAAACAGCACAATCATCTAATTTTCCACCGTCATCTACCCAGTTTTGGATTTGAGATGCCACGAATTTTGCTTCATCTAACTCATTAAACGCCGCATAAATGCCTACTGGCTCCCCCATTTCACCGTCAGTCCATAAATTTTTACCGAGGCGATCACTATTATTCGAAATAAGTTGGTTGGCACTTTTCAGAATATTGCCGGTAGAGCGATAATTTTGCTCCAAACGAATCGTTTCAGCATTGAAATCTTTTAGGAATTTTTGAATATTTTCGACCTGTGCACCACGCCAACCATAAATGGATTGGTCATCATCGCCCACAATCATCACTTTGCCCGTATTACCGGCAAGAATTTTGATCCAGGCATATTGGATTTTATTGGTATCTTGAAACTCATCCACCAAAATATGCTGAAAACGTTGCTGATAACGTTGCAAAATCACGGGCTTTTTAGCAAATAATTCATACGCACGAATTAATAATTCAGCAAAATCTACCAAGCCTGCACGATCACAAGTATCTTGATAAATTTGATAAATCTTAATCCACTCTTTTTCCTGACGATCACCAAAATCATTAATATCTTGCGGTCTTAAACCTTCATCTTTTTTATTATTGATATACCAGCACGCTTGTTTCGGTGGAAATGCTTTATCGTCATAATTGTGCAATTTCATCAAGCGTTTTACTAAACGAAGTTGGTCTTCAGAATCCAAAATTTGGAAATCTTGTGGCAAGTTCACATCTAAATGGTGAGCGCGTAATAATCGATGGGCAATGCTATGGAATGTGCCAATCCACATGCCAAATAGATTCGATTGAGCATGTTTGGATAAGGTATCTTGAATACGATGACGCATTTCAGCAGCGGCTTTATTAGTAAAAGTTACCGCCATAATGCTACCTTCAGAAATATTTTCTACGGCAATCAACCAAGCAATACGATGAGTCAATACACGAGTTTTACCACTTCCTGCACCAGCAAGCACAAGATAATTGCCAAGTGGTGCTGCCACTGCTTCACGTTGTTTATCATTCAAGCCATCAAGTAATTCTGAAATATCCATTGCTCTTATTTTAATCTGGTTAAATTTACAGGGATTATAGTGGGAATTATATTTTTAAACAACCTGATATTTACAAATTTACTCCGCCCCTTTATATTAGCAATATCAAATAATTACTAAATATTGACGAAGTTAAAGGAGACACAATGTCAATTAAAACAACGCTAAAATTAACCGCACTTTCAGCCCTAACCGCCCTCGCATACACTTCTCACGCACAGGCTGAAGGAAAACTTACCGTCTATTGTAGCGTACAAAATGTAGTATGCGAAAAAGTTACTCAAGCCTTTAGTAAAAAATACAACGTAGATGCACAATTTGTACGTAATAGTACAGGCGTCGTATTAGGCAAAATTAAAGCTGAAAAAGAAAACCCACAAGCTGATTTCTGGTTTGGTGGTACCATTGAACCCCATCTCCAAGCCGCAGAGTTAGGCTTGCTTGAATCCTATCGTTCCCCATTACAAAAAGACATCATGCCGCAGTTTAAATCTTTAATGGAACAACGTGGTAATTTCACTTCTGTTATTTACTTAATGGAACTAGGCATTGGGGTCAATACTAAAAAATTGAAAGAATTAAATATTCCTACCCCAAAATGCTATGCAGACTTAATAAAACCAGAATATAAAGGATACATTCAATACCCTGACCCTCGTGTTTCCGGCACGGGTTACTCGCTTATCAGTACGTTTTCCACATTATGGGGAGAAGAAAAAGCCTTTGACTATCTGAAAAAACTAGAACCAAATCTAATGCAACATACCAAAACAGGCCTTGCAAGCAACTATTTGGCTAACGGTACCGTGGCGATTGATTTAGGTTTTATGCTGGTTTACCCGCGTGAGAAGAAAAATGGTGCGCCAGTTGAAGGCATTTTACCATGCGAAGGCGTAGGCTATTCTTTAGGCGGCGCTAGCATTATCAAAGGAGCAAGAAACCTCGATAATGCTAAACTGTTTATGGATTTTGTGCTAAGCAAAGAAGCACAAGAAATTCCGTGGCGAGAATCAGACTCTTATCAACTTCCAACCAATATCCATGCAGAACCTGCACCAGGTTTCCTACCGGCTAGCAAATTAAAACTAGTGGATATTGATTTTATGAAATTTGGTACAGATCAAGAAGGCAAACGCCTGACTCAACGTTGGGTCTCTGAAGTCCTCTTAGATAGCAAATCACCGAAGGAATAAACAAAAAGCGCGGTCAAAAATCATGATGTTTTTGACCGCACTTTTTTTAATAGATAAAACTAAGCTAAAACCAATCGCTCTTTCCCAGAATAAATATTGGCTTTTCCTGGGCGAGCAAAGCCGATAAGGGAAAGATTGTGTTGTTCTGCCATATTGACAGCAAGATCTGTTGCTGCAGAAATCGCAACAAGTAATTCGATACCACAAGCTACCGATTTTTGAACCATTTCATAACTGGCTCGACTTGAAACAAGTACGAATCCTTGCGGTTGATTCTGTTTAGCATGCCAGCCGATTAATTTATCTAGCGCTACATGCCGCCCGACATCCTCTCGAATCGCCAGTAAATTACCAGACAAATCAAAAAAGGCAGCTGCGTGTGTTGCACCTGTTTCTTTCCCGAGTTCTTGATTGGCTTGTAATTGTTCTAAACAGCCATCTAATAAATTTAAATTAAATTGAAAAGTGCGGTCTAATTTTGGCAATTTTTTATAAACTTGTGAGATTTGTTCTGTGCCGCAAATGCCACATCCTGTTCTGCCTGTTAATGTTCGACGATGATCTTTTAATGCCACAAATTGACGGCTAGATAATTCAATTTGCACTTCAATACCATTGCATACTTCCACCACATCAATGCCATAAATATCCGCTTTTTTCTCAATAATCCCTTCTGCGAGTGAAAAGCCTAAAGCAAAATCCTCTAAATCTTGGGGCGAGCACATCATGACAGTATGTGCAATACCATTATAGACAAGTGAAACAGGGACTTCCGCAGCCAAACTATCTTGTTTTTCCACTAAAAGTGCGGTCGAATTTTCAGATGTTTTTTTAAAAAAATTAATTGTTTTTTGGATTATCCAGTGCATTATTTTTTCCCAATAAAATGACTGTTGTAAAAATGTTACTTTTTTTTAACAAAAAATGTTTGTTTTGTGATCTAGCTCAAGTTTTAAAGCGATTATAACAAGTTTTGATTATAGATTTTCGGTTAAAAAATAGTTAAAATCGGGTCCGTTTAAATTGGTCATTATTATAATCAATTTAATGGTTGATACGTTATTTTAACGAAATCAAATAAATTATCTACACGAATTTATACTATCGAAATATCTTAACGGTTCGCCGTTATGAAGGAGTGATTATGCAGGTCTCTAGACGTAAGTTCTTTAAGATCTGTGCAGGTGGTATGGCGGGGACGTCTGCGGCAATGTTGGGCTTTGCACCATCATCTGTTTTAGCAGCACCACGTGAGTACAAATTATTACGGGCGTTTGAATCCCGTAACACCTGTACATATTGTTCTGTAAGCTGTGGTATGTTGCTATATAGCACAGGTAAACCTTACGATTCCTTAAGCAGCCACACAGGTACCAATACCCGTTCTAAATTATTCCACCTTGAAGGTGACCCAGACCATCCTGTAAGCCGTGGGGCATTATGTCCGAAAGGTGCTGGTGCGTTAGACTATGTTAATAGTGAAAGTCGCGTACTATATCCTGAATATCGTGCACCAGGTTCTGACAAGTGGGAACGTATTTCTTGGAAAGATGCAATCAAACGCATTTCTCGCCTACTAAAAGATGACCGTGATGCCAACTTTGTTGAAAAAGATGCAAGTGGCAAAACTGTTAACCGTTGGACAACTACAGGTATTATGACCGCCTCTGCTACGAGTAATGAGGCCGCTCTTCTTACCCATAAATGGGTGCGGATGTTGGGCATGGTGCCGATGTGTAACCAAGCGAATACTTGACACGGACCAACGGTAGCAAGTCTTG
>ERZ772910.1007-NODE-1007-length-15049-cov-21.796652_pt1 | contig 15049 bp, 10 predicted proteins | sample MGYA00511357_ERZ772910 | MGnify/ENA primary metagenome ERZ772910 (study PRJEB29015, sample SAMEA2738096) | human oral metagenome | biome: human oral; feature: human-associated habitat; material: saliva | place: China | collected 2193 ... | reverse complement strand
GAGAGTAGGGCACTGCCAACCGTGTTTTTGTGTGGTGGGGGTGTTTGGTCCTGTTTGTTGGGTCGGCGCCCCCACCACCATTTTTGTTTTACCAGCCTGGGCCCGGCGTCGTCGTCGGCAAAGAACAAACCACCTGGGCATTTTTGCCCATACCGCACCCCACTTACCTAATACGCTTATGGCATGGACCAAAGCGCAGGCATCAGCCGAGAGCTCTTTAAAGCTCTAATTAAAGCGACGCTGGCAGCAGTACTCGGGATCGCGATGGTCATTGCCATCGCCTGGGGCAATAATTTTTATAAGCAACTCGAAAAAGCCAAATTCGACAACGCCCCCATCCTGTACACAGACTTACACTACAGCGCTTACGCCACCGCTGAGCGCACCCTAAACGTCACCGAAGACGTCACCATCCGCGTCAAAGACACCCGCAGCTACTCGCAAATGTTCCAGCTCTACGAGCTAAAACAAGGCCAGCAGCTAAAAGACGTAACAGTCACGGACCTAGACAACAACCAGGAGCTGACCAAAAGCAGCTTCACAGACCCCTCCTCCATCTCAAGCACAAAAGAATGGGACGAGCAGTACGCCGGCAAAACCTATGTGCGCATAGCCGACAGCTCCACCGACTACAACGGGCAAACCGTCAACTACCCCACCAAAGTTGAGATCGGCTGGAACATTAAACGCACCAGCTCCGCCTCAGCCCTGCGCTACCGTATCACCATGCGCTTCACCGGCGGCGGGGAGCTGACCAACGACATCGTCAAAGTCCTGTGGAGCCCCATCTCCGACAAAAACACGGTGCCCATTAAACACCTCAGCATCGACTTCTCTATGCCCGAGCAAGTCCCAGCCAAACGCACCTGGATGTGGCTGCACTACGACGGCGTCGCTACCGGCACCCCAGGCGGCGCCCCCACCACCAACTACACCATTCCCGGCGACCCCCAAGCCGCCTCCCGACGCCACTACAAAGCCGACTTTGTTAAAGGCGGAAAATCCGTAACCCTGGCCTATATGTGGGATGCCAGCACCATTTCCGGCTACACCCCCACGGCCACGCCAGCCCAGCGTCAGCAAGCCATCGACGAGGCCGTCAAAGCCCGCCTACCCCAAGAGCGTCCCTGGTGGCTTGACTGGCTGATCCCCGCCGGCTTTGGCCTATGCGTGCTGATAGCCGCAGCGGGTCTGCACGGCGCATTCAGCTCACGGCGCGCCGCCCAGGCCCAGTTTGTTGTGCCCGACATGCTGGTGACCCAAATGCCTAACCTGTCGCCGGCAGTAATCGCAGAATTTTCTGGCCACGTCTTCCCCAGCAAAACCAAACAAAAAAACCGGCGCACCCGCCAGCTAACCAGCACCCTGCTGTCCCTGACCAACGCCGGACTGGTTAACGTCTGTCCAGGAGACGCCCAAAGGTATCGCTACCTGGATCTACGCGTGGCAAACGCACAGCAGGTGGCGCAGGCAGCCCGCTCCGGCCCGCCACTGCAACCGGGCCAGTGGACCATTGCACTAACCGGCAAACAGCCCGGCAGGCTTTACCCCAGCCAAAGGGCATTACTGAATGCGCTAGTTACGATTTCGAATAAATTGCGAGCCAGCCAATTCGATTTAGCCCAAATGCGTGCGGTACTTAAAAACAATGAGTCCACAAGCAGCGGCATGCGTAAATTCGCTAATGCTGCCGACAAAGAATACCGCTCAGCTAATTTACGCACCAGCTGCGGGGGGCTAGCCAACACATGCAGCATGCTTTTGTGGCTGAACATAATTGCTTTCAGCCTCTACAGCGTGGCCCGCTACAACCCCTGGGTGTGGGCCGTGCCCGGGTTCTGTTTCATTGCCGCCTTCATGCTCTCCTACAGCGTAAGCACCTGCTACACCCAGCGCGGCCTGATAGTTGGCGGACAAATGCTGGCCTACTGCGCCTACCTAACCAACAGCGCCATGTACGCCCCCACTACCCCACAGCAGTACCGCAGTGACCTAGCTAACGCGGCCGCCGTCGGTATGGCCGCCAAGGTGCAAGACGCCCTAGTGCCGTTGGGCGCCCAAATGATGGCCAGTCAGCAAGTGACTTACAGCTGGGACGACTCCGGCCCGGGCCTATACAACCTAGACCTGACCCGCGACCTAGACCGTGGCTTCCAGCCGGTAACCAGCGCGGTGGTGTGGCAAACCAGCAGCTCGGTCAGCTACAGCTCCTCCTCATCCAGCTCCGGCGGTTTCAGCAGCTCCAGCAGCTATGGCGGCGGCAGCTTCGGGGGGCGCTAGCGACGCTAATAGCTAAAAATCAAATGATAGTGGTTGCTGAAAGTGAGTTGAGAGTCTGTATTAGGCTCATAAAGGCAATAGACTGGCCGAATGAACGATCAGCCCACTACTCCAAGCCCGGACGCTGACGCCTATTTAGATCCGGAAGACGACGTCACCCCCGTGCGTGGCACGCGTTTTCCAATTACTTTGTCAGAGCCGAACAGTAGGCAGAATTCAGCTGCTAAACCTTCAGGCTCTGGCGCTAAGCCCTCGGGTCCTGGTGCTAAGCCCGACGCCGCTGCTCAGCAGAGTGGTTGGGTAGCCCCGTCAGGTGCCTCAGCCCCGGCAACTGCAGGGACAACGCAAGGCCCGGCGTCGTCGCAAGGTGCCCAGGCAGGCGTCCAAGCGGCGTCGTCGCAAGAAACTCCGGCAGGCACCCAGGCCCCTGTAGGTACGGCAGCACCGGCACTAGAAAGCCCCCAGGCGCGCACCCGCGAGCAGCTACGGGCCGTGCTGGGCCTACCCTCGCGCCTGCCTTCGCGAGTAGTGACCCGCAACGGCTGGATCGCCACCGTGGTGACTACCCTGATTGCCGCCTTCACGCGCCTGTGGAACCTGGGCAGCCCCCACGAAATCATGTTTGACGAGACCTACTACGTCAAGGATGCCTACTCGATCTGGCATCTGGGCTATGAGGGCACCTGGGCACAAAACGCCAACGCCAGTTTTGTGCGCGGTAATTTCTCCACGCTCAGCCCCGAGGCGTCCTTTGTGGTGCACCCGCCGCTAGGTAAATGGCTGATCGCCACCGGTATGGAGCTGACCGGGCCGGCCTCCAGCTGGGGTTGGCGCCTGGCAGTGGCCCTAGCGGGTATTGCCACCGTGTTCCTGCTGTGCCGCCTGGTGTGGCGACTGTTCCCCTCACCGCTGCTGGTGGGCCTGGCGGGATTGTTCCTGGCTGTCGACGGCGTGGGTATCACCGAGTCACGTATCGGCCTGCTCGATGGGTTTATTGGCCTCTTCGCCCTGGCTGCTGTCTACTGCATTGTGCGTGATCGTCAAAGCCAACGCGAACGTATCGCGCGCCTTCTGGAAGGCACCGCTGAAGGGGCCCTGGCCCCCAAGGCCGGCTGGCGCCCCTGGATGATTAGCGCCGGCGTGCTGCTGGGCTGTGCCTGCTCAGTTAAATGGTCGGGCCTGTACCTGCTGGCCACTATCGGCATTATGACCGTGATCTGGGACGGCACCGCGCTGCGTGCTGTTAAAGCCAAGGTGTGGAAGCTGGAAACCCTGGTTTCACGAGGCTGGGGTAACTTTATGCGGCTTGTGCCCGTGGCAGGGGTGACCTACCTGCTTAGCTGGTTTGGTTGGTTCATGAACCCCAGCGCCTACAAGCATGGCTGGGCGGCAGCTGAGCGCGCAGCTGGACGCGGCTCCTGGCTGCCCGATTCGATCGCGGACTTTATCGAATACCACCGCGCCATCTACGAATTCCACGTGGGCCTATCCACCCCCCACAGCTACATGGCTAAGCCCAGCGGCTGGCTGCTACAGATGCGACCCACCTCCTTCTACTGGCAGTCCAATGACACCTTGGGAGCCGACGCCTACCAGTGCGACACCCGTAACTGCGTGAGGGCTATCACCTCAATCGGTAACATCCCGATCTGGTGGGCGGCTTTCGTGGCAGTATTTGCGGTGGTTGCCTATGTGGCGCTTAAGCGCGACTGGCGCGGCTGGGTGGTGCTATCTGGTTACATTGGCCTGTACCTGCCCTGGTTCATGTACTGGGACCGCACTATTTTCACTTTCTACACGGTAGCTTTCGTGCCGTTCGTGGTTTTGGCGCTGACTGTGGCGTTGGGCTGGGCAATTGGCTTACTCGACGGCGACGGCGTGGTTACGGCTGGCTCTGTTGGGGCTGGCGCCTCTGGGGCTGACGCAAGCGACGACGTCGCCGCCAAGGAGACGAACGCTCAAGGTAACTTGAGAGACAACCTGGGTGCCTACCTTGGCGGGGGACAGGTGCTGGGCAAGGACTATGAGCCCTCGATGTTCATGGGCCTGATACTGACCGGCATTATTGTGCTGGCGGCGGTTGTGTTTGCCTTCCTGTGGTGGCCGATATGGACCGCGCAGGTAGTGGACTACAACTTCTGGCTCTGGCACATGCTGTTTAGGAGTTGGATTTAAGCTGGCATCTACAAATACAGGCATGATCACAAATACAGGCAAAATCGTCCGTCGCCTATGATTTAAACGCATATTTTTATAGGTGAAGGATGATTTTGCCTGTATCTAAAAGGGGAAGGTTATATGGCGCCCAATCAAGAAGTGCCAAGCCCTGCTGCTGAGTTGGAGGCTCCCGGCGTCGCTGCTGAGTCGGATACTCCCGCCGCCGGGCTGGACGCGCCTGCGCTCGCCCCAGCACAGGGCCTTGACCTGGCCGAATACGCCCCCGCTCGGGGCACAATCACCCTGGCCGCAACCCCCATCGGCAACCGTGGCGATGCCTCGCCGCGCCTGATGGCCGCCCTGGCCCTGGCCGACGTCGTCGCCGCTGAAGACACCCGCCGCGCCCTGAACCTGGCCCAGCGCCTAGGCGTGAAAATTGGCGGCCGGCTGCTGGCCTTCCATGAACACAACGAGCGCGAACGCTCCGGGCAGCTACTGCAGGCCGCGCGCGGCGGTTCCAGCGTGCTGATGATTTCCGACGCCGGTATGCCCTCGGTTTCCGACCCAGGATTCCGCCTGGTCAACGCCGCTATCGACGCCGATGTGCCAGTTACTGTGGCCCCCGGGCCCTCCGCAGTGCTCACCGCACTGGCACTATCAGGCCTGGCCAGCGACCGTTTCAGCTTTGAAGGTTTCCTGCCACGCAAAAGCGGCGAGCGCACCCGGCTATTAAGCTCCCTGGCCAGCGACGCCCACACCCTGATTTTCTTCGAATCCCCCCGCCGCGTGCACGAAACCCTAGCTGACCTGGCTAAAGCTTTCGGTGGGCAGCGCCGCGCGGCACTGTGCCGGGAACTGACTAAAACCCATGAAGAAGTACTGCGCGCCAGCCTAGACGAGCTGGTGGTGGCCACCGCCGAGGGGGCGCGGGGAGAAATCGTGCTGGTAGTTGCCGGCTCTACGGGGGCTAGCGTCGTCGTCGAACAGGTAGTAGACCAGGTGCTGACCCTAGCTGACCAGGGACTACGCCTCAAACAGGCGGCCGCGCAGGTGGCCCAAACCCACGGCCTGCGCAAAAATGAGCTGTACCAGGCGGCCCTAGCTGCCCGCAAAAACTAAATACACTAACCGGGGAAGCTGGCGTCACGTCCCGGCCCGGCCAGCGCCACACGCCCGGCCCCAAGGCCTGGGCAGATACCGGCCACCTGCTAATACCAAGTGCCCGGTCAGCCGCCGGCCACCAAAGACCTAAGGGAAAAACCGCAACCATAGGGAGAAGAAAATGACTCGAGCACTAATTGTGGTAGATGTGCAGCCCACGTTCTGCGAGGGCGGGGAGCTGCCCATCGTGGGAGGCAACGCCGTCGCCGAGCGCGTGGCCGCCTACGTGCCCGCGCACCGCAAGGAATACGCGCTGGTGGCAACCACGCAGGACTGGCACATTGACCCGGGCACGCACTTCAGTGACCAGCCCGACTTTGTGGACACCTGGCCCAAGCACGGCGTGGCCGGCACTGCTAACGCGGCGCTGCACCCGGCGCTGGCGGACCTGGTCCCGGACGTTTCGGTTAAGAAGGGCCAGTACGCGGCGGCCTACTCTGGTTTTGAGGGGGTCGACGACGCCGGAGTGGGCTTGGACCAGCTGCTTAAGGATGCCGGGGTGGACAGCCTAGACATCGTGGGCCTGGCGCTATCGCACTGCGTGCGCGACACTGCGCTGGATGCCGCTTCCAAGGGCTACCAGGTGCGAGTGCTGACCAACCTGACCGAGCCGGTCAGCCCCGAGCTGGGCGAGGCCGCCAAGGCCAAGCTGGTTGAGGCTGGCGTGGAGCTGGCTGAGGTCGAGTAAGGCTCAGGTTAAGGGGCAGGTTAAGGCTCAAGTTACGGGCCAAGCGAGGCTGAACAGGGCCGAGTAAGGCTGCTAGCCCAGGCCACTGCTCACAAATACTGAAAAATCGTCCGTTCCCTATAAAACCCCATGGATTTTTAATAGGGAACGGACGATTTTGTGTGTATCTATATCTGTAGTGAACGCTAGTTGTAGCGGTTGGCGGCCTCGGTGGTGCTGATTACTCGGGTCGGATCTGTGTACATGGCATCCACAGGACGCTGGTCAGTCTCCTCAACCTCCTCATTTGCATCAGTGTGCTCAGAGGTCGATGGCTGAGAAGCAGCTGGCTTAGAAACCGGGTTGGCCGGCTCGAAAACCACCTGGGTGGTGTCAGTCGGGCTGGCGATAACCCGCGTGTCATTCGTAGGCTGCAAAGGCTGAGTAGGCCTGCCCGGTTGGTTCGGGTGCTCCAACTGGCTTACCCCAGGCACCTGAGCGGGCTGCTGCACCGGCTGTGCCTGCTGCGCGTATCCCTGCACCGGCTGTGCCTGTGCGTAACCCTGGGCTGCCTGGGCGGCGCTTGGCGCAACACTTGGCTGGGCCTGCGGCTGTGGCTGGGTGAGGTAGGGGTTTAACGGCTGGGTGGCCTGCTGGCCGTAGACCTCGATGGGCTGGCCCGGCTGAACTGGCTGCCCATACCCGTGAACCGGCTGACCGGGCTGAACCTGGCCGTAACCCTGCGGTACTTGAGGAGCCACAGGCTGTGCTGCCTGAGGGTATCCCTGCGGCTGGGCTGGTTGTGCTGGTTGTGCTGGTTGCGACGCCGGAGCTTGCTGTGCCTGAGGAGTTACGTAGGGGTTAACCTGCGGTTGTGCGGGCTGGGCGTAGCTTGTCGGTTGCTGTGCCTGGCCGTAACCCTGGGGTGCTTGGCCAGACTGAGCAAAGTTAGGCGCCGGCCAGTAGCCGGCAGCATTTTGGTTCTGTGCGCCAGCCTGTGGAGCACTCTGCGCGCCAGCAGGGGAACCAGCATGAGCGCCGGCCGGAGTACCAACCTGGGCTCCAGCCGGGGTGCCAGCCTGGGCGGCACTTTGTGCAACACTTGCCTGTGCCTGTGCCTGTGCCTGTGCCTGTGCCTGTGCCTGTGCCTGTGCCTGTGCCTGTGCCTGCGGTTGTGGCTGCGGCTGGGTGAGGTAGGGATTTAGCGGTTGGGTGGCCTGCTGGCCGTAGACCTCGATGGGCTGACCAGGCTGAGCCTGCACGGTTACGTAGGGGTTGGCTTGAGCTGGCGCGGTTACGTAGGGGTTGGGAACCTGCGGAGCAGAGTGCGCGCTCGCGGCCTGCGCACTGGAGTTAGAACTCTGTGCAGAAGCCTGCCCCTGTAGTGCGAAAGCCTGGGGTGCGGGGGCCTCAGGTGCAGAAGCCTGTACTTCGGGTGCTGAAGCCTGGCTTTGAGCGGCAGGGGAGGACTGTGCCTGGGAGGACTGTGCTTGGGCCGCCCACTGTGCTTGGGCCGCCCACTGCCCCTGGGGTGCACCCCACTGAGGTGCGGCGGCGGCAGCAGTACCTGCGGCTCCAGCGCCCGCAGCAGCGCCCTGCCCCTGGTAGGCAACCCCCTGTGCCTGGAAGCCCAAAGGATCCTGACCCGGCGTCGTCGGCACATAACCGCTAAAAGCCCCGGAGCTAGCCGAAGCGCTATCCCCACCCTGCGCGGGCAGGCCATCTGTGAAGTTGCGGCGGGCCTTAAGCTTGCGGATAAGCGCAATGACCCCAAAAATGCCTAGCCCCAGGCCCACCAAGCCAAGGAAAGCACCAGCGCCCACAAAGATGCGGGCGTAAATCAAGTCATTACTAGAGGTGACCGTAGTGGTGTCGGTGATGTCGGCGATAGCAAAAACATCGGCACGGTCAAGGTTGGGGTTAGAGCAAGCAAAAGAGTAGCTGCCCGACTTATTGGGGCTGAAAGTCGCCACCTTGTAGTAGCTCCTGTTCAGCTGAAGCTCTTCGCCAGAGGTGGTGGTCACCGTGGGGCTATAGCCATCGGGGCCAGACACCACGCAGGAGGTTTGGCGAGCGGAATCCAACTTCGTTGAGGCAGCATAGAAAGCGTAAGTCCGGTTGGCCTCAAGCTGGGTGCTCTTGGATGTGCCCGGAGAAAAAGATGACAAAGACGGCAGCGTGGCGTCAGTCAGGTTCAGTGAGGCCAGGCCCGCGCCCACCGCCAAAGTGATTAGACCGAGAACCAGCCAGAATACTGACAGCCCCAGGCCTGGCTTGCCGATCAGGCTTTTCTGGTCCGTGGGCGGCAAAATTCCGGCGTTTTGCCCCGGGGAGGCCCAGGTTGTGGCCGCGCTGGGGGCGCTTTGCGGGTTCGGGCCGCTGGCGGAGCTGTAACTGGTGCTGGCGGCGCCGTACGGTCCTGGATTGAACTGGTTGTCCGGCATGATTAATCCTTAAATCGGTTGCTGTTCTAAGCCTAGCTGAATAGCTGCCAGGCTTAGCGTTTTACGTGGCTGGTGACGACGGCGCCCATGCTGGTTGCGTTATCTGCGGGGGCGACGACGGCGCAGCTGGCGTGGCACGTCAAAGTTGCGTAAGCCGATACTCGGGTGAGGCGGTGGCTGTGGGGCCTGCTGATGCTGACGCGGGCATGTATGCGGGCAGAGGCGCGGGAAACTCAGCCTGTAGCTGGTGACGCTCTTTAGAGGCGCTCCCTTTAGAGGCTCGGAAAATGTTACGAATACTCGCGACTATTAAAGCTATCTCCAATAAAATCGTGGCTGCGCTAATGATTATCAGAAAATAGCCAAGAAATAGTTGTGTTTGAGTCTTAGCATAATAGTTGTCTGTAGTGTCGGCTACAGCAAAAGAGTGTGAACCGTTTAAATCAGGGTTAACGCAAGAAAAACTGTAAGTACCGGTTTTACCTGCAGAGATCCTGCCAAGTTTGTAGTAACCATCAATGTCAAGCTCGCTGTCTATTGGACCTGCCATGATGGAGGCCTGGTAGTCTCCAGGGCCTGAGATTACACAGCTGGTCTTGTCGGCTATAGTCTGAATGTTGGTTTTAATGTAGAAATAGTATTCTTTGTTGTTATCTAGGTAAACACTTTTAGGGTTGTCTGCAGAGAAAGTATTTAGGTTTGGTGCGGTTATAGTTGGCAGATATAAAGTCGGGACGAGGCTGAAACTCGCAATAATTATTAGCCTGGAAAATATGATAATTATTTCAGCCCATAATGGACGAGGCGGTGGCGTAGCTCTTCCTAGGGTTTGTAGTTCTTTCTGGGGTTGCAGATATGTTGGCCCGAAGCTGGCTGGGGCGTGAGTGTTTTTAGTGTTGGGGCTGGCGTAGATGCGAGCGAATGGGTCGCTGTCGGCTGCACCTAGGCTGGTGGCTTGGGGATGGCTATCGGGCATGACTAGTCCTTAAATCGGTTGCTGATACAATCCTAGTGGAATAGTCTGTGCGCCTAGAGCCGTCTGGTAGGGGGTTAGTACCCTTGACAACTAACTTAAACAGTGCCTTGTAGTGACCGCTTGTGTGCGCGTGAACGGTCTGCGTTACGAAGGCCCCTGAAAATAAGATTTATGGTGCCCGCAGATATTAGTAGTAGTCCGGGTAGCGCAATGCTCGAAGCATAAAAAACTATGATCCTATTATAGCATATTTCTGACGAAATATTGTTAAGCTGAGGAAATATGGTAGTTTCAGCTATAATAAATGACTGATATTTTGATTCATTGTGGTCTGTGCAGAAAAACTTGTAGGTGCCAGACTTTGTGGGGCGCACTTGTTCAAAGTCATGATAGAATTCTATGAATGAATCATGTTCTCTAGGTTCCCAAGTTTCTGCGGGTAAGTTATTTCCTTTTGAGTCTACGATAGAGCAATGTGGGGAATCGTGTTGATAAAAAGTATATAGGGTATAGGTTTTGTTGGCCTCAAGATAGATACTCTTAGTGATGCTCCCTTCGAAAGTAGTGGACGCGGGGATGGCTGTTCTACCAAAGTACGGCTCAGCTATTACTAGGCCCAGCATGAGCGGGAATAAGCCGAAAATAATCATGAACACTGAGCTGTCGCAGTACCAGAAACAATCTGAGATGCGTCGCCAAAGTGTTTTCGGCTCATTTGCTTCGGCAGCTTCTGCTTCAATCTCGGGGATTGTGTCCATCAGGGTATCCCATAGTTCGTCGATATTATCCGGCACACTTCTAGGCGCCTTGCTAGCTGTGTTGCTCGCGCTTACATCAATTTTTTCGTCACTGGCCATAGTGAATCCTTAAAACTGTGTGCTTGGGCAGAGTCTAACCCAAACCCTGAGCCACATGTGCACATTTAAAGCCGCCGGGCGCCGTCGGCACCAGGCACCAAACCGGGCGCCGTCGCCAAAACAGCGGGACAGACAAGAACGCGGCGCAAGCAAAACGCAAAGCCGCCGGGCGCCGTCGCCGCCAGGGCACCAAACCGGGCGCCGTCGGCACTAGGGTGCCAAACTGGGCACCGTCGCCGGCAAGGCCAGCGCTTACCAGGCGGCGCAAGCAAAATATCGGTTCGGGCAAATCAGGCCAAAGCCAGTAAACTAGGGGCCATGACGCACATTCTCTCAGCTGTTGCCTGGCCCTATGCGAACGGGCCACGCCACATTGGCCACGTAGCCGGTTTCGGTGTCCCCTCAGACGTTTTCTCCCGCTACATGCGAATGGCTGGCTATGACGTGCTCATGGTCTCCGGCACTGACGAGCACGGCACCCCCATTCTGGTGGCCGCCGACGAAGCTGGAGTTAGCGCCCGCGAACTAGCAGACGAAAACAACCGCCTCATTGTTGAGGACCTGGTTGCCCTGGGCCTGTCCTATGACCTATTTACCCGCACCACCACCGGTAACCACTACCGGGTTGTGCGTGAAATGTTCGAGGCCGTGCGCGACAACGGTTACATGATTGAGCGCACCACCCGCTCAGCCATCTCGCCCTCCACCGGCCGCACACTGCCCGACCGTTACATTGAAGGCACCTGCCCCATCTGTGGAGCCGACGGCGCCCGTGGCGACCAGTGCGACAACTGCGGTAACCAGCTTGACCCCACTGACCTGATTAACCCCCGCAGCCGCATCAACGGCGAAACCCCCAAGTTCATCGAATCCAACCACTGGTTCCTGGACCTGCCGGCGCTAGCCGACGCCCTAGGCGAGTGGCTAGATGAGCGTGAAGCCTCGGGCACATGGCGCCCCAACGTCATTAAGTTCTCCCAGAACATCCTCAAGGAAATCCGTCCGCGCGCCATGAGCCGCGACATTGACTGGGGTATCCCGATCCCCGGCTGGGATGACCAGCCTGGCAAGCGCCTGTATGTGTGGTTCGACGCCGTAATCGGCTACCTGTCTGCCTCCATCGAGTGGGCGCGCCGCAGCGGCGACCCCGAGGCCTGGCGCCAGTGGTGGAACAACCCCGACGCCCTGACCTACTACTTCATGGGTAAAGACAACATTGTTTTCCACTCCCAGATTTGGCCTGCTGAAATGCTGGCCCAAAACGGTAAGGGCTCACGCGGCGGCGACCACAACCCCTTCGGTCAGCTGAACCTGCCCACCGAGGTGGTTTCCAGTGAGTTCCTAACCATGGAGGGCAAGAAGTTCTCTTCCTCCCACGGCATCGTGATTTATGTGCGTGATGTGCTCAGCCGCTACCAGGCTGACGCGCTGCGTTACTTCATCTCCATTGCCGGCCCGGAAACCGCCGACGCTGACTTCACCTGGGCTGAGTTCGTGCGTCGCACCAACTCTGAGCTGGTGGCTGCCTGGGGTAACCTGGTCAACCGCACCGCCTCCATGATTCACAAGCGTTTCGGGCAGATCCCTGAGCCGGGCGAGTTCACTTTCGAAGACCGCTCGCTGCTATCTGAGGTGGAGCGCGGTTTTAAGACCGTGGGTGACCTGATCATGCATCACCGCCAAAAGGCCGCCCTGAGCGAAGCCATGCGCCTGGTGGGTGAAGCCAACCGCTACATCGCTGAGACTGAGCCTTTCAAGCTCAAGAGCGAAGACCAGCAGGAGCGCCTACGCACCATTCTGTTCGTGTTGGCCCAGGTAGTGGCTGACTTGAACCTGATGCTCAGCCCCTTCCTGCCGCACGCCGCTAACGACGTCGACCGCGTAATGGGTGGGGACGGCCAGATCGCCCCCATGCCGGTGATTGAGGAAGTAACCGAGCTGGACCCGCAGGTGCTGCCGGCAGACTTCGCAGGGCGCAAGTCCTACCCGATCATCACCGGTGACTACACCACCGCCCCCACCTGGGAGCGTCACGCAGTCACCCCGGGCACGCCCGTAGGCAAGCCCACTCCGGTGTTTGTGAAACTGGATGAAGCCATCATTGAGCAGGAGCTGGCCCGTTACGCCGGGCAGGTAGCCGACGACGTCACCGGCGCCTGAGCCGCCTAGAAACTAGCTGTGCCCTTGGCGCTAGCCGCAACTGGTAGCGCCGAGGGCACGTGCATGTAACACGTGCATGTAACTTGCGCCCTTAACCGGGCTCTGCGCCCTTAACCGGGCTCTGCGCCCTTAACCGGGCTCTGCGCCCTTAACCGGGGCCACCCTCATCTATTAAACCGGGGCCACCCTTATCTATCAGGGAGAACAAAGTGTCTAAACGTAAGCCGAGCGATTGGCCAGCGCTGGAAAATATTGCCCGCCTGCCGCAGGCGGTCATGGATAACCACACCCACTTGCCGATTTCGCCCACTGAGGGCCCGGGGGCGGCAGCTGCTTCCGGCCCGCTTAGCGCCGCGCAGCTGGTGGAGCGGGGCCAGGCGGTGGGGGTGGACCGCATGATCACCAGCGCCTGCGAGCTGCCCGCTTTTGCGCCGTCGCTGGAGCTGGCCCGCCAGCTGCCGGGGGTGAAGGTGGCGCTGGCAATTCACCCGAATGAAGCGGTGCTGCATGCGGGCGTCAGCGAGGTGGGCCCCGATGGTTTGCAGCCGCGTTTTGAGGCCCACCATGGCGCATATGATCTCGACGCCGCCTTGGCCCAGGTGGAGCGGGCCTGCCGGGAAAACCCCGAAACTGTGGTGGCGGTGGGGGAGACCGGCATGGATTTGTTCCGTACCGGCCCGCGCGGGGGCGTGGCGCAGCGGGAGTCTTTCCGCGCCCATATCGCCCTGGCTAAAGAGCTGGGTTTGCCGTTGCAGATTCATGACCGCCAGGCTCACCGTGAGTGCATTGAGGTTTTGCTTGCCGACGTCGCCCCTGAGCGCACGGTTTTCCACTGCTTTAGTGGGGATGAGGCTATGGCCCAGGTGTGCGCTGAGCACGGCTGGTATGCCTCAGTATCGGGGCCGGTGACTTACAAATCTAACCGGGAGCTGCGCGCCGCAATTGCGGCGATGCCACAGCAGTTGCTGCTGATAGAAACCGATGCCCCCTACCTGCCGCCTACCCCTTACCGGGGTATGCCTAATGGTTCTTACCTGTTGCCGGTGACGTTAACCGCCTTGGCGCAGCTGCGCCAGCTGAGCCTGGAGCAAATGTGCCAGCTGGTTAACCGCAACAGCCGTGAAGTGTACGGCTTCTAAATGGGGTTGTAACTGGCTCCATGATCCGGTTGGGCGTATCAGGTCACCAATACCTCAAATAAACGATTGATTCGGCTGCTAATCCCTGCCTTTTCGCAGTGGCTATCGCGGATATTAAATCTACACGAGCGTCAACAGTAACTACTGAATGAGTCTGCTGCAATGGCAGAAACTATCCAAGGCACAACAATGTGGTCCTTCATATGGATGCTGCCAGAGCTTTCATATTTTGGCAGATCCTCCAGGTAACTTTAAAAATGAAATGATCATCCCTGTTGTAAATAGGTCAAAACCTGGTTTCGTTGATGCTGGGTGATTGGCGTGTGCCGCGCAGGCACACGCCAATCACCCTTGAAGCCACCTATCACAACGCTCTAGATACCCTCCTGCTAAAGCTGAGGGTAGGCACGCAAGTCAGGTCTTTAAAACCTGCGTGGAGTGGCCTGGGGTCGTATCCAGCAACCGTGAAGAGCAGTCCTGGCCTCAGGGGCAGGTTAAGTTCAAGATAGTGGTGACGCACCCACTATAGGGGGTGGTAGATTCAACATGCCTTTTCCCTTTCAAACCACCTTTGCGGCCTGAAATATAAGGAGCAGCTTGTTAACTACCTAACATGTGATTACATGTAGCTAGAATACGCTCAACATCTTGTCGGCAGGAACGGGGACTAGCTGAACAGCTCGCATCGCCATATCTATTTCTTCAACCTCTCCCCGACAAACAATGGTTACTTTGTCGCAGTGTTTTTTCAATGCGTCACAAAGTTCAATATTAAAATGCGTAAAATCACGATCAGGACTAGCGTCGTTGGGTACCGAACAGAATATGAACCCTCCAGTGTACTCATCCTTAACTAATGGAGCCCAGATGCAAGTTCCTCCAGGCATCTTCAAGATAAATGGGCTCGCCTCTGGCCTATAAACAGAACTTTCGAGTAATGGAAGCTCGCTCATGATGTCGCTAAACATAGGGGCAAGGTTTTTGCCCTCAAAACTGGCGAACCATGATAAACCAAGATCGTCAATAAGCTTATTCATTAAGTCAACAAGCGCACCTTCGCCTGCGAAGTGGATATTAAAAGCCATGGGAAGCCTCCTTACCTCAGTGAGCTAAACAGGCTCTTCATAATTGAGGGTGTGGGGGTGCGTGCGGCGTTGGGCGTGTCGTGGCCGGGTAGGGGTCGAGGTCTTCCGATGATGGGGGTTCCT
>ERZ772910.1006-NODE-1006-length-15084-cov-5.311731_pt1 | contig 15084 bp, 8 predicted proteins | sample MGYA00511357_ERZ772910 | MGnify/ENA primary metagenome ERZ772910 (study PRJEB29015, sample SAMEA2738096) | human oral metagenome | biome: human oral; feature: human-associated habitat; material: saliva | place: China | collected 2193 ... | reverse complement strand
ATGTTGGGGTCTTGGGTTCGAGCCCCAAGCGGATCACACCAAGAAAAGAGGCTTATCACAGGATAAGCCTCTTTTTCGTTTATGCTCTCATCTTCATCACCATAATCACGCCTAGCCGAGACGTAAAGAAAGTCTTTTGAAAAAACAAGTGACATTCAATTAGGAACTTCAAAATAGGAGAATGTATTTGTTTTTAATACTCAAACCCCCTCATTGTATTATTTTACATAAGTGTATCGCACAAGTAGTGTGATTATAAAATAATTTTATCTACCTTTGTTGAGGAATCAAACCATTACTTTTGCACAATGAAAAAAACACTTTATCTAATGCTTGCCCTCACGACACAATCGGTCTTTGCGCGGCTACAATCTGTAAAGGTTCCTTTTGATGTCTTCACGTCAGTAGTAGCAAAACAAGCAGAAACTTTTGGCTCCACAGCTTCTTCGTCTGTTCTTTCGTCAGCTGTTTGCCCTGAACAAACAAAATCGTTCACTGCGGCAACGGGCTTTCGTACATCTGTTAGTCGTCCTGACAGCAAATTGGTTTACACTTTCTCTTATAACCACAAGGGAGAGGCATCGGGAGAAGTCCCTCGTTTGTCAGTAAAACAACTTGAAGGTATTCAGGACGAATCAATCAGAGAAGTTACGGTAGAACAAGCCGGAACATTGGGCCAGCTCCTTCCTTCAACAGAAAGACTTGAAATCAGAAAATTAAAAGTAAGCGGAACTATTAATGGCGACGACGTGCTGGTACTTAGGGAAATGGCAGGACGCAACAGCGACGACGAAGAAACGGAAGGAAAACTTGAAGAACTTGACCTGAGCGATGTTGCACTTGCCGATGGCGGAAGTCCATATTACTCTACCACAAGGGGCAATTATTACACAGCGACCTCTAATGATGTAGATGACAATGAGGAAAACTTTTATTGCACCGACTTGTCATACGCTTTTTGCAATACACATCTTAAAAAGGTACTATGGCCCAACACAATGTGGGAGATCGGAGATGCAGCACTGAATCGCTGCTACGAATTGGAGTCGTTTACTCTTGGAAGTGAAACGAATGAAATCAAGAGCGGTGCATTTGAATATTGCACAGCCCTCTCAAATATTGAGCTCACACCAAAAATTCTTTATATCGACGCGCGCGCTTTCGCCAATAGCGGTTTGACAGAAATTTCTATACCAAAAGAAATTGAGACGATTGCCAATCAGGCATTTTACAAATGCGAAGCATTGAAGAAAATAGATTTTAGCGATGGAGTAAAAGAAATCAAAGAAGCTGCTTTCAGCTATTGTTCAGCTCTTAAGGAGATACACTTATCTAAAGTACTGACAAAAATAGGCAAAGAAGCATTCTATGCTTGCTCATCGCTGACGGAAATCACACTTCCCAAAAAGTTAATCAATATAGGTGAGGATGCTTTTGGAGCCTGTAAAGCCCTAAAAGAAATTAAGGTCGAAGCAGGAAACACTGCATTTACATCAATAGATGGTGTATTGTTTAATAAAGAAAAGACCACACTGCTAACATTCCCTTTTGCAAACACAGCCAACTATCAAGTACCTGTGGGCACAACAAAAATAGCGCCATCGGCTTTTAGCGAATGCAACAAGCTTGCATCAATACAATTCCCTAACACGCTCATCGAGATAGGCAGCGAGGCTTTCTACAAATGCTTGAAACTCGAGAACATTACATTGCCCAATAGTATCACCGCTGTGGGTGAGGGGGCCTTCTATGGATGCGAAGGACTATTGCTGGCGGAGTTGAGTAAGAGTATGACCATTATTCCCGACAATTTATTGAGTAAGTGTACGAAACTGCAGAAAATTAAAATCCCTGAAGGCATCAACAAAATTGCATATCAAGCATTTAGCAACTGCTCATCGCTTACTAAGGTTGAGATTCCTTCCTCTGTCAATAGCATTGAGGGCGCATCTTTTAAAGCATGTGAGTCTCTTAACGAGATCTATTGTTACATTAAAGAGCCGCTCACTATCGAAGAAGATGTGTTTAAAGGAGTGAATGTTGGAACTTGCAACCTATACGTTACAGCTGAAAGTATAGAACAATACAAAAACAGCGAAGTATGGAAGGATTTCCTAGTAAAACCTATTCCTAACACAACAGGCAAAAATAATGTCATTCAACAGAATGAGATTGTGAAGGTTTGTGGTAATACTATCACGATACAGGGAGAATTAACTGCCCCAATTCATGTAATTGATACCTGCGGTAAGACAATATATTACGGCACTGAAAGAGAAATCTCTGTGGGCAAACATGGCATTTTCTTTGTAAAAATAGGACATAAGGTAACGCGTGTAATGCTTTAACCCGAAAACGGTTCGGAATCATTCGACTGATCTCCTTTATATAATAGTAAGGATCACCCTTTTCTATTCTACTGGTGTAAAGGCCGTTTTGAATCTATTCGATTTAACATTGCACATAGAACATAAATTACAAAAATGGATATTTCTGTTTCATAAGTATAATCCTCCTGTTTTGTTACTGCCCGATAAAATTGATTGAAAGTTCTGCAACCCTTTATTTATTGCGCTACTGGCACGTATATAGAACAATGTGGAATCTGCTTTGAGCGCAGAAGCGCTTGTTTAGTTTGATGTCAATTAAAGACACAAGGCGCCCCCTCCTTTAGACATACTAAAAGAGGGGGTTAACTTATGGGCATAAAAAAATGGACGGCTAACATGGTTGTTAGCCCCCCTTGGCGAAAAGGGGGCTACGCAGGTTTTCTGACCGACAAAAGGCTTGATATAAAAAGGCTTAGGAGTGGGCAAAAACTTTCATAGGTGATCCGAAAAATTGTCTTAGGTGATCGGAAAAATTCTCTTATAGGATCGGAAAAATTCTCTTATAAGACAATTTTTACTCTCTTATAGGAAAGTTTTTAGACATCTTATACTACTGATAATCAGAAGTATTCAAAACCGATTTTGGTACGGCTTACCCGCGCAAGATGAGCATTGCGAATAAGATTGAAACAAGTCTGTTGATAAACGGGCCCTACCTTATTTGACTGCTATAAGGTGGGATGCTGTGTAGGTTTACTACGCTTCGCACATAAAAATGAAAATTCACGAAAAGACTGAAGCTCGGCAACAGACTTCAGCTTTAGAGTAGAGGGAGACAAAGACTTCTACCAGTCAGCCCTATAAAGAAAAAATGAGGCCGCTGAAAAGCGACCTCGGGGCGGTACACGGTCATTCCTTCGACCCTGTCCCTTCGTATCTCTACGCATTTTATCAATACGCCATTCATATATATATGGCAAAAACAAAAAGAGAAGGTGGCGACGATCTTTAGTCGGGCCACCTTCTCTAAGTATGTTTAATGCAGGGAATTGAGCTAATTACTCACCCTGCTCCATTTTAGCTTTCAATGCAGCCAAAGCGTCGTTGTCGCCCAAGCTGTTGCTTGCTATCTGGTTTTGTATTTGCGTTGATTCTTCCTTCTTCGCATTGTGGCGAGCTGCTTTGCGTTCTGCACGCTGCGGATCTTCGAATGTGCGGCTGTGAGAAAGGATCACGCGCTTGTTGTCCTTGTTGAACTCGATCACCTTGAAAGGCAAAGTTTCGCCAAGCTGAACGCGGCTACCATCTTCTTTTACCAAGTGTTTCGGCGTTGCGAAGCCTTCTACACCTTCTTGAAGTTGGATCACTGCGCCCTTGTCCAAAATTTCCACAACTTTTCCTTCGTGGATAGAGCCGTCTTCAAAGAGGCCTTCAAACTTATCCCAAGGATTTTCTTCGAGTTGCTTGTGGCCGAGGCTCAAGCGGCGGTTTGCCTTGTCGATTTCGAGAACAACAACATCAAGCTCTGCGCCCAGTTGGGTGAACTCAGACGGGTGCTTAACTTTCTTCGTCCAAGAGAGATCAGAGATGTGTACGAGACCATCAACGCCTTCTTCCAATTCAACGAATACGCCGAAGTTGGTGAAGTTGCGAACCTTGCCTTGGTGCTTAGAACCAACAGGATATTTCTCTTCGATGTCCTTCCAAGGATCTTCTTTGAGCTGCTTGATGCCAAGCGACATCTTGCGCTCTTGGCGGTCGAGCGTAAGGATTACAGCCTCAACTTCGTCGCCTACCTTGAGGAAGTCTTGCGCTGAGCGTAAGTGTTGACTCCAGCTCATTTCACTAACGTGGATCAAGCCTTCTACACCCGGAGCGATCTCTACGAATGCGCCGTAGTCGGCCATCACGACAACCTTGCCTTGAACCTTGTCGCCCACCTTCAATTCAGGTGCTAAAGCGTCCCAAGGATGCGGCGTGAGTTGCTTCAAGCCAAGCGCGATGCGCTTCTTCTCTTCGTCGAAGTCGAGGATAACGACGTTGAGCTTCTGGTCGAGCTGAACGACTTCGTGCGGATCGTTTACGCGACCCCAAGAAAGGTCTGTGATGTGGATCAAGCCATCTACGCCGCCCAAGTCGATGAATACGCCGTAAGAAGTGATATTCTTAACCGTACCTTCGAGCACTTGACCTTTTTGCAACTTAGAGATGATCTCTTGCTTCTGAGCTTCGAGTTCAGCTTCGATAAGCGCCTTGTGGCTAACCACAACGTTCTTGTATTCTTGATTGATCTTAACCACCTGGAACTCCATCGTTTTGCCCACGAAGATGTCATAGTCGCGAATCGGCTTAACATCAATCTGGCTACCCGGCAGGAAGGCTTCGATACCAAATACGTCTACAATCATACCGCCCTTCGTGCGGCACTTGATAAAGCCCTTGATTGTTTCTTTGTCTTGCAATGCTTGGTTAATGCGATCCCAAGCCTTGCTCAAGCGAGCTTTTTTGTGAGAAAGAACAAGCTGTCCTTTTTTGTCTTCCTGATTTTCAATGTAAACTTCTACTTTGTCGCCTACTTGAAGTTCAGGGTTGTAACGAAATTCGCTTACGGGGACGATGCCGTCGCTCTTGAAGCCGATGCTTACAACTACTTCGCGCTTGTTGATTGAAATGACTGTGCCTTCTACGACGTCATTTTCAGTGACATTGCCAAGCGTCTTGTCGTAAGATGCTTCTTGCTCTTGCTGGCTTTCTCCGCCTTCAACTGTGCCTTTTTCAAATGCTTCCCAGTCGAACTCGGACAGCGGTTGAATGTTCTTGTAATTCTCCATTTAAATTTTAAAAGGATTAATATTGTTAGAAAAGTGAATTATATCGCGGCAAAGTTACGGTTTTCCATTGAGTAACAAGCATTAAAACGAGAATTAATTTGTACTTTAGCCGCTCAAAATATGTTTTTTATGAAGAAAGCAATACTTTTTCTTGCCCTTTTAGCGTTTGCAGGATGCAAGGAGCGCAAGGCGCACAGCGATGAGCAGCCTGCTACGTTGCCGAAGGATAGCGTGGCACAAGTAAATGCAGTACCCGACTCGACCATCTATGGTAAAGCGGATGACGATTTATATGGTATGTCGACTTTCGCCGTGATCACGACAAAGGGCGATACGCTGGAACTTGACCGCACGTATGAACTTGATGGCAAAGATGGCATTTTTTATGGCGACATCAATGGTGGCGATGATTATGCCTTGACCGTGCGCGGCAAGGGTACGGACTATCAGGCGGTTGGTGTAGCAGTCAATCTCTCACAGTTGCGCCGCTTCGTTAAAGACTTTACGATCTTCAATGCTCGTCCGATTATTAACGGCGACACGGTGCGCATCCTCTCGCTCGACGATAAAGCCTTTAAGGCCGAGGGCAAGCAGCAATATTTCATACAGAAAAAGTAAACGATATGTTTAGTGGTATAGTAGAAAGCACGGCGCGCCTCGTCGCTGTGGAAAGAGATAGGACAAACATTCATTTCACCTTTACGTGCGATTTTGCACACGAGCTCAGCATCGACCAGAGCGTGGCGCATAATGGGGTTTGCCTTACCGTTGTCTCACAAACGGCAGATCAATATGTCGTTACGGCAATGGACGAAACTTTGCAGCGTTCTAATTTGGGATTGTTGCAGCCGGGCGATGAAGTTAACGTTGAGCGCTCAATGCTGATGAACGGGCGCTTAGACGGACACATCGTGCAAGGGCACGTGGACACGACGGCCATTTGTAAGAAGGTGGAGAACGTCGACGGCAGCTATATTTTCACCTTTGCCTACGAGGCTGATCGCGCAAAGGCTTTGCAGGGCTATTTTACCGTAGAGAAAGGCAGCGTCACGGTCAATGGCGTGAGTCTGACCGTTTGCCGCCCGACGGACAATACTTTTGAGGTCTGCATCATTCCTTATACCTATGAGTACACCAACTTCCACAATATAAAAGAAGGCTCTGTCGTTAATCTCGAATTTGACATTCTAGGGAAGTATATGGCGCGCCTCAGACATTTTGAGGAATGAAGAAGCAGGAACTCTTTGACACGGTCTTAGGCACCTTGGCGCCCAAGTATGGCGACGTAGAAACCGAACTCCATTTCACTACGCCCTTCCAACTGCTCGTAGCCGTGGTGCTATCAGCTCAATGCACCGACAAGCGGGTCAATATGATTACGCCGGCGCTCTTCGAGGCTTATCCCGACGCAGACGCGATGGCACAAGCCACGCCGGAAGAACTGTTTGAATATATAAAGAGTGTGAGTTATCCTAACTCGAAAGCCAAACACTTGGCCGGCTTAGCGCAAATGCTGGTCGAAACGTTTAATGGCGAAGTGCCGACAACGCTTGAAGAGCTCACTCGCCTGCCGGGCGTGGGGCGCAAGACGGCCAACGTCGTGCAAGCCGTAGCCTTTCACAAAGCAGCTTTAGCCGTCGATACGCACGTCTTCCGTGTCAGTCATCGCTTAGGCTTAGTGCCGAAGACGGCCAACACGCCCTACAAGGTGGAGATGGCGCTAAAAAAATACATTCCCGAAGAGAAAGTAGCCCCCAGCCACTTCTGGCTGCTGCTTCACGGGCGTTATGTCTGCACGGCGCTCCGCCCAAAGTGCGACAAATGCGATCTGCGCGGCTTATGTAAAGGACCTTTGCAAATTAAGAAGAGATAAAAGCAAAGAATATGTGGTCGTATCAAGTATATTCTGTAAATTTGCAACACGGATAAATGACGACTTATATAAACTATTGATTATGACAATTGACAATTGCAATTTCGACGGAAAGAAAGTAATCGTTCGCGTTGACTTTAACGTGCCTCTCGACGAAAACGGACTTGTAACAGACAATACCCGCATACGCGGCGCACTGCCTACATTAAAGAAAGTATTAAACGACGGCGGCGCATTGATTATGATGAGCCATATGGGCAAGCCTAAAGGCAAGGTGAACCCAAAGTTGTCACTCAAACAAATCGTCAAGAACGTTTCCGAGGCTTTGGGCGTTGAGGTGAAGTTTGCCCCCGATTGTGGCAAGGCTGAAAAGGAAGTGGCAGCACTCCTTCCGGGCGAAGCGCTCCTGCTTGAAAACCTCCGTTTCTATCCTGAAGAGGAGGGTAAGCCCGTAGGCATTGACAAGGCAGATCCGGCTTACGATGCTGCAAAGAAAGAAATGAAGGCTCGCCAAGCTGAATTTGCCCGCAAGTTGGCTTCTTATGCTGATTACTATATCAATGATGCCTTTGGCACGGCTCACCGTCGCCACGCTTCCACGGCCGTCATTGCCGACGATTTCGACAAGGATCATAAAATGCTCGGCTATTTGATGGAGAAGGAAGTAAAAGCCATCGAGAGCGTTATGCAGAACGCGCAGCAACCATTTACGGCCATCATCGGTGGCAGCAAGGTAAGCTCCAAACTCGGCGTGATCAAGAATCTGTTGGACAAGGTGGATAACCTCATCATCGGCGGTGGTATGGGCTATACTTTTGCCAAGGCTATGGGTGGGCACATTGGTCTGTCACTCCACGAAGACGATCTGATCCCCGAAGCGCTCAACGTATTGGCAGCGGCCAAGGAGAAGGGCGTCAACATCTACTTGTCAATACAGAGTGTCTGCGGGCAAGAGTTTAAGAATGACACACCGCAAAAGGTTTTCCCCATTAGTGAGATCCCCGATGATTGGGAAGGTATGGATGCCGGTCCTGCATCGCTCGAAATGTGGAAGAAAGTAATTCTCGATTCTAAAACCATCTTATGGAATGGTCCGGTCGGCGTCTTCGAATTGCCCAACTTTGCTGTAGGCACAGGCGAAATTGCCAAGTATGTAGCCGAGGCTACGAAGCAAGGCGCTTACAGCCTTGTAGGCGGTGGCGACTCCGTTGCTGCAGTCAACAAGTTCGGTTTGGCGGATCAAGTATCCTATGTATCAACCGGCGGCGGCGCTATGCTGGAGGCCATCGAAGGGAAAGAACTCCCCGGCGTAACGGCTATCAAGGGCTGATCCTATTTGACAATTATATAAAGCTAAAAGGGCGCGTCTGCTTAGACGCGCCCTTTCTCGTTTGATAGAGACGTTTTTTTGCATAAAAAGCATTGCAATCTTCTCGACGAAGAACTCAGAAACTTCTATAAAGAATACCGATAGACTTATTATAACGAGACACGCGCCCCACAACCACCTCGCCGAATCCGACAAAACAACTCATGTACACATTAAGCTTGAAACGCTACACTTCCATCTTTCACAGCCAAAGGCCCAAACCGCCCAAGCTAAGCTTGACAGACATAAGAAGAAACATTCGTTTATGTTGGTTTATTACAAACCAATCCCCTCGAAAACCAACTCGCGACTACTACTCTCTATGACGCCTTTTTTCTATCGGCTTATATGCTCATTCAAAATCAACCACACCTGTTTTTCACTTTCAAGCCGTTTGCCGAACAACCCCAAAGAAGATGCCTTTCGAAGTCCTACGATTGATCATACCATAACGGAAAGTCTTTCCACCTGAAACTTGCCCATAAAATTTTCAAGTTTGAGGGTACGACTGATCATAAGGCGCGAAAAGTCTACAATGCAGTTTGCAACATTTTAGTCGTTGAGTCTTAGTCTACTCAGTAATGCCGATTTATTTTCAAAGCGCTAAAATGATGTCTCTGCGTGTAGATACAATCGTCTCAACGTGTAGAGACACGTGTCTCAACGTGCAGAGACGCTCGTCTCAACGTGTAGAGACACGAAAAGTTGGTAGTTTATGTTTTTGGTTGACTACATTTAGTCTTATTGTTAATAGTCGTTGATAGTATATTATCTTAATCATATTTGAAGTTTACACATCCTTTCTTTCTCCAGCCCGGCAAGGTTTACAACTCAGCTTAGTAAAGCAAAAGCAAGGATCGCAGCAGGCGAAAAGAGACTGCCCTTGTCGGTAAAATGTGAAGATTTGTCATTCGTCAGTCCCCTGTTTCACATTTGTAAGGCACGTGCCTATAAGAAATTGATTAAAGTTTCTTAAGAGGAAGTTCTTTGAAAAAATCAAAACATATGCTTATCTTTGTCATCAATATACACATCCCAAATAAGGGCAACGTGCACATTACATTCTTTTGGAGGCCAATTTATAACCAGACGCAAGAGTCTGCTGCAAAACCCTTACAAGAATAGCAGATTTGGAGGCAACTGATAACAAAGTCACATCTACATAAAGAGAGTCTGTAAGAACATTGAGAGCGCATATCGTCGCCCCGTCATAAGTTACCCTCCCCCTGCGGTTATCCAAATAGATTTCGTGTAAAAGTAAGCGTTAAGTTTTCCCGCATATCAACTTAGGAAATTCTTTAATTGCCGTATCCTTACCCAGGCCTTCGTAGCCTTTTGTTCGGATAGGAGGGCTGTAAACAACTAAAAAAGGAACAATGCAAAAAAGTTTGCGACCAACGCAGACAACATAGAATCTTCAATAATTATCCACAAATGAAAAAGTTCACCCTTTTCTTTCTGTTCTCTCTGATTGCCTCGACCTTTGGCATCAAAGCACAGAATATTCAAGATGGCGTGCTTATAGGCTGGCCAATGGCATCGGGAGATATTAAAATCCCCGATGGCGTAGTTGAAATTGCCCCGAACTGTTTCCACGAAAGTGGCGGCGACTGGGGCGGTGATGATGATTGGGATGGGGCTCCTGCTTTTGGGAAATCGCTCCGTTCTTCAAACGACGAGATCACCTCTGTCGACTTCAACCAAGTAAAGAAGATCGGCAAAGAGGCCTTTAAGGAATGCAAAGGCATTAAGTCGGTAAAGATGCCGAATGTAGAGGAAATCGGCGAAGAAGCCTTTGCCTCTTGCGATAACGACGGCTTCACGACGCTCGACTTGCCGGCCATCAAACGCATTGGCGAGAACGCATTCTTCAGTTGCTCCTCACTCCAAAAGGTGACCATAGGTGGCGCTTTGGCAGAGATCGAAAAGAATCCTTTCAACAACGACCCGAACATTACGGAATTCAAGATCACTAACGCACAAGCAGGCTATGTGGTTGCTGACGGTGCTGTACTTACAAAAGACAAGACGGAAGCCGTTATCATTCTCCCTCAGTTTACGAAGATCACGCTACCCGACGAAACGACGAGCATTGCAGCCGGCGCGGGCCAGAACGTGAAGATGCTGCAAACGATCATTGGTAAATCCGTAAAAAGCATTGGAGAAACCAGCTTCCTCTCTGCAGATGCTTTGGAAAGCATCTATCTACCCAAACTCGAAAGCGTAGGCTTCTTGGCATTCAGCCAAATTGCCGGTATCAAGCTTGTGGACATCCACGAAAGCGCACAGTTTACCGCCTTTGGAGGGAACAACCTCGGAGGCCCCAGCGACAATGCTTCAATGACGATCTATGTAGCCAACGAAGCGGTGAAGACAGCCTTAGCTAAGCATTATAAGAATGCAAAGATCCAGGTAGGAGCTCCCGATTCAGAACTAAAGAAACATCGAGTAACCTTCAAAGTAGATCCACAAGAAGCAGGATTTATAGAAGCATGGCTCTTGGGACCCGTTACCGTGGAGAACGGAGACGAAGTAGCCGAGGGCAGTACGCTCAAGATGGAATGCCGTTACAACTTCGTTCAATACGAGTTTTCGCACTGGACGGTAAATGGTCAGAAGATGGAAGGCATCCCAGGCCCCCAAAAGATACTTGAGATACCCTCTGTAAACGAAGCTCTTAACATCGTTGCGCATTGCAACAAGCTCCCCGAGGGGAACCGTATATTCTTCAAGTCTGCCAACGCTGCCGGTGGTACGGTAACCGCCGTAATGGACGGAAAAGAATTTAAGAGCAGTGATCTCGTACCCACAGGTAAGAGCGTAACTTTCACGGCTACCCCTACCAAGGGATACAAGGTTACCGACTGGCTCTTTGAGAATAGCGAAGGCAAGTACGTGGAAAAAGAGGAAATGAAGGGTAAGACAACCTGGACAGTAACTCCCACAGAAACTGTCGACTTCCTCGTTCGTTTCGAGCGCAACGAAGGCTCTGTAGTTATCCAATACAAGGAGCTAAGCGGTAATGGTTCACTCACGGCTCGTACCTCAGAAGGTACACCCGTCGCTAGTGGCGAAGCCATTGCAAGAGGCAAAGACCTTATCTTCACAGCAGCTCCCAATGCGGGCTACAAGGTAGGTGCCTGGATTATTAATGATGAAGAACAAACTGAAAAGGGTAAAGAACTTCGCATCAACAATGTAACGAGCGACCTCAACGTACACTTGGTTTGCTACGAAGAGGAACATCAAGGGGGTGACAACGACCCCGTAATCGAAGGCAATACGCTCGTTAAGTGGGATGCCGTGGGCGATGTAGTGGTACCCAACAATGTTAAGCACATTGCAGACTTTGCCTTCACGGGCTCTAAGCTAACCGGCTTGACGATCTCTGCTCAAGTAGAAACCATCGGGGTACTTCCCTTTATGTTCTGCGGTCAGTTGAAAAAATTGGAAGTAGATGCTGCCAACCCTCACTTCAAGTCTGTAGACAACGCTATCTACTCAAAAGATGGTAAGGAACTGGTACAAGTAGCTATTGTTTACCCCAAAGAGGTATTCACACTCCCCACTTCTGTAGAAAAGGTACGCACGGGTGCATTCACCTTTGCTATGAGCATCAAGAAGATTGAGGGCGGCAACGACTTCTTCGAAACCGTGGATGGTATGCTCATCCGCAAGGCAGACCGTGCCTTGATGCACTACCCCTCATTTGTACAACAAGGGCAAGCTGCGAAGCCTATCGAGCTCCCTAGTGACATTAAGAAGATCGAAAGATATGCCTTCGCCTTCAACTTTGTCCCTCAAGAACTCGTACTCCCCGAGTCTCTCGAAGTGCTAGAAGACTATGCGTTCAATGGCGCTGCCAACATCGTTAAGCTCAAGATCGACCACTGCAAGGCCCTCAAGAGCGTCGGCAACTTCTGCTTCAAGAGTTGTTTCCGATTGGCAAGTTTCGATCTCCCCAGAGAGGGTGTGACCTTCATTGGTGAGCAAGCACTACAAGGTACTGCCATTGCCTCGCTCAACATTCCTACGAACGTACAGATCGGGGCTAATGCATTCAGAGGCTGCCAGTCTATTGCCAACGTATTCTCGTTCAATACAGTACCTCCCGTACTCGACGACTTGGCATTCTCTGATATCGTAGAAATCGAGCAAGCAACTCTCCACGTACCCTTCGGCACTAAGGCTACATACAGCCAAGCTCCGGGTTGGAAGATATTTACCAATATCGTAGAAGAAGACCTCCTCTCAGTAGATGAGGTAACTCTCGACAGCGTACTCTTCGCTGCCCAAGGCGAGGCGCTCAGCATCTCAGGGCTCAATAGCGCTCACGTACTTGTTTACGACCTTGAAGGCAAGATGCTTGTAGAAGCTAACGCTCACGAAGCTATCTCCCTCAATCTTGGCCGTGGACACTACATCGTAGTGGTAAGCCAAGAGGGCAAGCGTATCGTAAAGAAAATCGCTCTTTAATAGAGCACCTCTCTCTCCCTTTGGGTGCGTAACTCAAAGGGCAGAGCAGATGTAATAAGTCGGTATATTTCTCCTCGTCTGGAGAGATATACCGACTCTTTTTATGCGAGGGCTTCGGGAGAAGTTGGCTACGAATTATCCGATATAGGTTGCTTTTTTTCTCTCTTTTTTGCTCTGTAGAGGATCCTAGCAATCACGCCTCCTACTTTCCCTTATATTGAGAGAGAAGACGCTTAAAGTCTGGATCTTCCCGAAAGGCATCCCAATCGTTATCTTCCTCCACCAATTTTACCGAGACTTTCCCTCTTGAGAGCGCATGATCCAAATACTTCAGCGCTTCCTCCTTCCTATTTCTTAAGGCATACAGACATGCCAAATTATAGGAACCCCCTCCATACTTAATCGCTTGCTGAAAATTTTCAAAGGCTTTGTCGTACAGTTCTTCAGCCTCGCTTCCGGATTTTGTTTTGGCCAAGTCACTTAAAGCAGTTCCCCAATTGTTATAGGCCTGATAGTAGTCCGACTTGTAATCTATTGCCTTCTGATACTTTTTAAAGGCTTCGTTGTACAGTCTTTCTGCATCGCTACGAGTTTTTATCTCGGCCAGACCACTTAACGCAGTTCCCCAATTGTTATAAGCATCATAGAAGTCTGGCTTATATTCTATTGCCCATTGATATTTTTCAAATGCTTCGTGATAAAGTTTTTCTGCCTCGTTACCGGATTTTGTCTTAGCCAAATCACTTAAAGCAGTTCCCCAATTACAGAATGCTTCAGAATTTCTAGGATTTAATATAGTCGCGACCTCATACTCTTCTAAGGCTTCTAGATATTCCCCAGCTAGATGATACCTTAGCCCCCTATTGAAACGATTATTGGACTCCCACTCTAAAAGGAGTGTTTGTCTTTTATTTATATCCTTCTCATTCTCAAGTGCTTTTGTAAGAACTTCATTTCTCTCTTCGGACTCCTTAAGTTGATCCAAATGTAGCTTCTCCTCAAGATCCCTCTTTTCCTCTACAGATCGCTTAATTTCTAAAAGCTGATCTATAACCGTTGGGATATCTACATAAGAATCAACTTTAATAGGAGTCAAAAAATCAAGAGACTTCTCTAATGATTCAAGAGTAATAATGTAGTGCTCTTGACTATAGATCCCTTGAATTCTTTTGATCTCTTTAAAAAAACTATTGATTTGAGGGTCGCCCAAGCCCATCCCAATAAAGAGAAAAGTTTTGTTGAAGATGAGATTTCTCAAAGCAGATAGGGTATGCTCCGCCTCTCGCCGGTTGCTATTATAAAGCTTCCCATAGTCGGATGGGAATAAGACCATCGAGTCTAGATGCTCTATACAACCATGCAATTTGAATAAAAAGACAGGATCTTTTTTGAGCCCATTCAGTTCGTAATCTTTACCCTTATATGCTTTTTGGCTTTGGAGTTGAGGAATTGCCATCTCAAAGGCTTTATCGTAATTGGTGGTAATGATCTTTGTGGATAATTCAAATAGCTTCTTCTGAAGGGAAAAATCATTACTATCTCCCAAAGTGAAATAGTCTCTGATAAATGGTCCTACTTCTCCTATACCGATTTCCCTCTCCTCCAATATTTCAAGAGTTTTTATCTCCCCTAATGTATCACAAGCTTGCTTTAAGTTCTCTGGGATATGGCCGTTATCACATAGATAAGAAGTAATAGACGAGGCCATTTTTTTCCATCCTTCCAGCGTCTCATTTTTCTTGTTCTTAAAGTTCCAAGATAGGCCGGCACCCACGAATAGTACCAACTCATCTGCTTTGATGGCCTCCCTTAGGCCTGGAGGTATTTCTATCATAGTTTTATTAAACCCATTGCTCAACTGCTATCATACGTAGAGGAAAATCGCATAGTACAAAATTCCAACAACCGATCGGGATTAAAACCAAGAGATTTTCGGATATGTAAAGGTATAAAAATATTAGGGCTCAGAAAAGTGTTTTTTCGTGGGTGGGATTTGTTGGGATTCCGGCTAATTTTCCCCTCCACTTTCGGGTGAAAAAAGAAAAAATCTCAGGCAGTATGAGGAGAGATTTTTGGCTGAAAAGGAATGGAAAATTAAGCAGCGACTCCCTCGCTTTTCTTCTTAGACTAAAAAGGCTATTTGCCCCCTAGAGCAGGCTCCGCATCGGCATGCCTTCTACTCTGCCCCGAGCATTGGGTTTATCC
>ERZ772910.1004-NODE-1004-length-15096-cov-3.346520_pt1 | contig 15096 bp, 11 predicted proteins | sample MGYA00511357_ERZ772910 | MGnify/ENA primary metagenome ERZ772910 (study PRJEB29015, sample SAMEA2738096) | human oral metagenome | biome: human oral; feature: human-associated habitat; material: saliva | place: China | collected 2193 ... | reverse complement strand
AGATATCAATAAACCACTGCGTCTATGAATTATCATATACACTTTTTTTAAAATTTAGGACTTTTGAGTCAGCCTCCCTCTTGTTTTCTTACTTCTCAATATCCAGCTACTAACTTACCATATATTTCTATTACTGTAATTATTACGCTGAAAATTACAATATCAAGCACTTTTTTAAAAAAATTTGTCACTTGAAGAATAAAGTTTTCTTAATAGCATATTATTCCATAATACAATTAAAGATAAAAAAAATCAAGAATGAAGACTTGAGAGATAAAAAAATAATTCAAAACCTTAACATCAACTCTAAACAACACAATAAAAAACCTTGTCATATCAGTAGAAAACAAAGGGTTAAACATCGTTAGAGAACACATGAGTAACTAACTTAAGAATTTTCTTATATTTTTAAGTTTATCCACTAATGTAATTTTATCAAAAATCGCATAAAAAAGTAAATGTTAGAAAGAAAAAAAAATCCCAAAGCATAAGGCTTGAGAATTTTTATTTTCAACTAAGATACTACATTATTTTTTAATTAATCCTTCTTTTTGTAGATATTCTTTGGCTACATCATATGCAGGCTTCCCTTCAATATCTACTTTGTAGTTCATTTCAGTCATTTCTTTTTCTGTTATTTTTCCATCAAGTTTATTTAAGATTTTTTCAAGTTCAGGATGTTTTTTCAATGTCTCTTCTCTTAATAACGGTGCTCCTTGATATGGTGGGAATAAATGTCTATCATCATTTAATAATTTAAGCTTATTAGTTATTATTTTACTATCCGTTGAGAATACATCGATAATATTTACATCACCATTCGAAATAGCTTGATATTTTAACGCTATTTCCATAGTTTTAACATTAAGATTCAAGTGATAAAGATTTTTAAGTCCTATACCACCATCTTCTCTATCATTGAATTCTAATGAGAATCCAACTTTTGAAGAATTTTCTACTAATTTTATATCTGAAATGTTATTTAATTTATTTTTATTTGCAAAATCTTCTGTTACGGCTAAAGCATAAGTATCCTGGAATTTTGTAGGTTTTAGGTACACAAGATTATCTTGTTCGAAAATTTTATTTTTAGCAACTTCATAAACCTCGTCAGGATCATTAGAAGCAACAGTCTGAGGTGTTTTTAATAATGTTGTAGTAACTGTACCTGTAAATTCTGGATAAATATCAATACTTTTACCTTTTAACGCCTCATATAAGAAGCTTGTTTTACCAAAATTAGGTTTAACCTCAACATCAATATTTGTCTCATCTTCTATTAAAAGTTTATACATATTTATTAATATCTCAGGTTCTGCTCCTATTTTACCAGCTATTATTAGTTTATCATTAGACATTTTTCCAATTGGGAAAAAGCTGATAGTTAAAGCAACTACAGCTGCAAGTAACGAAGCTAAAATAGTTTTCGGTTTTTTGTCTTGTAAAAATTTAATTAATAATCCAAATAGAATCGCTAATATTGCAGATGAAATAGCTCCAATTAAAATTAATGCTGAGTTATTTCTATCTATTCCTAGTAAGATAAATGAACCCAATCCCCCTGCTCCTATTAAAGCGGCAAGAGTTGCTGTACCAATTATCATAATACTCGCAGTTCTAACACCACTCATCAGAATTGGCATCGCTAATGCAAGTTGGTATTTTTTCAACTTCTCTAGTTTTGTCATACCAAATGCAGTTGCTGCTTCTTCTAATGATGGATCAATCTCCGATAATCCAGTAATCGTACTCTGTAATATTGGAAATATAGCATATATAACTAATGCTACAACAGCTGGCAATGTACCAATCCCCATAAATGGAATGAATAACCCAAGTAATGCAAGAGAAGGAATAGTTTGGAAGATACCCGTAATTTGTAAAAACCATTCACTTGTCTTCCTATTACCTGAGATAATTATTCCTAACGGAACTGCAATAAAAATAGCAATAATAAGTGATAATAATGAAATCTGAAGATGTTCATATAAACCAGTTATCCAATCACTTTTTCTTTCTAAAAATGTACTTACTAAATTCATTATTTATTCCCCCTTGCAAAAAATTCGCGAACAAAGTCATCCGCAGGGTTTTCTTTTAATACTTCTGGTGTAGCAATTTGAACTACTTTGCCTTCTTTTAAAACACAAATTCTATCAGCAAGTTTCATCGCTTCATCCATATCGTGAGTTACAAAAACTGTTGTCATTTTATATTCATTGTGTAAAGTTTTAATTAAATCCTGTAATTGAACTTTACTAAGTGGATCTAGTGCTGAAAATGGTTCATCCATCAGTAAAATTTTAGGATTAGCGATAATTGCACGTAATATTCCCACACGTTGTTTCTCTCCTCCAGAAAGTTCCTTAGGAAGACGATTCATATAATGTTTTGGATCTAATCCTACTTTTGTTAATAAATCCTCTGTTTTTTCTTTAATTTCTTTTTTATCAAAGTTTTTCATTTCTGGAATTAGCGCAATATTTTCTGCAACAGTAAGATTCGGAAATAGTGCAATTTGTTGAAGAACATAGCCAGTTTTAAGCCTTAATTCTCTTAAATCATAGTCTTTCAATCTCTTATCTTCAAAATAAATATCACCGTCAGTTTGTTCTATCAATCTATTTATTAATTTTAATGTTGTTGTTTTTCCACTTCCACTTGGTCCTACAAGAACAAAAAATTCTCCTTCTTGTATTTCAAAATTTAATCCGTCAAGTATTAAACCATTTGTGGAACAGCATAATGAAACATCGTTATATTTAATCATTTTTAAAATTCTCCTTTCGAAACAAGTTTTTCAATATTCAACTTCATATTATCATTAAATATCGTAAAATATTCTATAAATAATTCTTGTTGTTTACTTGAAAGTTTACCTATTGCTTTTTCTTCAGACTCTCTAAGTGGATCCAAAATTTTTGATGCATATAAATAACCTTCTTTTGTTAATTTAACTATTTTTTCTCGCCTATCTTTTTCTTTCTCCTCAAAATAAATATATCTTTTATTCTTAAACGTCTTTATAGCTGCGCTAACTACTTGTTTCGTAGAATAGGTTTTTTCACAAATAGTGTTTTGAGTTATCCCATTTTTTGTATAGTAAAGACAACTTAATATTAATAATGATTTGCCTTGCAAACCATTTTTTCTAGCATAGTACTCATATAATGAGTTGTTTTCATCTTTTTTTCTAGAAAACATATTTGAGTTTTTCAATAGACTATTCATTTATAATCACTCCCTATCTTATAGCCATAATTAGTATCCATATAATTATAAACAGACTCTAAATCACAAGACTTAATTTTTTTCATTTACATTTATTTCATTTCCTCTAATATAATTTTATAATTCATTTATTTTTATTAATATAAACAAAGAAACTCAATCTAAATCAGTAAAAACTTTTGACTATTATCTTATTAAAAAACTTATTAGTAATTTTTTAAATACTAATATGCTAATTTTACTCTTATAGTCTACAATTGTCAATAATTTGATTTTCATGAAAATAGACAATCGATAAATATTTTACCAATTGCCTTAAATTTTTATTAAATTTCGATCTGAAATCATAGAGAACTATTTATTCTCTATTCTTTGTTTTATCATATTATAATGACGAATAACATTAATACGCTCCAATAAATATGGTAATAATATAATAACAATAATAATAGAATTTATTACCTTATTTAGCGTTTCTCCAAAGGCTCCTATTAGTAGTCCTTTATTTACAATCGAAATAAGTAAATAGATACAACATAGAATAGCTATCCCTAGATTTACCATCCAGAATATTTTCGTGTTGGTCTTCTTAGTACTAAAATGCTCTATCTCTTCATCTGATAACTTTGTCAAAAGTATCTTCTCTTTTTTTATCATCTGTCTAGATATTCCAAATACTATCAAGTAAAAAATACAGAATATCATTGGTAATATTTCAAAAATAATTTCTAAATCCATAATATCCACCTCCATTTAAATTTATTATATCACATTACCTGTACAAAAAATTACCCACATGAAACTCGCATAAAAAAGTGTTATAACTTAATCTTTATCACATATTATACGAATCAGAATATGAGCATTCCTAAAATGGAGAAAGGCCCATCTTTCGATGGACCATATATTATACTGATTCGAAACTAAGAATTTCTTCGTCCTATTGTCCTTAAAATTCTAGTTTCTGTAGCATGTGTTATTCGTATATTCTATCTTCATCCTTTGGATTTGATAGAATTACGACTAACCGATGAAAAAAATATTATTAAGTTTTGTTATGTCTATATTATATACTTTCTACCTTATGTGAACTTTAGACTATAATTAAAATGAAACTAAAATTGAAAAAATTTGAAAATAATCCCTAAAAATGGAGAAAGGTCCATCAAAAGATGGACCATATATTATGAAAAAAAATATTATTAAGTTTTGTTATGTTTATATTATATCCGACATACCTTATGTGAACTTTAGACTATAATTAAAACTTACTTAAATTTATTATAATGTATATTAAGTAACAAACTTCTATTTTCTAGATAATTTTTCTAATTGGTCTATTTCTTCTGATTTCTTCCATGGTATTACTTTCTTTCCATCTTTATCTAATAGATTTCCATTTTCATTAAAATTATACCCACCCCAGAGATGTTGAACTAAAAATGATCCATATCCACGTGCAGCAACTCCTCCAAATCCACCTAATAAAACTAATCCTAAAATTGTTGGAAGAGTTTTTCTATTCAATCCTCTAAATTTATATATTTGACCCACTGCTCCTTTTTCTTCCTCATACCACATTCCTATAATATCATTTGAATCAATAAAGTTATATATTTTTAGATACAATATACTAACCTTTACTTTTTCATTAAACGATAAAAATTCATAAATATTTGGTCCATTATAAATGTACGCACACTTTATTCTTAAATAATCAGTAACACACGATAAAGCATATTGAACATTCATTGAGCCCAGTGAATGTCCATATAAATTAATTTTAGCCTTTGGATACTTTTCCATTATTCCGTTTAAATAATCTGCAGAAACTTTTAACTGACCTGTCAAACCTTTTTTCTTCATTAACCTTTTTAAAAATAATGCTATATTATTATCAATCCAGTCTCTTCTTACTTTCTTTGCATTCCCTAAAAATATTCCAAATGGATTGGCAGATCCTCTATATATAATAGTAATTTCTTTTACTTTTAACCTTTCATCTACAGAAGCAGAAAAAAATACTGTCGGCCCATCATTAACAATAGTATATATGTATTCTCCATTACCACTTCTATTATTATTAAGATCAATAACTTCTCCAATTTTAAAGCTAGACTTTGTTTTAACTACTTCTCCAATTTTATAATTACTATATGCTAACTCTGCTATTTCTTTATGTATTTTATCTGTTTTGTGCATTCTTTTTTCCTCATTTTTTAAATTTTCTATTCAGATAATTTTCCTAATTTATTATTTTCCTTCATACTTAAACAACTACAAAGAATATTTAAGTAAAATCATTTAAGACACTATTTCTTACTTTTATTTTAATATATCAAATATAGTACTTTCAATTTTTCTACTTTTGTCCTAAATATTTTCTTCTAGTAGTGCACTACTAATATTATATTATTATTCATGAGAAATTTCTGTCATAATGAGTTATTGATAATATTATTTTAGACCAGAGAGTTTCTTTTTCTATCTCTTTTTTATTATTTCCTTCTTTTCAAAAAAATATAAAACACTATAAAACTATTATATTTAGAGATTCATTTCATAGAATTAACTCCTTAGAAATTTAATAATATAAATTTCTAAGGAGTATTTTTTTATTCCTTCCCTAACTTCTCTGCTCTCTCTAGAGAAGCATCGATATTCTCGCATATATTTTCTTTTCCAATTTTTTCAATAAAGCCAGCTTTTTCCATAACATGATACGGTTGCTCATTTACGTGTGATAATATTAATGTTAATCCACGTTTTTTACAAGTTTCCAATATTTCCTCTAATACCTCTAATCCCGAAATGTCCATAACAGGAACATTACGCATTCTTATTATCAGAACGTTCTTTCCTTCTCCGTGTTCAAAGTTAGTAAATACATTCGCTGCTCCGAAGAATAATGCTCCAAAAATTTCATAAACAATAGTATTTTTAGGAACATATTTCAGATCAACTTCTTCTGATAGTTTATCATCATCAGATGAACCTTTATAAGTCCATTGTCTTACTTCTGCAATATCAGACATACGTTTTAAGAATAAGAAAGCCGCTAATACCATACCGAATTCTATCGCAATTACTAAATCAAAGAATAATGTTAATAAGAAAGTGATAATTAAGACGGCTATATCGCTTTTCGGTGCAGTTTTTACCATACGTACGCAAGTGCGCCATCCACTCATGTTATATCCTACGATAATTAATATAGCAGCCAAGCAACTCATCGGTATATACGATGCATATGGCATTAAAAATAACAGTATTAATAATAGAGTAAATGCGTGTATCATTCCAGCTACTGGCGTTCTACCACCATTTTTTACGTTAGCTGCTGTTCTCGCAATTGCACCTGTGGCAGGTATTCCTCCAAAAAGTGCCGACATAAAGTTCCCTACACCTTGGGCTACTAATTCTGCATTAGATTTGTGCTTACTTCCTGTCATACCATCAGATACTACAGCCGATAATAATGATTCTATAGCGGCTAATATCGCGATTGTAAATGCAGGTAGTATCATCTCTCTAATTAGAGAAAATGAAATTGTAGGCATTGTAAAGCTAGGAAGCCCTGCTTTAATCGTATATAGATCACCAATAGTCTTAACCGGCAATTTGAAAACAGCTACTAAAAATGTTGTTACTAGTATTGCAATTAAAGAACCAGGTATTTTCTTAGAAACCTTTGGCCAAAATATTTGAATTAGTATCGCAAGTAATCCTATCGCTAAAGTAATAAAACTAATACTTTTTATATTATTCCCGTAAGCTACTAATTTTCCAACAAACTCCGCAGGAACTGCTCCCATACTTAAACCTAAGAAATCTTTCACCTGACCAACTACTATTCCCATAGCAATCCCTAGTGTAAAGCCTACAGTGATAGTTTTCGGAATAAATTTAATCAAGTCACCAAAGTGAAATACCCCCATCAGAATCAACATAACTCCTGCCATAAGTGTAGCAACAGTTAATCCTGCAATTCCATGTTCAGCTATTATCCCATAAATAATAACGACAAAAGCAGCCGTAGGTCCACCAATCTGGACCCTACTCCCACCTAAAAACGAAATAAAAAAACCTGCTATAATCGCAGTATAAAGACCTTGTTCCGGATTCACTCCAGATGCAATCGCCAAAGCAATCGATAAAGGCAATGCTATAACAGCTACTATCAAACCAGCAATTATATCTTTTAAGCATTGTTCCTTTGTATAATTTTTCATTACACTAAATAACTTCGGCTTAAGATATTTAAATGAATTCATCTTCTCCTCCTACTTCCTGAGAATCTTTAGTATTACTAGTTTAGCACATAACTAATAAAAACTCTAGTTAAATTAGAAATACTACTAAAATATTTTAAATTGCCTGATATATTTTCTAAAAACTAAATTTAAATCTATTATATAATAAATTCTATCTTATTATAAATATAAAAAAGGCTTGAAAAAATCGCTTTTCAAGCCTTAGACAATCATCTATATAATTTTTTAATTAAATTTTCCTTTGATGTCTTTTATAACATCTGCCAATAATTCCTTATTGGCGGTATCATACCAAGTTCCATCCATTTTATTTCTGAACCATGTTAACTGACGTTTTGCATAACGGCGTGAATTCTGAGAAATGGCTGCAATAGTGTCTTCTTTAGAAACATTACCATTAAGATACGGAATCATCTCCTTATACCCTATTGCTCCTAGAGCTTGCAGTTCTAGACCATATTCTTCTATAATTTCTTTAACTTCCTGCTCAAGCCCTTCTTCAAACATCAATTCAACACGCTTATTAATGCGATTGTATAGAACTTCTCTATCGGTATTAAGAACTATTAAAAATGGATTATAACAATCAAGAACAGTATCCCCATTATTATTTGTCGTTACAGATTTCTTTTCATTCATTACATAATTATATGCATTAATTACTCGACGATGATTTTCTAGATCAATCGTATTATATGTATCTGGATAATTCTCTTTTAGATACTCTCTTGCCATATCTACATCAATATCATAAGTTTTTTCCTCTAAATCAGTAAACTCATAATTATTTAGAACAGCATTCATATAAAATCCAGTTCCACCAATTAATAATGGCATCTTCCCTCGAGCGTGTATTTCTTCAATTTTCTTACGTGCAAGTTTTTGAAAATCATATACAGAACAAGTATCAGTAGGTTCTAGTTCATCTATTAGATGATGTACTACCCCATCCATCTCTTCTTTTTTCACCTTTGCAGAACCTATATCAAACTTTTTATAAATTTGAACACTATCTATTGAAATTATTTCACAGTCAAACTCTTTTGCAAGTTCTATACTAAGTGACGTTTTCCCAACTGCAGTAGGTCCTACTATCGCTATTAAAGGTATTTTTTCCATTTTACCTCCTACACTATACGCTTAAACATTTTTTCTAAATCTTTTTTCTCCATTTTTGTAATTATCGGACGTCCATGTGGACACGTAAATGGATTCTTACATTCATAAAGATCACTAATAACCTTATTCATCTCTACATCTGTAAGAACTTGATTTGCTTTTATAGACATTTTACAACTCGCCATAGCAATTGCATCATTCCTTAATTCATTAAAAGTTATATTGTTATTTCTTAGAACTTTCTCTACAATGATTTTTATCATTTGCTCTTCGTCTTCTTCTATCCAACCTGGAAATTCACGAACAACATAAGAGTTATCTCCAAACTCCTCAAAAACAATACCAAGTTCTTCAATTTTTTCTAAATTATTACGAACCTCAGCCGCTTCTTCTACAGAAAAATCAAACATAAGCGGTATTAACATCTGTTTTTTATAATTCTTTCTTTCAATAAATTCACGTTGTAATTTCTCATAATTATATCTTTCTGCAGCAGCATGCTGGTCTATAAGGAATAACTTATTATCTGCCTCTGACAAGATATATGTTTTAAAGATTTGTGCCAATACTTTTAAATCAGGTAGCGTACGAACTTTTGTATCATCATCTTGAACAATTTTCGCATCTCTGATTTCATTAAAGTGACTATCATCTTTTACTACATTAGAAACTACTTCTTCTGTACGATCATCATAACTCGAGTTATCTTCTTTTTTAGAGAAATTCATAAAGTTCTCTATTTCTTTTTTTGTTGGCTTATCACCGAACTTATTTCTATTATCACGAGGGTGTGAACTATAGCTTAAATCCGGTAAATCACTCTTAATTCTCTGAGTTTTGCTTCTTTGATTAAATGTATTTTCTTTATTTTGTACTGATGTTTTTTCTTCATGAGAATCAGTTAACAGATCTCCTCCAAAAAGAAATTCATCTTCTTGAATAATATGACTCGTAGATTCTTCTTGATTATCGGAAAAACTACTTTCAGCCTCTATATTTACTTCAGGTTCTTTTTGATCTTCTGAAAAAATATTCTTATCTTCTACATCCCCAAACTTATTATCTAGTTCATCTAAGAAATTAATTTTTTCAATTTTTGCTTTTTCTTTTTTCGTAAGAACATTATTCATTCCTTGTGGAATATATGTATAATTACTTAGTCTTTCAGCGATAACTTCTTTTATTAGACGTATTAACTCCGCTTCTTTCGATAATCTCACTTCTTGTTTAGTTGGATGAACGTTAACATCTAATAAAATCGGATCCATCTCTATATTAATAATACATAATGGATACCTATTTATCATTAATAGTGTTCCGTAAGCATCGATTATAGCATTTTGAATTCCGTAGTTTTTAATATAACGCCCATTGATAAAAATATTTATATAGTTCTTACTAGCTCTCGTCTCTTCTGGTACAGAGATATAACCAAATACTTTGTAATCATCATTATTACCACTAAATTCAATCATATTTCTAGCAACGCCCATATTATAGATCTTAGATAAAATCTTATGAACATCACCATCACCGTATGTTTTGAAGGTAATCTTACCATCTACATGTAGTTCAAAAGCTACATTAGGATAAGATAGGGCAAACTTATGAATAATATTAGTAATATTAGCTTGTTCTGTATGTGGATTACGTAGATATTTTAGCCGTGCCGGTGTATTGTAAAATAAATTTTCTACACTTAAATCAGTTCCTTTAATAGGTGCGTAATATTCCTCAGAAACTACTTTTCCACCTTCAAGAACTAGCATCTTACCTTGCGCTTCTCCCGCACAACTTTTTATCGTTACCTTGCTTACAGAAGAAATACTCGCTAATGCCTCACCCCTAAATCCTAGAGTTTCTATGTGAAATAAATCATAGTCGGCACTTATCTTACTAGTTGCATGACGTAAAAATGCACGTGCCAAATCATCATTAGAAATACCACTTCCATTGTCAATAATTCTAATTTGTTGAATACCAAATTCCTTGATTATAACTTTAATATTTGTACTTCCTGCATCAATAGAGTTTTCTACAAGCTCTTTAACAACAGAAGAAGGTCTCTCGACAACTTCTCCCGCTGCTATTTTATTTGATAATTCTGCAGATAATATATTTATTTTTCCCATTTAATTTATTTCACATCCTCACTTATTTTTTTCTGTAATTCATAAAGAAGATTGAAAGCTTGCATTGGTGTTGTTTCTAAGAAGTTTACATTCTCTAGTTGCTTTTTGATTTCATCAAATTTCTCATTATCACCATCGAAATCCAATTGCAATTTTGCATAATTTTTCTTTGATTTCTCTTCAGATTTTAATTGTTTTCTAATGTTTTTCTCTAATTCTTCTTTAAGTTCTTTTTCTAATTCAGAACGAAGTTGTTGTCTTAAAGATTCCTCGTCTACTTTTACAACTTCTTCTTTAACTACTTTACTACTGTATTCTTTTTCTAGTTCTTTTCGTATTTTTTCTCTTAATTTCTCTTCAGACTCTTGTGATGAAGTTTCATTTAATAATACTTTATTGTATCTAGCATTATCAACAAGATCCTCACTACCTTTATTTCCACTTTCTAATTCTTTTAATATTTTATTAGCACCTACAATAACATCTTCTGGTAGATGAGCAAGTTGAGCAACATGAATACCATAACTCTTCTCGATAGGTCCTTCATTAATTTTATATAAGAAAATTAATTTCCCATGATCTTCTTTTGCAGAAACGTGGATATTCTTAATTCCCTGGGTAATATTTTCTAACTTTGTAAGCTCATGATAGTGAGTTGAGAATAGAGTTTTACATTTGATAGTATTATTTATGTATTCTAATATCGATTGTGCTAAAGCTATACCATCATATGTTGAAGTTCCACGACCAATCTCGTCAAAAATTAACAATGAATTTGCAGTAGACTCTACTAAGGCATTCTTCGCCTCAATCATCTCAACCATAAACGTCGATTTACCACCAGCAAGATCATCACTCGCACCTATTCTCGTAAATATTTTATCGAAAATCGGTAAATTCGCAGAAGTCGCCGGAACAAAAGATCCGATTTGAGCAAGAATCACTATAAGAGCAAGCTGTCTCATATAAGTAGATTTACCAGACATATTAGGCCCTGTAATAAGCAAGATATTATTATCTTTGTCTACTTTGCAATCATTACTAATATAACTATCAGCACTCACATTTCTTTCAACAATCGGGTGACGACCATCAACAATATCAATAATATTATTATCATTAAATTCAGGTTTTACATAACCATATTCTTCCGCTACATCAGATAACGAAACGAACACATCAATATCACTTAAAGTATTCGCAACTCTTTGTAATCTTACGATATAATTATGAATCTTCGTCTTAACTTCTTGGAATAGTTGTAATTCTAACTCTTCAATTTTCGTTTTAGAATTCACGATATGTTCTTCAACTTTTTTCAGTTCTTCAGATACGAATCTTTCACAATTAGAAAGTGTTTGTTTCCTATGATAACCTAGTTCTGTTGGATCTATAGTCTTAAGCCCTACTTTAGATACCTCGATAAAATAACCGAAAATCTTATTGTATCCAACTTTTAAATTCTTAACCCCAGTTCTCTCTTTTTCACGTTCTTCAATTTCTAACAAAATTCTATTACCATTTTTACTAGCATTCTTATAACTATCTAGCTCTTCATTAAAGCCTAATTTAATTACATTACCTTCTTTAACAGTCTGACCAGCTTCCTCGTGAATTGTTGCCTCAAGATAGTCGTATAAATCTGTTAATTCATCGATATTCTTAGCGATATCTTTTAGTTTATTAGATTCAAATCCTAATAGTAACTTCTTAATTTCTGGTATTTGAGCTAATGTTTTCTTCAGATTTAATAATTCCTTAGGACTTACAATATTATAAGAAACTTTTGTAGAAATTCTCTCAAGATCATATACTTCTTTCAAACTAGTTTTTACATCAGCTTTTTCAAAGTAATGTTTAGTAAAATCTTCTACGATTTCCTGACGTTTTTTAATTTCTTTAAGATCTAACAACGGATTTTCTAACCACTTTTTAAGTTTTCTTGAACCCGCAGCTGTTGATGTTTTATCTACAATGCTAAGAAGAGAACCTTTCTTCCCTCCGTTAGCCATGTTTTGAGTAACTTCTAAGTTTTTTAACGAATAGTTTGTCATATAAACAAACTTATCTTTGAAATATACTTCAAAATCTTTAAGGCTTGAAATATCTTTATTTTGAGTTTTTTCAATATAGTCTAAAAGAACATCACAAGCAACACGAAGATTACTATCAGCGATATTACTTGTTTTTTCCTTAGTAATATCATTAGTTAATTCAACTTCTGTAATATAAGCACTAATATCCAACTCTTGATCTTTTATGCTAATTACTTCTTTAACGTTATTCTTAAGTACTTCATCCTGAAGGTCAGCCATAGTTTTTAGTACAGTACAACGGCTATCCCCTGTCATAATGTCACAAAATGCGAAGTAGATATTATTATCCTTCACATATGCACTACCTAGATAGTTATTCTCATCATAGTTTTTGTAGTTCATATAAGTTCCCGGGGTGATTACTTGAACTACCTTACGTTCTACGATTTTCCCTTGACCAGGTTCTGAAACTTGTTCGCAAATAGCAACCTTATAGCCGTTATTTACTAAAGTATCAATGTAAGTAGCTGATGAATGAAATGGAACTCCACACATAGGAATTTTTTCAGCTCCTCCATCACGAGCAGTTAAGGTTATTTCTAAAATTTTTGACGCTCTAATCGCATCTTCAAAGAACATCTCATAAAAATCACCAAGACGGTAAAATAAAAACATGTCCTGATAATCTTTTTTTATCTTCAGATATTGTTCTATCATTGGAGTATATTTCATCTCAAAAGTTCCTTTCTCTTTATTTCTTCCATGTATTTATAACATATATAATTTTAGCATAAAACGTTATTTTTTAGTAGTGTGACATGTGGTAAAACATATAAAAAAGAGTTAGTTAGTAGCAAATAGCTTACTAACGTAACTCTTTAAATATTTAATATTCATTTAGAAATCAAATTCGACTCCTGTTTTGTTTAATTCATAGAATCTGTCAACATAATCTTTTCTGTTATTTATTTCTTTAGTACTATTATATAAGTCTATTGAAGCATCAATTTGTCTAATACATTTATTCGCTAACTCAACACCTTCAACTTTATTTTGAGCAAGTTTTATCTGAGCAAGCAAAATATATGTATGAACAGCAAATGTTGGTTTGATATGACTTAATGTAATATCTATTAAATCTAATATTTCAATTACTTTTTTACATACTTCTTCAGCTTCATTACAATTTCCACTTCTTAACAGAAATCCAATACTACTATGTAATACTCTAAATGTAATAATTGTAGATATTATGTTTATCCCTTCAACATCTGGATTATAACCTAGACTGTCCGCTATAGTCCTTCTTACGAATTCTAACGGTATCTCTTTTGTACTACTAGTAGTAATTATCCCATTTAGAGCTGCTTTTTCATTCAAGCTTAGCATTTCAATCCCTTGGAAATACTCTAAAAGAATCTTATTATTTTCCTTGAATTTTTCTGGAAGTATCCCTGAATATCCCGTAATCATAACTGCAATAAATAATCTCTCAGATAAAGTAATTTTATCATCTTTTAACTTTCTAACTAGATGAGTCATCATACCAGAATAATTACCAACTCTAGCAAATTTTAGTACGTCAATTGTCAATTCCTTATAATCAGATTCTAATCTAGGAAGTAATTCTGTTAAATATTCAATATATCCTATTCCAAGACTTCCAAGAAGTTTTTCAAACACTGCAAGCGAAACACTCGTCTCATCCGCTTCAAATCTTCTTAGTGTTTGCGCAGAAATCACTTCACCAGCTGCATCTTTTAATTTGACTCCACGTTCAAGTCTTAACTCTTTAAACACCTTCCCATGAATTGATTTATTTGTCATAAATTTCCTCCACCCAATATTTTCTTTCAATCCTTTACCTATAATACTATTTTACAATAATTACAAAATTTACTAATAAAATATTACAAAATTGATAATTTCTCATCATTTTTATACTAGAATACATCGAAAACTTACAAATTTGATAAATTTGATTAATTAAACACCGACAATAATCCTACTACAGTCGAGATCTCTTTTTTCTTGTAATCAACAAGGTCATTTTTGTCACTATGACACTTATTACATTTTAGTAGCGTTATCTTTTGAGGGTCATGTGCGTCACGTTGCATATTTTCACCTTGATCTCCTACTATATTTTCTACGAAATTACTCTCCTTTGTAAAATTATCAGATAATTCCCCTAGTATGCTTAATCCAAATAAGTACATACCTAAGCTACTTTGTTTCTCATCTATTACTAAGTGTTGATTTCTATTTTTCATAAGCATCTCCATTTCTATAAGTTATCGTATG
>ERZ772910.1002-NODE-1002-length-15112-cov-4.726307_pt1 | contig 15112 bp, 8 predicted proteins | sample MGYA00511357_ERZ772910 | MGnify/ENA primary metagenome ERZ772910 (study PRJEB29015, sample SAMEA2738096) | human oral metagenome | biome: human oral; feature: human-associated habitat; material: saliva | place: China | collected 2193 ... | reverse complement strand
AAGCTATATAGGAATCCAAGCAAAGCTATATAGGAATCAGTCCAAAGCTATATAGTTTTCTTCGCCATCCTATATAGCTCAACTCTCGTACCCATATACCTATTATGAGACCATTGTGTAAGCTACCTCTTCATTACTCGTACCTTCTTCCCCCCGAAAATCGGAGTCTTTCGGCTGAGAAGTTCGAAGGAGGATAGTGCAAGCTGTGAAGGGATGGGCTTGCGCAATGGTCTCTACTTAGCCTATACCTATAATATATAGCACGTCCGTCGCCCTCCCGCAGTAGTGAGCGTGGAGGGCGACGGACGTCGTGGGAGATGCGCCTTAGATAGCGCTATGGCAGGATCGGACAGATGGAGTCGACGATACCGTCGGCGAGCCCCTTCGTGGGGACGATGATCTCCGTGGCTTCGGTGATCGAGGCGACCAAGAGGAAGATGTCTGCCGCAGGGACGATGACCTCAGCACGGTCAGGCTTGAGACGGAAGAGCTGCATACGCTGCTCGGGAGTGTACTGTCGGAGCTCGTCAGCGACACGCTGTAGGCTCTCGACAGGGAGGCTGTTTACGTTGGCGCGCTCCGAAGGGGCGCCGAGACGAAGGAGCTTATTGATATTCCCCCCTGTACCGACCAGGCGTAGGGTGCCATAGGTAGAGCGTAGGGTACGTACGTAGTCACCGAAGGAGTTGCGCTCTTCGTCGCGCACCTTGCCGCTGAGCTGGCGGATCGTACCGATATCAAAGGAGCGAGACTCGATGAGCTCGGCACCACGGACGAGGTTGAGCTCCGTACTACCCCCACCGACGTCGACGTAGAGGAAGGTATCCTCAGTCTGGCTGGCCAGCGAACGGATGAGGTCGGCAGAGATGAGGCGAGCTTCCTCTCTACCATCGATGATCTCGATACGGATGTCGGTCTTCTCGTAGATCTTCTCCACGAGCTCGGCGCTATTCTCGGCATCACGCATAGCAGAGGTAGCGCAGGCACGGAAGGCAGAGACTTCGTAGATCTCCATCAGCTCACGGTAGGCCTTCATAAGGCTGACGAGCTGCTTGCCCTTCTTCTTCGATATGCGCCCATCGACGAAGGCGTCTTCACCGAGGCGTAGGGGGACGCGTACCAGCTGGACCTTGGAGAGTGGCTCGGCACTCCCAGGCTCATTGAGGCACTTGATGAGGAGGCGGACGGCATTGGAGCCAATGTCGATACCGGCGTAGTGAGACTTACCCATTATTCTCTTTGTTCTTCTTTGCTTCGTAGTACTTGTATAGTGCTTGCTGGGAGTTGAAGGGGGCTTCATCGGGACCCAAGTCATCGCGACGTGGGCGCACGGCTTCCCCTTGGACGTAGTAGCCCTGCTCGGTATCTCTCAGCCCTGCTGAGATGATGAAGTCCAGTTCGCGCTGGATGGCAGGGTCGTAGACAGGGGTCATGACTTCGATGCGGCGGTCGAGGTTGCGCGTCATCCAGTCGGTCGAGCCGATGTAGTACTTCGGCTCTCCCCCTCCGCCAAAGATGTAGATGCGGGAGTGCTCGAGGTAGCGTGAGATGATCGCGTTGATGAAGAGCCCTTCGCTATAGCCTGGTACACCGGGCAGGAGGGAGCAGTTGCCTCTCAGGCAGAGCTCGACACGCACGCCAGCCGTCACGGCTTCGTAGAGCTTGGCGACCATCTTCTCATCGACGATGTGATTGAGCTTGAGGCGTATGTAGGCCTCCTGTCCAGCTCGAGCCAAGCGGATCTCCTTATTAATAAGGTTGTAGAGTGGCTGGCGCATATCGTTGGGTGCGACCAGCAGATGATGGAAGTGTGGGGCGATGAAGGGGCGCTCAATGAAGTCGAAGACCTGTATCACGTCGTGCACGATGCCCTTGTGCGCAGTCATCAGCATAAGGTCGGTATAGAGTCGAGCGGTACCCTCGTGGAGGTTGCCCGAGCCGATGCAGGCGATGCCCCCATGCTTGGTGCGGATGTAGACGAGCTTCGAGTGGACCTTCAGCTTCTCATGCCCGAGGACGACGTTGATACCGAAGTCCTGCATCTTCTTCCCCCAGTTGATATTCGACTGCTCGTCGAAGCGTGCTAAGAGCTCGACGACGGCGGTGACGCGCTTGCCGTTCTGCGCTGCTGTGGTCAGCGCCTTGACGACCTTGGAGTTTTGCGCCACGCGATAGAGGGAGATACGTATCTCGGTGACCTCTTCGCTGATCGCAGCTTCTTGCAGAAGGCGGAGGAAGTGATCGAAGCTGTAATAGGGGAAGTGCAGGCAGCGGTCTTGGTGCATGATCTGGTGGATCATGCTCTGCGTGTAGTGGAACTCATTCATCTGCAGCGGGGGTTGCTTGGGGAAGCGAAGTCCCTTGCGTCCACAGTCAGGGAGGTCCATCAGGTCACGCATATTGTGGTAGCGTCCCCCGCCGATACGTGTGTCGCGGAAGTTGAGCTCCGCCATATCGCTGAGCTTACGCAGGATCTCAGGTGAGAGGGCTTGGTCGTAGACGACGCGCACGGTCTCGCCACGCTTACGGCGCTTGACACCACGGGAGACCTTCTCGATGACACTTGAGCGGAGGTCTTGCTCGATCTCGAACTCGGCGTCCTTGGTGAACTTAAACGTATAGGCCTCGTACTGCACGTACTCCCGCCCGATGAAGATGTAGGGTAGGCAGTAGCGGATGACGTCGTCGAGGAACATCAGGTAGCTCTCGCCATCCTCGTCACGCAGACGGAAGAAGCGCCCAAGCTCGCGCACGGGTACCTCCAGTAGTGCTACCTCGTGCCCCGTCTCAGGCTCCTCCTGATCGTGCCATAGGACGACTGCCAGATAGAGCGACTCCTTGAGGTGCTGCTCGGGGTTGAAGGTAGGGCTATTGATGAAGATCGGGTTGGTGAAGCCATTGATCTTGTCCATGAAGAAGGACAAGACTTCCTCCTCTTGGCTGCTGGTGAGCTCGTGCTCATTGATGATATGGATGTGAGCAGCCTTGAGCTCTCGTACCAGCTGTGCGAAGGTCTCGTCGAAGAGCTGGGAGTATTCTCTATTGAGTCGGAGGATGGTGCGGAGGGTCTCCTTTGCTTTCTTGCGCTCGGTTGTGGGGAGCTCTTCCGCAGAGTCGATGAGGCGACGCAGTGAGGCGACGCGCACACGGAAGAATTCATCCAGGTTGTTGGAGTAGATGCCGAGGTAGTTGAAGCGCTCCAGGAGAGGGAGATCGGGGCGCATGGCCTCTAAGAGGATGCGCTTATTGAAGTACATCCAGCTTGTGTCACGCTCGATATAGGGCATAGGCCCGCGGTGCTGACGTTGCTGCATAGAGTCTGTTAAAGGGGGAGGATATATGGGTTAAAGGGCACTACCGTCGAAGCCGAAGGGAAGTAGGTAGCGGCAGTCCTCGAGGAGAATAGTCTTCTCCTCACCCATCAGAAGTATGGGGAAGGGGTGGAAGCGCGTGGCGGTCTCCATGATCACCTGACGGCAGCTACCGCAGGGCGAGATGAAGGGCACACGGCCAGCGCTGTTGATAGCGACGATAGCGAGGCGCTCGACAGCGACGTCGGGCCACTGGGCACCAGCCCAGAAGAGTGCTGTACGCTCGGCACAAGTCCCCGAGGGGTAGGCGGCATTCTCTTGGTTGGAGCCCGTGACGATCTCGCCATTAGCGAGTAGGACGGCAGCGCCGACGTGGAAGCGGCTATAGGGGGCGTAGGCTTTCTGAGCGACTTCGAGTGCACGCTCCTCCAGCTGACGATCTTGTTCGGACAGCTCGGAGCGGTCGAGCGTCTTATAGGGAATAGTAAATGTTTGCTCCATGTGCGTATGCTATACGAATGTGATGAGGGTGGGGAGACTCCCCAGCAGCTCTATAGCGAATGTACGAAAAAGTGAGGAATGCTTGCCGTAGAGGTTGCAGGTGAAGTTCCTCAGATAAAGCCCTTACTTGGGGGAGTCTTGGAGTGTAGCCGTAAGCGCCTTGCGGATCTTGGTGGTGAACTCGTGGTTCTTCCAGCCCCAGCGTGGGGCTAAGAGCAGGGCGGGTGGGGACTGTGAGACGAAGCGCTCCAGCACGATGTCGGGGCGGAGGCGATGCACGAAGTCCACGATAAGGTCGATATACTCCTCCTCGGTGAAGAGATGGAAGTCTGATGGGTCACGCTGATACTCGCCTGCCATGATCGTCCCGCGGATGATCTGTAGCTGGTGGATCTTGAGCGTAGTGATGGGGAGCTGCGAGAGGCGGTCGGCATGCTGGAGCATCTCTTCGCGACTCTCACCTGGGAGACCGAGGATGAGATGAGCCCCGACGAGGATGCCTGCAGCGTGGGTACGCTCGATCGTCTCGACGCTGGTCTGATAGCTGTGACCACGCTGGATACGCTCAAGGCTGCGGTCGCACGTGCTCTCTACACCGTACTCCACGAGGAGGAAGGTGTGCTTGGAGAGCTGCTCGAGGTAGTCGAGGAGGGGCTGGGGCATGCAGTCGGGGCGCGTGCCGATGATGAGCCCGACGACGTCTTCATGACGGAGTGCCTCCTCGTACTTCGCGATGCAGTCCTCCACCTCTCCGTAGGTATTGGTGTAGGACTGGAAGTAAGCGAGGTACTTCATCTCGGGGTACTTCCTGCGGAAGAAGGCTATCCCTTCGTTGATCTGCTCAGTGATGCTCTTGAGCTTCGTCGCGTAGTTCGGGCTGAAGCTCTTATTGTTGCAGTAGGTACAGCCTCCCTTGCCCATAGATCCGTCACGGGTGGGGCAGGAGAAGCCCGCCGTGAGCGTGATCTTCTGCACCTTCTGCCCAGGGAAGTGGTGCTGGAGGAAGGTGGCGAAGTCTACGTAGGGGAGGGTAGGGCTTGCGGATGACGTCATGCGGTCGGAGTCTTAGCGCGCCCTATCGGCGAATGGATCCAGTCGGCATGCTCGAAGTGCTCAGCACGCTGCGTACGGATGTACTCCTCTACCGAGGCATTGAATTCAAGCGGGAAGAGCCCCGTATGCTCCTCGCGGAGGGCGGCAAGGATATCTTCCTGCAGGTCGGTGATGGTATAGCCCTCGGGGAGTGCAGGACGGAGGTTCGTGACCTGTGAGCGCACTGAGGCGACACGTGAGCGTGCCTCTACCTTGGGGGAGACTGTCAGGATGCGCTCCAGCTCCTCGAGGTTGGCATCGAAGAGTAGGCAGATGTGGTAGAGCATACGTGAGCGGTTCACCGCCTCAGCTGCTCCACCGACCTTATAGCCATCGAGACGGAGGTCGCCACGGGGCGAGCGCTCCACGACGACACCACGCCCAGCGAGTGCTCGCTGTACGGGAGTAGGGAAGGCCTTTAGGTCGAAGCCTTGGCCCGAGTGGTCGTTCTTTATCGCCGTGAAGTTGAGATTCCCGAGGTCGTGGTAGACCGTGCCTCCGCCCGATGTGCGGCGCAGGAGGGCTATGTTATGCTCCTCGAGGTAGTCGAGGTCGAGCTCCGCCTCAGCCCACTGATAGCGCCCCATGAATACAGAGGGGCGATTCACCCACAGCATGTAGATGGTGTCCAGCGGGCGAAGCTGGCGGTAGAGGTAGTCCTCAAGAGCGATGTTGTAGTACGGGTCGGTCGAGGGACTGATATAGTAGTAGGCGTTGGAGGTGGCGGGAGTCGTCATCGTCATCATAGTCGAAGGCTATCCCTCCAGCGGCATCCGAGCCGTCGGAGGGATAGCCTTCTCTTATTATAATAGGTATAAGGGGCGCTGGACTAAGCGTCGATGCGAGCGTAGGTCGCATTCGCTTCGATGAACTCGCGGCGGGGAGCTACGTCGTCACCCATGAGCATGGAGAAGATCGCATCAGCCTCAGCGGCATTCTCGATGGTGATCTTGCGCAGGGTGCGGTTCTCGGGATTCATCGTTGTTTCCCAGAGCTGCTCTTCGTTCATCTCACCGAGACCCTTGTAGCGCTGTACACGTACGCGGTTCTCGTCACCACCACCGACACGGTCGATGAAGGCCTGACGCTGCTGCTCGGTCCAGCAGTACTCACGCTCCTTGCCTCGGGTACAGAGGTAGAGAGGAGGCGTAGCGATGTACACGTAGCCGTTTTCGATGAGCGAGCGCATATTGCGGAAGAAGAAGGTCAGGATGAGCGTGGCGATATGGCTACCGTCCACGTCAGCATCGGTCATGATGATGACCTTGTGATAGCGGAGCTTCGAGAGGTTCAGCGCCATGCTGTCCTCTTCGGTGCCGATGGTCACACCGAGAGCCGTGTAGATGTTGCGGATCTCTTCGCTCTCGAGCACCTTGTGCTGCATCGCCTTCTCTACGTTGAGGATCTTACCACGCAGCGGGAGGATCGCCTGGAACTCACGGTCACGCCCCTGCTTAGCCGTACCACCTGCAGAGTCACCCTCGACGAGGAAGAGCTCAGAGAGGATGGGGTCCTTAGAGGAGCAGTCGGCGAGCTTACCAGGCAGGCCACCACCCGAGAGGGGCGACTTGCGCTGTACCATCTCACGCGCCTTACGTGCGGCTTGGCGAGCTGTGGCAGCGAGGATGACCTTGTCTACGATGATCTTCGCTTCCTTGGGGTGCTCTTCGAGATAGATCTCGAGGGCTTCGCTGACGGCGACGTCTACGGCGCCCATGACCTCGTTGTTCCCGAGCTTGGTCTTCGTCTGCCCTTCGAACTGGGGCTCTGCGACCTTGATGCTCACGACGGCCGTGAGACCTTCGCGGAAGTCATCCCCCGTGATCTCTACCTTGACCTTGTCGAGGAGCTTCGAGTCGGTAGCATATTTCTTCAGCGTACGCGTCAGACCACGACGGAAGCCCGCCAGGTGCGTACCCCCTTCGATGGTGTTGATGTTGTTGACGTAGCTGTACACATTCTCGTTGTACGAGGTGTTGTAGGTCATCGCGACCTCGACAGGGATACCCTGCTTCTCAGTGATGATGTGGATGACATCCTCGATGAGGTGCTCCTTGGAGCGGTCGATGTACTTGACGAATTCCTCAAGCCCCTTCTCCGAGTAGTAGGTCTCGGTGAGGGCTACACCCGCCTCGTCACGCTGGCGCTCATCGGTCAGCGTGAGGGTGATACCGGCGTTGAGGAAGGCGAGCTCACGCAGACGTGTAGCCAGGATCTTGAACTGGTACTCCGTGCAGGTGAAGATCGTGTCGTCGGGCTTGAAGAGTACCGTCGTGCCCGTCTTGTCTGTCGTGCCGATGATCTGAAGCTCGGTGGTGGGGACGCCACGGCTGAACTCCTGCGTGTAGATCTTGCCGTCGCGGTGGACGGTAGCCTTGAGGAGGGTAGAGAGGGCATTGACACAGGAGACACCGACCCCGTGCAGACCGCCCGAGACCTTATAGGAGCCCTTGTCAAACTTACCCCCTGCGTGCAGGACCGTCAGCACGACCTCCAGAGCACTCTTGCCCTCCTTCTCGTGGATGTCTACGGGGATACCGCGACCGTTGTCCTGGACTTCGATGGAGTTGTCCTCGTGGATGGTGACCTTGATATCATTGCAGTAGCCTGCCAAGGCCTCGTCGATTGAGTTGTCTACGACTTCATACACCAAGTGGTGAAGACCCTTCTCGCCGATGTCACCGATGTACATCGCAGGGCGCTTACGTACGGCCTCCAGCCCTTCTAAGACTTGAATGCTACTGGCCGAGTATTCTTTCTCGTTGGTATGGTCTTGATCGAACAGCTCTTCGCTCATTGCTTATCTGTGTGATTAGTCCCTGCGGTGAGCACACGGCCTCACGGTAGGGTATTACATTATTATATATAGGACAAAGATACGAAAAAATGCGCTCCCTCGGGTGTTATTTCGCCAGTGCTTCGGGTGGGCTATTGGGGTATCTAAATAGCTTCTGTATTGGGACGAGGTGATTTCATCTGGATCGCAAACCTCGTCTTTCCTCAAGAAAAGTGGCTCGGCAGTAGTGGTAAATCCACGAAGCAGTAATGCAATTCTTCTATCTACGTGCAAAGTCCTAAAATCTACGTGCATAGACGATAAGATTTTCGTGCCTGGATCTTAAATCTACGCACGTAGATTTGAGAATAGGAATACTACATGGGGAGAATATCTCTTTGGTTTTGAAGTAATACAGCCAGTGGTTTGTCGCTTTTTGTGTACTACTTCTACTTCCTACTTGGTAGCCTTTGGTGTTGCCATTTTGAGGGCAGGCGAGGTGATTCTCTCAGTGCGGGTACTGCGCTCTGGGTAGATATGCACCAAAGCAGTATATTTGCCCATAGCATTCCAGCCGCGGTGGAGGACTCCACCTCTGCCGTCGGATATCTCCCTTGGAACTACAATCTAATGAACAAGATCTACGCCGTGAGTAGCCTCGCAGCTGCTCTAACCCTCGCCTTGCCCAGCCCAGTGACTGGTCAGCGACTCCTCCCCGGCTATCGCTATGATCACTCGACTGCCCCGACGGGCAAGGAGTGGCAAAGTCCAGCCGACTATGCTCTTGGCAAGGAGCAACCCCACGCTTACTTCTTCTCTTTCGCCCCGAAGGATCGTGCTGAGCGCGTACTCCCTGAGTATAGCTCGCTCTACCAGAGCCTCGACGGGACGTGGCGCTTCCACTGGGTGCGCACGCCAGAAGAGCGCCCTGTGGACTTCTATCGCGCCGACTACGATGCCTCCTCTTGGGATGAGGTCACCGTACCGATGAACTGGAATGTCTACGGCCTCCAGCGCGACGGGAAGCAGAAGTATGGTACGCCTATCTACGTCAATCAGCCCGTCATCTTCTACCACAAGGTGCGCCCTGATGACTGGCGCGAGGGGGTCATGCGTACCCCACCGAAGGAATGGACGACCTATCGTGACCGCAATGAGGTCGGCTCCTATCGCCGCACCTTCAAGCTCCCTACCGAGTGGAGCGACAAGGCAGTCTTCCTCAACTTCGATGGGGTCGACTCGTTCTTCTACCTCTGGATCAACGGACGCTACGTGGGCTTCTCCAAGAACTCCCGCAATCTCGCCTCCTTCGATATATCGCCTTACCTCCGCCCCAAGGGAGAGGAGAATGTCATCGCGGTAGAGGTCTACCGCAATAGTGATGGCTCGTTCCTCGAAGCACAGGATATGTTCCGCCTTCCAGGGATCTTCCGCTCGGTCTATCTCACCGCTAAGCCGAAGGTGCACCTGCGTGACCTGCAGGTCATCCCCGATGTGACCTCCGACCTCAAGGAGGGGAGTCTACGCATTACCTCTGAGCTACGAAGCCAAGGAACGAAGGCGGTACGTCCTGATCTGCGCCTTAGCTACAAGCTCTATGCACTACCTCTCTACTCCGATGAGGTGAGCGGTGCGCCTGTGGCTACTGCCGAAGGGCGTAGCACTTCGACGGGTACGGCTGAGACGACGCTCACGCTCCAGAGCCCTGCACTATGGTCTGCAGAAGCTCCTCACCGCTATGTCTTGGTCGCCGAGCTCTATGACAAGGCGGGGAAGACGTTGCTGGATCGTGCGTCCATCTATACGGGCTTCCGTAAGGTCGAGATCCGCGAGACGCCAGCTGATCAGGATGAGTTCGGGCACGCTGGTCGCTACTTCTACGTCAACTATAAGCCCGTGAAGTTCAAGGGGACGAACCGCCATGAGACGGACCCCTCCCGCGGGCATGCCATCACGCATGAGCAGATGGAGCGTGAGGTCTTCCTGATGAAGCGTGCGAACATCAACCACGTGCGCAACTCCCACTATCCTCCTGCTCCCTACTGGTACTACCTGTGCGATAAGTATGGTATCTACCTCGAGGATGAGGCGAATGTCGAGTCACATCAGTACTACTACGGCAAGGCTTCGCTCTCGCACGTGCCTGAGTTCGAGGCACAGCACGTCTCTCGTATGCTCGAGATGGTGCATGCCAATATCAACCATCCCAGCATCGTCATCTGGTCGCTGGGGAACGAAGCTGGCCCTGGCGTGAACTTCGTCAAGAGCTACGAGGCCACGAAGCGCGTCGATACCTCACGCCCCGTGCAGTATGAGCGCAATAACGACATCGTCGATATGGGCTCCAATCAGTATCCTTCTATCGCTTGGGTCGAGGGGGCTGCTACGGGTAAGTACAAGATCAAGTACCCCTTCCATATCTCCGAATACGCCCACTCTATGGGGAATGCCTGTGGTGGTCTGGCGGACTACTGGAAGGCTATCGAGAGCTCGAACTACATCTGCGGTGGTGCTATCTGGGACTGGGTAGACCAAGCGCTGTACAACCACACGCCCGAAGGGCTTCGCTATCTGGCCTATGGGGGTAACTTCGGCGACTTCCCCAATGATGGTATGTTCGTCATGAACGGTATTATGTTCGCCGACCTCCAGCCTAAGCCTCAGTACTATGAGGTGAAGAAGGTCTATCAGCAGATCGGTATCGAAGCAGAGGATCTGATGGCAGGACGTGTCCGCATCTTCAATAAGCACTACTTCGTCTCCCTCGCAGACTTTGACCTCCGCTGGAGTCTTTATCGTGATGGGGTAGAGGAGCGCTCGGGCGTCCTTGATCTCCCCGCTATCGCTCCTCGTACGGCTGAGACCATCACGCTGCCGCTCTCTACCTCAGACCTCCAGCCTGATAGTGAGTACTTCGTCAAGGTCGAGTGCCGTCTGCGCACCGACAAGCCTTGGGCTAAGGCAGGCTATGTAGCCGCTGATGAGCAGCTCGCCCTGCAGTCGCTCCGTGAGCGAGATGCCCTGCAAGGGGGTAAGGGCCTTCGTGCGAAGAGCCTCACGAAGGAGGTCTATGAGGTCGCAGGTAGTGACTTCTCCGTGCAGTATGACCTCCGCGAAGGGACGATTCACCAGCTCGTCTATGCTGGCGATACGGTTATCTTCCCGGGCAATGGGCCTCGTATCACGGCCTTCCGTGCTCCCGCTGACAACGATATCTGGGTGCGCTCGGCTTGGACGACGAATGGTCTGCACAACCTTAAGCACCGTGTCCTCAAGCAGCAGGTCACTAAGCTCCCCGACGGCTCGGTAGAGCTCTTCTTCACCGTCCGCTCACAGGCTCCCTATGGCGCTACGCTCACGATGCACAAGGCTTCGGGTAAGTATGAGCTCACGGAGGATAAGGCACATCCCTTCGGTGAGAATGACTTCGCTATCACGTCGCAGGCTATCTGGCGCGTGTATCCCGACGGAAGCATCCAGCTTCGCTCGAACCTAACGACGAATAAGCCCGCGCTGCCTCTCGGTCGTCTGGGTTATGAGTTCGTCCTGCCCCGTGCTTACGACAACTATACCTACTACGGTCGTGGCCCCATCAATAACTATGGTGACCGCAAGGCCAGCCAGTATATCGAGCAGCACAGGAGCAAGGTAGCCGAGCAGTTCGTCTCCTTCCCCAAGCCGCAGACGATGGCTAACCGCGAGGATGTACGCTGGGTAAGCCTGACGAATGCCTCTGGACGTGGTATGCTCTTCCTCACGGATAGCGTGATGACGAGCTCTGCTCTTCCTTACTCTGCGATGCAGCTGATGATGGCTCCTCACCCCCACGAACTGCCTGCTGCTGGTGACACCCATCTGGTACTCTCCCGTAGCACGACGGGGCTTGGTGGTGCCAGCTGTGGTCAGGGTGGCCCTCTGGTATCCGCTCAGAGCCTCGGTACTCCACAGCTCTTCAGCCTGATGATCCGCCCCCTCCGTGCTGGTGACTCAGCCGTCAAGCAGGCTAAGGCGAAGATCGACGGCCCCGTAGCTCCCTCGATCACGCGAGATCCTCATGGTGACCTCGTCATCACGGGTGCTCCCGGGGAAGCCCTCTGGTACACCGTCGGTCGTGGCCGTCCTCAGCGCTATACCGAGCCTATCGACTTCTCTCAGGGTGGAGAGGTCTCTGCTTGGGCAGAAGGACAGCGCCGCCTCATCTCGACTATGTCCTTCGGTCGTATGAAGTACGCTGCTTGTCGCATCGTCTTCTGCAGCAGTGAGGAATATGGCTATGAGGCACAGGATCTCCTTGATGAGAGCCCCGACACGATGTGGCACACCGTATGGACGCTCACCGTACCCAAGCACCCCCACTGGATTGACTTCGATCTGTACAAGGTGAAGACGATCAGTGGCCTCACTTATCTGCCTCGTCAGGATGAGAGCACCACGGGTGATGTCAAGGACTATGCCCTCTCGGTGAGTGATGATGGGAAGCAGTGGACCGAGGTCCTGCGTGGTACGTTCGGCAGTGATAAGAAGCTCAAGGAAGCGCTTCTCAAGAAGCCTGTTCGCGCTCGTTATCTGCGCTTTACGGCGCTCTCCGCTCACGACGGGCAGGACTACGCTTCTGGCTCAGAGATCCATATCCTGGCTGAGTAATAGCCCATCTCTTTAGAGGACGGTAGGGAACTGCCGCTCCATGTGCGACGGCTTTCGAGGGAGTCACTCCCCTCGAAAGCCGTCCTGCATAAGGCTCTTTGCAAGGGCTAACCGTTTGAATGTCCCCGCTTTTTTATTAGTTTTGCTTTGAATTGTCAGTTCACTCATTCATATACAGACATTACATGTATCGATTAGAGCGCTGGATCGCATTGTTCGGACTCCTACTCTTCGCTGCACCCGAAATCGGGGCTCAGACGAAGGTGCGTCGCTATGACGCTACCAAGGAGACGGACTATGGGGTCGTCTACCGCCTGCCCCGCACCGAGATCGAAGCGGTGGTGACGGTACGTGAGCGTACCTATACCCCAGGTCCATTGTCGGCCTATGCTGATAGGTATCTCAATAAGAAAGCTTCGGATATCCCCCGCCATACCTTTGAGTTGGTCTCGGCTCGCCTCTATACCGTAGGGCGTCCTGATTCGACCCAGCAGTATCTGGTCTCCTTTGACCGCAAGACGCTGGCTCCCTTCGTCAAGCTCACAGATGCAGGTGTCCTCTTCTCCATCAATGGAGGCGGTGAGCTGCCTGCCAGCCTCAGTGAAGAGCGTCACTCTCGTGTCGTCTCAGAGAAGCAGGTCGATACCGCTCAGCCCGCCCTCTCCCGTGAGTATTCGCAGGCTGGCTCCAAGGCTAAGCAGGCCGAGATCGCATCGAGCTACCTCTATGACCTGCGCGAGAATCTGATGAACATCGTCACGGGCTCCGTAGACAATATGCCTAAGGACGGTGAGTCCATGCGTCTGGCTCTCGAGCAGCTGCGCCGTGAGGAGCAGCGCACGCAGCGTCTCTTCCTCGGGGATACGACCGAGCGCGTCAGTGAGTACATCCTTCGCTACACCCCCACGGGACATGAGGAGGGAGAGCTGACCTTGGCGCGTTTCTCTCCAGTGGCAGGGATGACGGAGGCGGATGATCTCAGTGGTGCACCCCTACGCCTCGTGATCTCTGTGCAGGAGCAAGCTCCAGAGCTCAACGAAAAGGACCAGCGCAAGAAGGATAAGATGCTCGAGCATAGCATCGTCTATGTGCAACCTGGTCAGGCACGCATCACGCTCCTCTATGAGGGACGCAAGCTCGCCGATGAGCAGGTTAGCCTCGCTCAGCTCGGCACCCTTCAGGCTTTAGCTCCTAAGATGCTCCAGCTGACCCCCAATGCAGCGACGGCTATCTACTTCGACACACGCACGGGAGCTATCCTTGATGTGCGTCAGGAGTAGCGGAGCTCTGCTGTACAAACCTCCAATCAAGACGGAAAATCGCAACTAACAATACTCATCCTAACACCCCAAACTTATGTTCAAAAATCATCCTAAGGGATTGATCGCAGCCTCTCTCGCGAACATGGGAGAGCGCTTCGGCTTCTACATCATGATGGCGATCCTGACGCTCTTCATCTCGGCCAAGTTCGGTCTGAGTGAGCAGACGACAGGGTACGTTTACTCGGCCTTCTATGCCTCGATCTACCTGCTGGCTCTCGTCGGTGGCGTCATCGCCGACCGCTCAAAGAAGTACAAGGCTACGATCGTCGCTGGTCTGGTCATCATGGCTCTCGGCTACGTGCTGATCGCTATTCCCACGCCTACGCCAGTACCTAACCTCGCCCTCTACCTCACGCTTACTTGCGTTGGTCTGGGTGTCATCGCTTTCGGTAATGGTCTCTTCAAGGGGAACCTGCAGGTGCTCATCGGTCAGATGTACGATGATCCCCGCTATCAGAGCGCTCGTGACGCTGGCTTCCAGATCTTCTACATGTTCATCAATATCGGGGGGATCTTCGCACCCTTCATGGCTGTAGGTATCCGTAACTGGTGGCTGGGTCACAATGGCTTCGACTATAGCGCTGAGCTCCCTGCTCTCTGTCATCAGTACCTGCGTGAAGGTGCTAACATGCCTGCACAGGCTATGCAGAACCTCCAGAGCCTCGCTACTAAGGTGTCGCTGGGTAATGAGGTCTCCGACCTGCAGGCCTTCGTCGGTCAGTACCTTGACGTCTTCAACCGTGGCTTCCACTACGCCTTCATCGCAGCTGTCGTGATGATCTGCGTATCAATGGTGATCTTCCTGATTAACCAGAAGAAGTTCCCCGATCCCAGCAAGAAGGAAGTCGTAGCTAAGGATGGTGCAGCTCCACAGAACGAAATACAGATGAGCGCCGCTGAAATCAAGCAGCGTATCTATGCGCTCTTCGCAGTATTCGGTGTCGTCATCTTCTTCTGGATGTCCTTCCACCAGAATGGGTACTCGCTCACGTACTTCGCTCGTGACTACGTCGACCTGAGTGTCATCAAGATCGACCTCGGCTTCACGGTGATTAAGGGTGCTGAGATCTTCCAGTCGGTGAATCCGCTGATCGTCGTCTGCCTCACGCCTCTCGTGATGTACGTCTTCGGTCGTCTGCGCAATCAGGGTAAGGAACCCTCTGCTCCCCGCAAGATCGCTATCGGGATGGGTATCGCTGCTCTGGCCTACGTCTTCCTGATGGTTTGCTCACTCGGCCTGCCCGCTCAGAGCTCGCTCAGTAGCATGACGGAGGCTGCAAAGCACGAAATGCTCCTCACGCCTTGGGTCATGGTCGGGATGTACTTCATCCTCACGCTCGCTGAGCTCTTCATCTCGCCCCTCGGTCTCTCCTTCGTATCGAAGGTAGCTCCTCCCCACCTCCAGGGTGTCATGCAGGGTGCTTGGCTCGCAGCTACGGCTCTCGGGAACTCGCTCCTCTTCATCG
>ERZ772910.998-NODE-998-length-15169-cov-10.720061_pt1 | contig 15169 bp, 12 predicted proteins | sample MGYA00511357_ERZ772910 | MGnify/ENA primary metagenome ERZ772910 (study PRJEB29015, sample SAMEA2738096) | human oral metagenome | biome: human oral; feature: human-associated habitat; material: saliva | place: China | collected 2193 ... | reverse complement strand
GTGAGACAGTTCGGTCCCTATCCGCTGTGGGCGTTGGAAATTTGAGTGGAGCTGTCCTTAGTACGAGAGGACCGGGATGGACATACCTCTGGTGCACCAGTTGTTCTGCCAAGGGCATAGCTGGGTAGCCACGTATGGACGGGATAAGCGCTGAAAGCATCTAAGTGCGAAGCCCCCCACAAGAATAGATTTCCTCCTTTAAGGTAAGACCCGTGGGAGACTACCACGTGATAGGTCAGAGGTGTAAGTGCAGTAATGTATTAAGCTGACTGATACTAATAGGTCGAACACTTGACCAGTGGTTTCAAAGGAAAAGAAATGCTAGTGAGAAGCGTTATTTAGTAAGGTTTAATCCGGTGATTATAGCGAAGAGGTCACACCTGTTCCCATCTCGAACACAGTAGTTAAGCTCTTCAGCGCCGACAATACCTGGTGGGCGACTGCCCGGGAAGATAGGACATTGCCGGTTGACTGTGGCAGACTGTGAATGCAGTCTGCCTGTCTTTATGGCTCCATGGTCAAGCGGTCAAGACACCGCCCTTTCACGGCGGTAACACGAGTTCGATTCTCGTTGGAGTCACCATTATATGCGCGATTGGCGGAATTGGCAGACGCACTAGATTTAGGTTCTAGCGGGAGACCGTAGGGGTTCAAGTCCCTTATCGCGCACCACTAAAGGCTACTTATGTAGCCTTTTTTTATTACTGTTACTAATGTTATTATCTGAAGTTTGTTAAATTTTTAATGTATACAAAATATCTTGAATATTGTTATTGAATATCTATGATTATAATAGTATAATCGCCTTAGAAGTGTTAGAAAATTTGCTTAAGTTAAAATTGCAATTATTTACGTTATCAGTTATGGAGGTACAGTATGATTGACAGAATTGATGCACTTAATACTTTCGTCAATAACATTGTCTGGGGTGTTCCAGCTATTATTTGTGTACTAGGCGTTGGTATATTCCTTTCTTTCAGAACACAGCTTGTTCAGTTTAGAAAGCTAGGATATGCGCTCAAGATTGCCCTTGGAAAGTTATTTACAAAATCAGAATCCGCAGAAGGCGCAACAACTCCATTTCAGTCTCTAACCACTGCTCTTGCAGCTACTGTAGGAACAGGTAATATCGCTGGTGTTGCTGGTGCTATTGCAATCGGTGGACCTGGTGCAGTATTTTGGATGTGGATTGCAGCTATCTTAGGAATGTGTACTAAGTTTGCTGAAGTTACTTTAGCAGTTAACTTCAGAGAAAGAAACGCGCATGGTGACTGGGTTGGTGGACCAATGTATTACATTAAAAATGGTCTATCAAGTAAATGGCTCTGGCTAAGCTATGCATATGCCTGTCTTGGTGTTCTAACTGTATTTGGTACAGGTAATGCTACACAGGTTAATACAATAACTACAGCAATTGATACAGCACTTCTAAATTTCAACGTTGTTTCTGCAGAATCAATTAAGACTGTTAATTTAATTATAGGAATTATAATTACAATTCTTATTTTGATAATCTTACTTGGTGGTATCAAGAGAATAGGTGCCGTAACAGAGAAGCTAGTTCCTTTCATGGCAGGTATCTATATTTTACTAGGACTAGGTGTTGTTCTTATTAACTTTAAGACTATTCCACATGTATTCCAGATGATATTTGAAGGAGCTTTCAGTCCATCAGCTGCAACAGGTGGTGTAGTAGGATCAATGTTCCTCTGCATGAAGAAGGGTGTTTCAAGAGGTATATTCTCAAATGAAGCTGGTCTTGGTACAGGGTCAATTTCACACGCATCAGCGGATACTGATGAACCTGTAAGACAGGGTCTATATGGTGTTTTCGAAGTATTCATCGACACTATTGTTATCTGCACACTTACTGCTCTTGTTATTCTTTGTGGAGTTGAGAGCATTAACTTTGGACAGAACGCAGGTGCTGATCTAACAATCGCTGGATTTATTAACACATACGGTGGTTGGGTATCAATTTTCACAGCAGTAGCTCTTGTATGCTTTGCATTCTCAACTGTACTTGGCTGGGGACTATATGGTTCAAGATGTATAGAATATCTATTTGGAAGCCATGTTCTAAAGCCTTTCACAGTAGTGTATGCGCTAGTAGCTATTCTAGGTGCGACACTTGATTTAGGTCTAATCTGGGGAGTTGCTGATACATTCAACGGACTCATGCTAATTCCTAACTTGATAGGTGTATTCCTACTAAGCGGTACATTTGTAAAGCTAGTAAAGGATTACTTCAATAGATATCCTAAATATGACAAGGATAAAATGTAGGTTCATATATTACTCTCATTGTAAAAAATCCCCCTATATGGGGGATTTTTATTTGATAAATTTTTATTAAAGTGCTATACTTACGATGTAGTGTTAGTCTGAACTAACATAAGTGGAGGTAAAATGCATAACAATATAGAAATACTTAAGATGCGCATTTTAACGTGCTTTATTAAAATGTCTAAGTCTAATTGCAATGTTACAGGCTTAGCTAAATCATTATCTGAAGAAAAATATGCAGTAAGCAGAGCTATGAAATCACTTGAAAGCAGTGGGCTTTTAGATAGAAGTGATAATAGGTGTCCAGTGTTGACGGATAAAGGGCAAAAGCTTGCATATGAATACGCAGATAAGATAGATATAGTAGCAAATCATCTGCTAGGGGAAGGCGTGAATCCGGTTGCAGCAAAGCAAGATGCTTTTCTATTGTCTATGTATTGCACGAATGAGACACTTTCTGTAATTAAAGAGATTGAAGATAAGATGAGAATCAAACAGGTAACGGATTCTTACACTAATTTTACCGGTAAAAAGCTATGTCATAAACTTGGAGATGGTACATTTGAGCTTCAATTTGTGATGTACAAAAACTCTGTGAAGAATAACACTAATATATCTATGGCTAATGAGGGCTTTTACCATCCTTGTACACTCACTGTTGAAAATGGTGAGGGTCTCATAAGTTTAAAGGCTAAGAATATAAGTAGGAAATCAAGGCTCACTGGCAAGAAAATGAACGGTAAGGTGAGCGTGTTTAGGTATTTTGATGGAACTGGCTTTGTTGAAGCTGAAAGACAAGGCAATATAGTTACTTTTCCTATTGAGGCAATGGATTTTATAGCTATGGGCGAGAGCAGGGATAGGATCCTTCACGGAAGTCTTCCTGTAAGGCTTGGTTGCAGTGTGGGATGCATGCACATGCCTGAGAGTCCAGCGATTTTTACACTTATAGTATAGTTTTATCAAATTTTTGTAGCAGTATTGCAACATAATTATTTGTTGGAAAAAGCATACTTTGATGGATTGCTTGGGTATATTTTGTAGCAATCATGCAACAAAATAAGACTTTATTTTACTAAATTAGAGATATAGAATTTAATTGTAAGGGGAGAGGAGCGTTTCAGCTCTTTATTTTAATCCAATATGTTAGTCTAAACTAATGCAAGTTAGCTACAAATAAATGAGGAGGAGCTTATATGAAGAAAAGCAAAATTGCAAAGGTTTTAGCAGTTTCATTATCATTTACAACTGTATTATCTATGTTTCCTGGTTTTGCATTTGCAAACGGAGACTCTAATACAAAGACAATATATGGAACTAAAGCCGTGGTAGAGGATGACGGTACCTACCGAGATTACAATACTCACATCAGAGTAAAAATCGATCAAAATGGCACTATAATATCTGTTGAAGATATTGATACTGCTTCAAACATCGATAGATTTGCGCCTGAGAGCAAAGAGTATTGGCAGAAATTTGTAAATGGCAAGGGTTTTGAACTTTTCAAGGGCAAGACAAAGGAAACTCTTAATGATGTTGATGTAAATGCAATTTCACAGGCGACAACAAGTACAAAGAGTGTAAGAGACACTATAATGTACGCTTTTGAAGTTGATGAAGAGAAGAATGAGCTTCTTGCTGAGGTTGATGAGTACGGTCCAGCTAGCAAATACATTGCAAAGGATAGAGCTGAAGCTGAGAAACTTATCAATGAAGTCAAAGAAAAGATTAACTCAGAGGAGCTTGCATCAAATGCAAGAAGACATTTCTTGAACTTCAAGAACAAGATTACAAAGCTAAAAACCTCTGATCAGGTTACAGAAGAGGAAAACAGCAAGAGTGCTGGCGATAGAACAAAAGATGCTATTGAGAATCTTGGAACCATCACTGCTGACAAGAAGGAGGCAGTTGAGCAGGCAAGACAGATGTATAATGCTCTTGATCGCAAGGGTAAGAAGACAGTAACTGCTGCAGTATACCAGAAGCTAGTTAAGGCTGAAGATGAAATCTTTGACCTAGTATATAAGAACAACCATAAGAAACTTTCAGGATCATATCCTATTGATAACTACGGATATGATGTTAGCCTAACAGTATATCTAAGCGGTGATAAGATTGTAAAGATAGAAGACAATGGAACCGTAAAAAACATTAAGGCTAATGAGAATCTCGCAGCAAGAAACATGTTTTACTGGGAGGATACATTTATTCCAAATGGAGGCCTCTACAACTACATAGGTAAAACAACTTCAAACTATCAGAATGTAGATGCTATATCAAATGCAACATACACAAGTGATGCAGCAAAGGGTGCAATTGGCGAGGCTCTTAAGAAAGCTGATGAAAACAATCTAATAGAGCAGATTAAAACTGATGTAATCAAGCTTGAGGAAAAGCTTGATAAAAACTCTGGTAGCGCGCTAGATAAATTAGAGAAGGATTTTGAAAGTCTAAGCCCAGAATCAAAGACTAAGCTAAATGATGCTGGATACGGTGCAAGAATAAAGGCTCTAAGAGCAAAATTTGCTGCTTTATCGTTAAAGCCGGTAGAGGATGAAAAGGATGATCCTGCTGCAAAGCACTATACAAGAGAAGGTTCACTCCTATATCCAGATGGAACATCTTCGATGGTATTTACCAAGGCTTTCAATCCTGAAGTAAAAATTGCTGAAAAAGATGGTAAGACAACATATACAGTTTCCTTTAAGGAAAGTGGCATGATGGGAGTTACCGAAAAGCTTCAGAAGCTTACAGTAGATGGCAAGGTTTATACAGCAAAAGAAGGCAAGGATCCATATGTATCAGTTTTCAAATTCACAAGAGATGCTGTAGATGAAGAAAAAATTCCTGTAACAGTTTATTCAAATATGATGAAAACATCATATGATATGAATATTGTTCTTAAGCCTGGTAAGACAGAGGCTAAGGCTCCTGAAACAGAAAAGCCAGATCCAGGTAAGGAAAACCCTGGCACAGAAAAACCAAACCCAGGAAAAGAAAAACCAAATCCTGGCAAGAATGATAATACAGACAATACAGTTGCTAGGAAGTATACAAGATTAGCCGATCTTCTATATCCAAACGGTGGAACTTCAATGGTGTTCTCAAATGCTTTTAACCCTGTAGTAAAATTTGTTGAAAAGGATGGAAAAGCAACATATACTGTTTCCTTCAAGGAAGGCGGTATGATGGGAATGACAGAAAAAATAAATAAGATGTCAGTTGATGGTAAGACATATACTGCAACTGAAGGCAAGGAGCCATATGTTTCAGTGTTTGAGTTTACGAGAGATACTGTAAATGAAGACAAGATTCCTGTAAAGGTTTACTCAAGTATGATGGGTAGATACTATGATATGAAAATTGTTTTCGTAGACGAGAAGACTGAAGTCAAGGACGAGGAAAAACCAGATCCAGGCAAGGATAATCCTGGTACAGAGAAGCCAGATCCAGGCAAAGATAATCCTGGTACAGAAAAGCCAGATCCAGGTAAGGAAAATCCTGGTACAGAAAAGCCAGATCCTGGTAAGGAAAATCCTAATACAGGAAATCAAGATGCAAAGAAGCACTACACAGTTAAGGGTAGCAAGTTCTTAAAGCCAAACGGTTCAGACATGAAGCTTATGACAGAAGCTTTCAATCCTGATGTTAAGCTTGTTGAAGAAAATGGAAAGGCAACATATACAATTTCATTTAAGAAGACCGGAATGATGGGAATCACCGCAGAGCTTAAGAAAATTAGTGTCGATGGTAAAGAAATCAGTGCAACTAAGGGTGAGGGTGAATATGTTTCAGCTTTCACATTCACAAGAGATAGCCTAAACGAGAAGGAAATCCCAGTAAAGATTTACATAGATGTAATGAATGCTTGGATTGATGGAAAGCTTGTTCTTTCAGATAACAAGGTTGAAGTACAACCAAAAGATAATGAAGATGGAAACAAGCAGAACCCTGAGAATCCAGTAAATCCTTCAAATCCATCTGACAATGGAAGTACACAGGCAGGTCCTAGCATCAAATCTGGACTAAACCAGACATGGGTAAGAGGAAGCCAGCATGGACTAGTAATCGTATCAGATGCTGATATAAGCACATTTGTAAAGGTACTAGTTGATGGTAAGGAACTTGTAAAGGATAAGGATTACCAGGTTGTTTCAGGAAGTACAAAGGTTACACTACTTCCAACAGCACTAAATAGACTTTCAACTGGATCTCATAATGTAGAAATCGTTTCAACAAATGGAACAGCAGTTGCTAGATTTACAATCGCAGATGGATTTGGTACAGCAGCTCAGCGTCCAAATACAGGCGATGCAAATACTGAGATGCCAATTGCTTTAGCAGGACTTATCGGAAGTGCTTTCATAGCTTTGATGCTTAAGAGGAAATTTGAGAAATAATTTTTCGAAATAGCTATGTATAACAGACGGCAGGATCGTTGCAAAAGCAATGACCTGCTGTTTGTCATTAAGAATTAAATAAGTTTGGAGGAAAGATGTTAAGATCTAAGAATTTAAGACGAACTTGGATATGCCTCGTATCGGTGTTTATGGTGATGGCCTTAAGCCTTTCATTTAGCTTTGCAGAGAGTGCAGGAACCTATACAACAAGTGTTAGTCCACAGTATCGAAACCCGCTTACAGGCGCAATTGAGGACTCTGGTGGCGATAGTAAAGAAGACCTGGGACAGAGCATGGCTCAGAGTACTGTTTCTAGCGTTGGGCTCGTTGAGATTGATGCTTCAGGCAATGTATATGCGACATATAGAATAAACAATGCTAATGCTATGTCTAGCATAAGCTTTAGCACATCTGCAGGTGGTGGATTTTATGGAGTTAGCGCTGTAAATACAAATACAGTTGGAAATTCTGCAGACTATAGAATCAAGGTTCCATATGCGGGAGCACCGGTAAAATGTGCAATATATATAGCACCTATGGGAAGAGAAGTCATATTCTTTATGACATCTGCTGGTCTTACACCTGGGCAGGGAGATTTTGTTAGCACCATAGATACCTCTGTGCAGGCACAGTCATCTCAGGGAAGTGATAGCTCAAAGTCTGAAGAAGCTAAGAAGGCTGAAGATAAAAAGGCTGAAGAGGCCAAGAAGACTGACGAGAGTAAAAAGGACAGCACAAAGAAGAATAGCAAGAAGGCAAAAACATCTGATTCTAAAGATAAGAAGGATGCGAAGGCAAAGGATTCAAGCAAAACTCAAAGCAAAAGATATGTTGTTTATGGTGCCCTTGTAGTTGTGATTATTCTTGCAGCAGTAGGGATGTTTGGATATAAGAAATTCATAAAGAAATAGTGGAGTAGAGTAATGCATAAGAGAATATTTGCTTTAATATTTACACTGATTATTGCTTTTTCCCTTTGTTCATGTGTTGATCAGCATGCAGGTAAAAAGAAAGACAGTGGAGAAAATAAGAAAGTAATAGCTACGTCGCCGGCAACTGTTCAGATATGTAACAAGCTTAATATAAAGCTTATTGCTGTTCCAGAATCGGACTTTAGCATGGCAGATGAATACAAGGAGCTTCCAAGGATTGGAAGTCCTATGTCACCTGACATAGAGAAGATTAAATCTCTAAGTCCAGACTATGTTCTTTCTCCAATAAGCCTTAAAAACGAGCTTGAAAAGAAGTACAAGAATGCAGAGCTCAACTATGAGTTTATAAATTTGAGCAGTGTAGATGGCATGTTTGATTCTATCAAAAAACTCGGAGATGAATTTGGTAGGGAAAAGGAAGCAAAGGCTTTAATAGATGAGCATAAGCAGTACATGAAGAAATTTAATAGTAGTGTGGAGGGAAAGAAACATCCGAAGGTTCTCGTTTTGATGGGACTACCTGGTTCGTATGTAATTGCGACAAACAAGAGCTATGTAGGAAGCCTCGTAGAGCTCGCTGGTGGAGAAAATGTTTACACTGATGATTCTAAGGAGTTTTTAACGGTTAATACTGAGGATATGAAGACTAAGAACCCAGATATAATACTTAGGGCTTCTCACGCGATGCCTGATGATGTAAAAAACATGTTTGCAAAGGAATTCGCAGAGAATGATATCTGGAAGCATTTTGATGCTGTGCAAAACGGCAAGGTATATGACCTTGACAATACGCTATTTAATATGAGCGCAAATTTCAACTATAGGGATGCTTTAGAGAAGCTTAAGAAGCTGCTTTATGAGTAGGCGATAGGAAGTAGGAGACCTGATGGTAATTAGCAGAACAAGAAAGCTTTTAGCCTTTGTAATTACAGCACTAGCACTTTTATGCATATTCTACTGGGCTGTAAATACGGGAAGCCTTAGAGTAGGCTTTAGGGCATTAATGCGAGGACTCTTTGTTGCATACAATGAGAATGTAGCAACCATATATGATCTTAGATTTCCAAGGATACTCATTGCAATGGTAGGAGGGGCAGCTGTTGCTGTTTCGGGCGTGATGCTTCAGGCAGTAATGAAAAATCCATTGGCTGATCCAGGAATACTTGGAATTAGTTCAGGCGCAAGCTTTGTTGCTGTTGTAATAACTGCATTCTTTCCGCAGCTATACTTCTTTATTCCAGGTCTAGCTTTTTGTGGTGGAGTAGTTGCTTGCATCTTGATATATATGCTTTCGTGGACGGGAAACGACCTTTCGCCTCTAAGACTGATACTGGTCGGAATTGCTATCAATGCGATGTTCATGGGCATGATAAGTGCAATTAACTCTATGACAGGTGGAAGCTACTCCGCAACTGCCAGCCTTGTTACTGCAAATATAAGTATGAAGACATGGACAGATTTTAGAACGCTAGTAATCTATGCAGTGCCTGGGCTTATCATAGCGCTTATACTTTCAAAGCCGTGCAATCTTCTTGGGCTTGAAGATAAAACAGTAAGGTCACTAGGCATCAATGTAGGCAGAATGAGAATAGGAATTTCTGCCATAGCAGTTTTGCTTGTTTCGATAAGCACCGCAATAATGGGGCCGATAAGCTTTTTGGGACTAATAGTTCCACACATAGCAAGGCTTCTTGTTGGTGGAGATCACAAGGTTTTGATACCGTATAGTGCTATACTAGGTGCATTTTGTCTGCTTCTTGCAGATACGCTCGGAAGGGCTTTGGTACCACCATATGAAATAAGTCCTGGCATAATAATGTCAGTTGTTGGTGGACCATTCTTTATTATCTTACTGAGGAGGACAGGAAAAACATATGGCAGATAATCTATTTGAGATAAAGAACCTGTCTTTCAGCTATGATAAGGACAAGGTTATAGACGATCTATCTTTGACGATTAAGCCGGGTGGAGTAACAACGATAATTGGGGCAAATGGATGTGGAAAGTCGACGCTTTTCAATTTGATGACCAAGAATCTTAGATACGATAGCGGTGAAATTAAGTTCCTAGGTGAAGATGTATCAAAGATAAAGCTCAGAGAGCTTGCGAAAAAACTTGCGATAGTGCATCAACAAAATACGATTCCCTTTGATGTAACGGTGGAAAAGCTAGTTGGCTACGGCAGGGTTCCATATGAAAATTTATGTATTCCATCAAAGAGGGATGACGATGAGGACAAAATAAATTGGGCCATGTCTGTTACGGGAGTGTATGACATAAAGGGAGAGCTTTTATCTCAGCTTTCTGGAGGACAGAGACAGCGCGCATGGATAGCTATGTCTTTAGCACAGGATACAGACACCTTACTTCTTGATGAACCAACAACTTTTCTAGATATAAAGCATCAGATTGAGGTGTTGAAATTGATAGAAAGCCTGAACAAAGAGCACGGTATATCTATAATTATGGTATTACACGACATGAATCAGGCGATGAGATATAGCACAGAGGTAATAGCTTTAAAGGCTGGTAAATCAATAGCGCAGGGAGCACCGGAAAGCGTTATAAGCGAGGTGCTTCTGAAGGAACTATATGGTGTGGATTTAGATATAGTAGAGGTCAAGGGAAAGCCATTTGTTTATATGGCTTAGCAAAGGAAAAACAGTTTATGATTAATAAGAGACTTGTCAGGCTCTTATCCGACGGAAAGAAATATATCTACGGTAATATTCTTTTTCAGTGGATAAACCTGATTGCTAACATAGTTGCGATATTTTTAATATCCGGCTTTATCAGCGATACATATTACGGAAATGTTACGGATGCTAAGCTGGTTAGATTAATAGTAATTCTTGCAATTGCTGTATTGACTAGGGTGATTTGTAATGTAGCATCAAGTAAAATGAGCTATCTTTCATCAAAGAAGGTAAAGCAAGTTCTCAGACATAAGATAATGGAGAAAATGCTTACGCTTGGAAGCAGCTACAATGAGAAGGTGAGAACATCTGAGGTTGTTCAGGTTTCAGTAGAAGGTGTCGAACAGATAGAGACATATTTTGGTCTATATCTGCCACAGCTGTTTTACTCACTACTAGCTCCCCTTACGCTGTTTGCTGTAATAGTATTTATGAGCTTTACACCTGCAATAGTTTTACTTCTTTGCGTTCCGCTAATTCCAATTTCAATTGCAGCGGTTCAAACCTTTGCAAAGAAACTTTTAGCAAAGTATTGGGGAAGATATACAGGTCTTGGAGATACATTTTTAGAGAATCTTCAGGGGCTTACTACGCTCAAGATATATCAAGCGGACGAATATAAGAATAAGAAGATGAATGAGGAAGCTGAGGAATTCAGAAAGATTACAATGAAGGTCCTCACAATGCAGCTTAACTCCATAACAATTATGGATTTGGTTGCATATGGCGGAGCAGCTTTAGGCATAATTTTAACTGTAAGACAGTTCGTCGCAGGAAACATTAGGCTTGAGCAGGCTATAGCAATTATACTTCTATCAGCTGACTTCTTTATACCTATGAGACAGCTAGGAAGCTTCTTCCATATTGCTATGAACGGTATGGCTGCTATAGATAAGATATTCAAGATTTTAGATTTGGAAGTTCCAGAGGAAAAAACAATGAGCCTTCCAGAAAAAGGATCAATCAAGGTGGAGAATCTAAGTTTTGCATATGACGAAAGCCACAATGTGCTAAACGATATATCAATTGAAATAGCAGATAGAGGCATGGTTTCACTTGTAGGCGCAAGCGGAAGCGGAAAGTCTACTATGGCCTCACTTCTCATGAAGAGGAGCAAGAACTATAGCGGTAAGACATTCGTTGGAGAAGTAGATTTCAATGAGATTTCCGAGAAATCTGTAATGGAAAACATTACATATATTAGCCATAGCAGTTATATATTTAAGGGTTCGGTTAGGGATAATCTTTTGATGGCTAAAGCTGATGCTAGGGACGAAGAGCTTTGGGATGTGCTTAAAAAGACCAATCTAGCTGATTTCTTTGAGTCTGACGATGGTCTTGATTTTCAAATTGCAGAGGCTGGCGGGAATCTTTCAGGAGGACAGAAGCAGAGACTTGCTCTAGCAAGAGGTCTTCTGCATGATAGCAGGTTCTATATCTTTGATGAATCAACATCAAATATTGATGTGGAAAGTGAAGAGGTTATTCTAGAGCAAATCAAGGAGCTTGCAAAGTATAAGGGCGTTTTGATGATTTCTCATAGGCTTGCAAATGTTGTAAGCTCAGACAAGATATTTGTCTTGGAGAAGGGACAGTTAAAGGAAGAGGGAACTCACGGAGAGCTATTAGCAATGCACGGAACATATAGCATGCTGTGGGAAACTCAGCAAAGCTTAGAAAATATGAGAGTGGTGTAGGATATGAAAGTAATGATAAGACTGCTTAAAATGATAAATCCCCTCAAATACGTGATGCTTTTAGGAATATTCCTAGGAACTCTTGGTCATCTTGCTGCGGCATTTATTACCATCCTTGGAGGATTTGGAATAGTTAGTTTTGTAAATGGTGATATAGATGGTTTGACTTTTATCTTCATAATCATGGGTGTTTCAGCGCTCGCTAGAGGTTTTCTCAGATATGGAGAGCAGACATGCAATCACTACATTGCTTTTAAGATACTGGCTATAATTAGAGATAAGGTATTTGTAGCGCTTAGAAGACTTTGCCCAGCAAAGCTTGACGGTCACGGAAAAGGAAATCTAATTTCAATTATTACAGCTGATATCGAGCTTCTAGAGGTGTTCTTTGCACATACCATTTCACCAGTTGCGATAGCGACAATATTTTCGATTATAATGATTGCTTTCATTGGAAGCTATGGATGGATTCTAGGACTATGGGCTGCAGTGGCTTATGTATGCGTAGGATTTATAATTCCAGTGATTATGTCAAAGCTCAGCGCTGGTATAGGTGATGAGATGAGAGAAAAATCTGGAGATATGAGCAGTAATATGCTTGATAACCTTAGAGGATTAAAGGAAATAATCCAGTTTTCTTACGGTGATGAGCGCATTGAGCAAATGGCTGAGAAATCACTTCAGCTAAGTGAAACAGAGAAAAAGCTCAAAGCAAATCATGGAGCGAATATAGCTCTCACAAGTGGAGTTATAATGTTCTTTGACTTTGGAATGCTGTTTATTGCAAGCTACCTAAGCAAGGGTACAGGGAACCTCGAAGGAGTTGTAATACCTGTATTTGCCATGTTTTCATCATTTGGACCAGTAATCGCCTTAGCAAACCTAGGAAGCTCTCTAAACAATACTTTAGCTTCAGCAAGAAGAGTGTTTGGTATCTTAGATGAGAAACCTGTGGTAGAGGACATTGCTGGAAATGAAAGTGTTGATTTTACTGGGGCAATGGTTGAAAATTTGAATTTCTCATACACGGAAAATGATCAGGAGAATATGATTCTTGAAGGCATCAATGTCGAAATCAAGAAGAATGAAATCCTAGGAATCATAGGTAAGAGCGGTAGTGGTAAATCAACATTACTCAAGCTTCTAATGAGATTTTGGAAGGTAGATAGCGGACATATCTATATTTCAGATAGGGATATTGACAAGATTAATACATCAAACTTAAGAGAACTTGAAAGTGATGGAATAGTTGTAAGAAAAGTATATCCTGTCGTTCCACCAAAAGTAGAATATTCTCTTACAAATAAAGGTAGTGAACTAAAACCTATTTTTGATTTAATGTACGAATATGGAAATAAATATAAGAAAAAATAAGATTTATAGATATTCAAAAAAGAGTAAGTAATCTAGAAGGGATATAGCAATATGATTTTAAATATTAATGGTAGGACAGATTTTGATTTTTTAAACGAATTCTTTTTCCTTCTTCCTGGGGCAATAGTATCTTCTATAATCCTATTTTTTGTATCTATACTACCTTTACTACTTTGGTTAGATATTTTAAAAAAATAATAATTTGGTATAATAAAAATACCTTAAGGTAGACCCTCAAAGAATAAAAACTAAGTTTATAAATAAAAAATGTGACAAATTGGGCTGGAATAATCCAGCCTATTTTTTCTCTTTCTGATACTGCGAAATCGTTTTTCCAGTCCATTTTTTAAATGCCCGATAAAAGGATGAAAGTTCCGTATATCCAACTAGATAAGCTATTTCATCAATAGAAAGTTCCTTTTCTTCTTTTTATTGCCTTATACTGTTCCGGCAATGCAATTCCAAGTAAAGTAATATAAACACTTATCATCATTGCAGGCGGATAAAATATACACGATATTATTAACCCGATTATTTTTATACTTATATCAACTTTTATCCATCTTATCATTATTTTTAATGATTCCTGCGATTCTTTATCATGTTTATTTACCTTTTCTAGCAGATACAATGAAATTGTATTGCAGAATGTAACAGCCAGAACTATTACCCCATAAAATCCTTGAGCTACACTACTATTATAATATGATGTAACAAAAGAAGTCACATATGGAAAAAATGAGGAAAAGAAAAGTAAAACTACGTTTGTCCAGAGAATTGATGTTGTAATATATTTTATTTTATGCCATTCATTATGCAGATTTATCCACATCGTTCCAAGCCAGAAAAATGAAATCGTATATGCAAAAAAATCTATTTTTAAATCCCAAAGTGCTTTTAAAGTTGCTGTTTCAGGTTTTTTCAGCTCTAATATGAGAATTGTCATAATAATTGCAAGTACAGCATCCATAAAAGCTGCAAGTCTTTCTTTATTCATAATTAAACTCCATTCTATAATTTTATATAAGTCAAAAATTAACAATAACATTATATCATAAATCATTAAGAAATTTCAGTTTTTGCATTTTTTCATTGACAAATTTACAATTTTATAATATAATTACCAGCAGTAATTACTTTTGATAACTATATAGGAGGAAAATGTATGAATATTGATAATGTTAAAGAAATGTTCGATGGATTTTATTTGGCAAAAAGAATTAGAGATTTATTACCACCATTGCCTGACTCTATAAATTCTTCGTATATTCATTATTTAGATAAAATTAAAATACTTGAAAATAGGGAAATCGAGGTTAGAGTCAGTGATTTAAGTGATTTATTAAATTTGCCTAGACCTGGAGTGACTCGAACGTTGAAAGAAATGGAAAAATTGGATTTAATTCAAAAAATTCAATCAAAAGAAGATGGTCGGATTGTGTATATAAAATCGACTGAAAAAGGAAAAAAATTAAGAGAACATTATGTCAGTAAATATTTCGAAAAATTATCTTCAAAATTTGAATCAATTTCAGATGAAGAAGTGAGGTCTATGATTGAAACTATTGAAAAAGTTTACAAAATAATGGTTTCTGTAGACATTGATTTTGATAATATAAAATAGGAGGAAAATATGAAATATACTCTAATAAGAGAACTATACAAAAGCAACATAGATACTTATCAAGATAAAGAAATTGAAATAGCGGGTTGGGTTAGAACAATCCGCTCTTCAAAGAATTTTGGATTCATTGAATTAAATGATGGTTCTTTTTTAAAGAACA
>ERZ772910.995-NODE-995-length-15185-cov-3.490945_pt1 | contig 15185 bp, 9 predicted proteins | sample MGYA00511357_ERZ772910 | MGnify/ENA primary metagenome ERZ772910 (study PRJEB29015, sample SAMEA2738096) | human oral metagenome | biome: human oral; feature: human-associated habitat; material: saliva | place: China | collected 2193 ... | reverse complement strand
AAAGAAAATTTATTTGAAGGAACAATAAATTCTTCAAATGTTTATTTAAGAGAGTTTGGAAAACGATTGCTTAATGTAAACAAAGGAAACAGCATAATGATTGCACATAATCATCCAAGTGGAACTTTAAAAGCTTCTACTGCTGATATACTAATTACAAGAAAAATAGAAAAAATGTGTAAATTCGCTGAAATTCCTTTACTTGAACATTATATAATTTCAAGACATGGTGTTCTTTCCTTTGTGAAAGAAAAAATTATTGATAATCAATATCCTGAATTAAAAGATCAAATAAAAAAACAAAATAAGAAAGGAAATATAAGATGAAAATAAGTTTAAAAAAAGGAGAGTTTTCTCTCCTTTAAGCTTTATGTTCAGTCAACTTTCCACGTTTCAATCTTACATATTTTGTCTGGATTCCTGATAGCAAATCAAGAATGACAAAACCTTCAACTTTTCTTCCTACTTTTTCGGAATATTCTAAATAAAGTAGATTTAAGTAGTCAAGACTTACATTTTTTACTTTGCTTTCAACTACTGGAACAGTTTCAATGAAATCTGGAATTTCTTGTTTCATAAAAACATAATGAATAAGATTTAAATTGAAGTTCAGATTAACAATTGAACTTTCTTCGATTGTTTTTCCTTCAAATCTTCCTTTTGCAAAAATAAGAAACCTTTTGGGGAATTTTTCTTTTTCATAATGAATTTTTCCAAGTTCCAGCCATTCGCCAAAAACAATTGAACCTTCGTAAATATTTTCTTTCAAGAATTTTTCATGTTCTGCAATCCATTCAGAAAATCCTTTGTAGATTTCAATTCCTTCCACTTTTCCTGTTTTTGCTTCTTCAGTAGAAAAAATAAATTCCCTTTGAGCAATTACAAGTTCGCCATTAAATTTCCCAATTCCTAAATTTGCTCCATCCATTTTTTCAGTAATCTGATAACCACGTGCTTCTTCATTAAATCTTACTGTTTTTGGGAATAATTGTTTTTTAATCATATTTTTCTCCTTAAAATTTGTTTTGGGGATATAGTTTTAGGAGAACTTTATAAAATTATAATAACATAAAAACTGTTATTTGTCAATATTTTTTTGCTTTTTTTATGTTGAAAAATTCAAGTTAAAAAACCTTAATTATGTTTAAAAATAAATTAAAGTGAATTATGAAAACTTTAATATTTTGGTTGCCTAACATACTTCCCATAACTAAATTCAGGAGCTTTCTTTGTAATTTGTTGTGAATGCACTTGAAAAAATATTTAAAAATATAATAAAGTTAAACAAATAAAAAAATCGGTTAACCACTTTTTTTACTTATTCCATTTTTTAGAACTTAAAATTATTTCCATTTCTTCTTTTGAAATCATATCTTCATTTAATATAAAAAAACCATTTTTAAACTCAAAAAAAACTTCTCCAAAATCAATTTTTTTATTATTTTCAGAAGAATTCATATAAAAAAATATTCCAGTCAATTGACCACGTTGGTTGCAGGCAACTCCAAGTATGTTGTTTGTTTTTGTCCTATAAAAAACTGTCATCACTCCCCCTTCCGGTGAAAGCTGTATATTGTCAACTGTAAAATTGTTCCCAAAAATCTTGACAGGCTTCTTTATATCTTTCATTTCAATTGAAAAAGTGAACTGCAATAATTCCCATAAATTGTTTATTTCTCCATTAAATTTTATTGTTTTTTCTCTTCGCCTAAAAGTTTTAATTGATAATTTTGAAAGAAATTCTTCTTTGTTTGGTATTTTTTTCATTTGAATATACTCCTAACTTTTTTATGGATTTTATCATATTTTTTTTAAAAAAACAATATTCTGATTGACATTTTATTTCAAATATGCTATTATTTTTTAAAAAAGAAATAAAAGGAGGAAAAATGAAAAATATAACTGTTAATTTTTCAGGAAGTTTTATTGGATATATGAATAGTATTTTTCCGGAAATCTCTCTTTCTGATGTAATAGCAAAAATCAATACAAATATAAAAAAGAATTTAACCAGTAAAAACGAAGATCTTAATAAATACAAAATAATTTTTGGTAATAATTTTTATGGTTATGAACATGCTATAAAAGTTTCAATTGAAAAAGAAGGAAAAGAAAAAATTAACGAAGTAATGATACAGGATTTGTTTTCTGATAAGGAAAAAAGCATTATAGAACTTTCAAAAATAAACTAATAAAAAAAGGCTAGCAAAGGTCTTTTTTTTGTTTCTAAATAGCAAGAAAATGTTGCATTTTTTTTGAAATTATGATAAACTGGAAAAGAAAAAAGGAGGAAAAATGAAAAAAATTATTATAGGAACTGGAATTTTATTATTTGCTGTTTCATGTTTTAATAGTGAAAGGCAAACAATTGAGCAGCGTTGCTCTTTAACGGAAATGTCAGAAAAGTTTTTACAGCCGGCACCTACAATCGGTGGCAATAACCAGCTGCCTTTTACTGCATTCAGCTATATAACTGAAAATGTTGAAACAAATGAATGTATTCTTTATAAAATTATAAGATATGAAGAATTTTATAAAGGATTCCCGGTATCAGGAAACAAATTGAAAAAATTTGTATTTGATAAAAATGAAATTCTATTAAAGGAGAGAAAATTTGTTCTTGATAAAATAAAAAAAATTGAAAACAGTTCCGGTGCTGAACTGACTTCATTTGAAGAAAAACTTGTTTCTGAAATTTATTTAATTAACAAATACAATTTTAAAGTTATCAGAAACGCTTCATACACTTTCACAGCTCCGGGAACACCCGAAAAAATTAATTTTTTTCTTAAAGAACTTGGCTTAAAAAATGGTATTGAATATATTACCTTCTATTATTCAAAAAACAAGGAATATATAGAAATTGATTTGAATAATATTATAAATTATAATCCTAAAATTAATATCCCAAATAAAAATTATAAAACAGTTTTTAATGGATATGACAGATTTATCTATCAGGATATTGTTGATGAACAAATGAAAGAAAATGCAAGATTGGCAGAAGAAGAAAAAAAAGCAAAAGAAGAAGAAATGAAAAAGCAGCTGGAAGAACAAAATAGAATTTTAAACACACCAACCTCAAACAATACAGTCACGGCTCCAAATGTTCCACTTGTGGATCTTTCAAATGATACAAGTTTATCAACAGGCGCAACAACTGAAATTCCTCTTCCGGAACCACCAAAATATGAACCAAAAGAAATAAAAAAACCACGTTCCGGTGGAAGTATTAATTTTGAAAAACAGGAAAGACCTTCAAGAGAAAAAAATGAATAATATAAATTATTAAAAGGAGTGGCGATGCAAGTAACAAACAAAATTTTACAGGCTGAAAGGTTAAAAAACTTTGAACTTAAAAAATATGAACTATATGCTATTATGACAATTCTTATTAAAGAAAAAAATCATTTTAATGATTTGAATGAATTAAATAAGTTCCTTGATAACATTAATATTCCATTCAGTAAAATGGAAAGAACTTCAAGAAAATTGGTTTTACTGAAAGCTATTGAAACAATAGAAAAATTTTCAATTGAAGAAATGAATTTCCTTTTAGGAAATATAAAAAATGAAATTGAAAAATTACCTATTGAAAAAAAAGAAATTACCATACAAAAAAAGAGAAAAAATAATGAAGAAGGTTATATAAACTCTCTTTTGGAGAAATTTTCAAGGAATTAAACTTTATAAAAAGAAGGAGAAAAAAATGACAAAAAAAATATTAACTTTATTATTATTTACAAGTATTCTAATAAATGCAGAACCAAAAAAAGTTTTTCAAAGCGGAAACAGTATGAATAAAACAGTTTCTTCTGAAAAAATGATTAATGTGGAAGCATTAAAAAAAAGATATTTTAGCGAAAGATTTATACCGTATAAAACTCTTTCACCAACATTGCTAAAAATTTTTCAAAAATTTGATATTGCTTTCATTGGTTTTTTTGAAGCCAAAACAGAAGCGGAACAAATAAAATTTTCAAAACAGTTAATTGATTTGCAGAATGAATATTCAAATATATTACCCAAAGGCATTAAAAACGAATATACATTATGTATTGCAGTCCTTGATACGTTCATGCCTAAAAAATAAAAGAAAGCCGGGATTTCCGGCTTTTTTTTGGTATAAAAAAGAGACCTATACAAAGTCCCTTTACACCAAAGTTTAAAAGGTATATTTTTTCAAAAAAATATTTTTTATGGAAAATATATAAAATCTTTATCATTTTAAATATTTTTTGTTCCTTCAAAAATTCTTTTTTTAAAAAAAACATTTTTCTTCCTATTAAAATTATATCATTTTTTTATATAAAACACAAGTTTTTTATCTTGTTCTTCCTTGTTTTGTGTTTTTGTTTTCTTTTGGCTGTTCTTCACTGTTTTTTTCTATATCAGGAGAATCATTTGCAAATTCTTCCGGAAAAAAATCTCCAAAAAAAATAGCATTTTCATCTTCATTTTCCATACTGTTTTTCATATGGGTTAAATATTCTTCAAAAATTTCATCCGGTGGACCATCCTCTTCAATTGGTGTTTGAATAAAATTCATTCCTACATTTTCTTCCTGTAAATTTGCATTTTTTTCTTTCATTTCTTCTGTAATTGAGCCTTTAATCAATGTTTCATTATAAATAATATTTTTAATATTTTCTTTTTTATTAAGCTCCGCAATTATTTTATCACAAATTTTAGGGTCACCCGTGATTTTTAATGAATTTTCTGATGAAAAAAGTATTTCCCATTTTTCTCCACCACTATTTTTCATTTTAATGTTATGTTCTGTTTTTTTATATTCATAATCATCACGATATTTTCCGGGGACAGAATTTAAACTTTTAAAAGTTTTACAAATAACATCAATTTTTTTTGAAAGTTTAGTAAGTTCAAATTCTTCATTTAATACAAAACCGTTTTTTGTTAATGCAATTTGTGGTCTTTTATTGCCTCCTGAAAAACCTACCGGCTGATTTCTTCCTGAATTGTGCCAGACTTCTTTTAAATCATTAATTAATTTTTTAAAATTTTCTTCTTCACATGTAACGGCATCATATGTCATTGTTTTATTTTTCAGAACTAATCCTTTTTTTTCAATTTCAATTTCTTCCGCAAAGGCAAGTAGAGGTTCTTTTTCTGTTTCTAACAGTTTAACTTTTTTCCCACCCTCCTGAAGAAATGTTGTTAAATATTTTAATGTACGGCTATGATCAAGTGTATTTTCCAATTTTGTTTCAAGTTCATCAAAATTATAACCATATGTTTTCATTTCTTTTATATAGGGGAGTGCCCTTCTCATATCATCGCTTTCCCCATTGAACTCAAGAATGTTATCAGGTCTAATATTAAAGCCAAGTCTTTCCATTCTTATCAAAAAAAATTGTTCATTTGCGGCCTTTAGTTCCTCCGTTGCTTTTTTTAAATCTTCGACTGACATTTCAGGCTCTTTAAAAAGACTGTCTATATATTCTTTTGCAGTTGTTCTTGTAATAAGTTTAAGAGCTTCCGCTTTTTCTTCTTCTGTAAACGGTTCTTTAAAAACAGCAACTTTTTTCATTTTTAAAAACAAATCTGATTTTTCTTCAAGAAAAAAATCATATTCATTTGCATATTCCTTATTTGTTCCAAAATATTTTGGATTTAATCTTTTTGTTTCCATTAAAGATTTTTTTATACAGGTTTCCATATTTTCAATAAGTGCCTGTCGCACCATATAGTCAAAATCACTATTTGTTGTTGTTTCTTTTTTTCTCCTGTCGTACTCTTTCATATCTTTACCAATTTTTTCTTTAATAAAATACACCTTATCTCTATCAAATTTTTCTTCTTTATGGATATAACCGGTATCTTCTAAAAAAATTTTTGTACCTTTGGCTATTTTTTGTGTAAAATCATTTGAAGGATCTGTTGTCCGTTTGACTTCTTCTGACACTTCACGCCACAATTCCGAATTTTCCTGTGTAAAAACCTTGTCTAAAAAAAAATCTTTATATTTTTTCTTTATAAACAAATCAATCAATCTTTCGTATTCATTTTTTTTATTCCATTCGGGATTTTTTAAATATTCATCAGCCTGTTCAAATATCTGTTGTGCAATATATCTTTCTACTTTATTATTTATAGCCATCGTTTCTCCTTTTTATTTTTATTTTAACATATTTATTTTTTAAAAACAATTTTATGGAATTTTTTTCGGTTTTGTGATAAAATAAGGGAAATTTGAAAGGAGAAAAAATGAAAATATTTTGGCTGTTATTTTATTTGGTTTTAACACCTCTACTTATATTTTTTTATTTTTCTGATAAAAAAATAATGAGTTTTTTTAAAAAAAAAGAAGAAAAAATTATATCTCTTTTAGGTGAAACGAATACAGAAAAAGAGAAAATTATTAATTTTTTAAATTTAATCGCAATTGTTTTAATCCCGTTCTTTTTTTTGAATACAGATGGAAGTTATGATGAAAACATAAAATATAAAATTTTTGCTTTATATAGCATATACATTTTTAATGGCTTATTATACATTTTTAAAAGAAAATATGAATGGATTACTATAATTGATATAGGTATGTTAATATGGGGAATGCGAATGTTTAATATTGAGGATAAAGTATATTCTTTATATTTAATAGTTAATATAATAGTTTCTTTTGCAATTCTTTTGTTAAAACCAAAAGAAAAAAAGAAAGAAAAAGTTCATTTTATAGTAAAAAGTTTATTTATTATGATTTTTGTTATTATAATCCAAGCTTTTTATCTTACAAGTATGACCGTTCCGACAGGGTCAATGCTTCCTGTAATTCAGCCTGGTGATACTTTTTTTACCGAAATGATTACTTATAAATTTAAAAAACCTGAACTGAATGACATAGTTGCATTTATAGAGCCTATGAATAATAAACTTTTTTATACAAAAAGAGTTTCAGGACTTCCTGGAACAACAGTTAAAATTGAAGAAGGAACAGAAAATACAATAGAACTTTATAAAATTCGTTCAGAAAATTTTAAAAAAGGAATAAAAATAGATGTAGAAATTAATCCTGAAAAAGTTGGTGGAAAATTAAAAATTAACAATAAAATTTTTGGAGAAAGATTTTATCTTCCAGAAGGAATTATGAAAAATAATAATATATATATACCTAAAAAGGGAGATAAAGTAAAAATAAAAAAAATAATTGCGATAAGAAAATTAAAATATTATAATACAAAAGGAGAAAAAACTTCAGTTGCTGATTGGGAAGATTATAATGCAAATACTTCTTTTGAAGAAATTTCTCTTGAAACAGCTAAAAATATAAGAAAAAATTATAAAAGTTATAATGAAATGATAGCAAATGAAAATGATAAATTCGCTATTAAATATTATACTTTTGTTCTTGAAAGTGAAGGACATTCAGAAATGATACTGCCAATACTTGATTTTAAATATGACGAAAAAACTTTTGAAAAATTAATTAATGGTGAATATATAGAACTTAAAGAAAATTATTACCTCGCTCTTGGAGATAATACTACAAACAGTTTTGATTCAAGATATTTTGGTCTTATAGCAGAAAGTAGAATAAAAGGAAAACTTTTTATAAGATGGAAACCATTTAATAAATTTGGAAGTATAAAATAAAAGCAGCGGCAATTAAATTACCGCTGTTTTTTTATTGGTTTCTTAGTATATTGCTCTAAATCCTATTCCACCTCTTATATTATTTCCTTTTGTATCATATCCTGCATTTACTGTTACTCCAAATTTTGTGTTATCAAATCCGATATTAAGATCAAATTTACCATTTCCTTTTCTATCTTCTTTATCCCCTCTTAATTCGTAGTAATCAGTTGTTGTTCCTTTTAATTTTGCTTTATTTCTGACATCATTTACTTTACCTATTTCATTTGTATAGGCTGCAGTTAAATTAGCTTTTAATTGGCTTTTTGTTCCTACTGGTTGACTATAATTGAATGAAATTCCTAATTCTGGCTGTACTGAGAAATAATCGTTTCCTTGTACTTCCAGTGACATTGGTCCTTTTTCCTTGATATCAGAATATCTTCCATATTCCATATTTAATGCTCCGTATGGTCTTATACTTGTTCTTGTGCCTGTTCTAAAATCCTTTCCTATTTCATTTTTCAAGGCAACTCCATATGTAGTGTAGTCTGATTTTGCTTCAAATGTTTCATCAACAATCCAGTATCTACGTTTCATATTATTTATACCTGCAAACGCTTCTCCTGCAATTGTCCAAGTTAATGAACCATTATGATCCTTGGAAGGTGAAAGTGTTTTAAATAATCCAGCTTTCAGCATAGTCTGTGTTTCTTTTGATTTTCCTAAATCTTTAAATTCAAATGTATTTGTTACTACTCCTGTATACCAACCGGATTTATTTCCAAGTTTTACAGTTTCATTTTCATGAACATAAGCCACTCCGTAAGCATTATTTGTGAAATCAATTACACCAGCTGTATCTGTATTGTATTCTCCTCTATGACCAAACACTTTAATTTTGCTGTTATCTTTAGTAGGATTTCTCCATTCATTCTGTAAATAATTAAACTCTTTACTCAAAATATCTCCTGTTGTTTTTGTTCTTTGCTGTATATTTGAATACTGGTGTCCTTTTAATTCATCAAATGCCTGTGCTAAAATATGTCCTTCACCTTTATTTAAACTGCTAATCTTATCAAGTATTGATTTTTCTTTTGTCCCTAATCCTTCAACACCATATTTTTGTTCTAGTCCGGCTAGGAAGTTATATGTTTGCGTATCACCTTTCTTTGCAAACATTGTATAAGGAACTTTAACTAAGTATACTTTGTCAAGTAGTCCTGTTGCGGCATTCTTAGTAGGCTGTGCCATCCAAGTTAAACTTGAAGATGTTACATTCAATGTAGTTCCTGCTGTTACAACTCCACTTAATGCATCGTTGTATGGTTTTAATATATTATCTCCAACCTCAATTGCTTGTGCTGTAGTATATCTTGATGCCTCTGTTCCGAAGAATAAGTTAATATCAGATAATCCTGTTAAATTACTCATTCCCTGAATAGGATTTGTATAGTTAACTCCTGAAGTATCTACATACATTCCTAAACTTGTAACTTCGGTAGCTGATGGATAGTTCATAAAATTACTTGATGGAAGATTTATTGATGTAATTCCTGATGGCGATGTTACAGTAACCATTGCCGGTGCCGGGATTGCATTATTAGTATCAACTTGATATATAGGGATTGCATTCCCATTTGCATCAGTAACTGTTGGTGCTGTTACTCTAGGCGGAACTTTTATTGTTCTTCCACCCATATCTTTCATGTCAGAAGCTGTTGCTACTTTCATTACCGGTGTTGAAGTTCCTGTCTGATTTGCTCCTGTTACAGGGTTTACTCCATTTGCATCTTCTTCAACATTTTCTGCTTTGTCTGTCCAAATTCCTGCACTTTTTGGGTCAGAAGCGGCAATATTAATTGTTCCATAGTTTTTAATGTAACCTCCGTTAGCAACGTAAACTCCTTTTACTTTTGTAAGTCCACTTGCAGCTGTCTGGATAGTTCCCCAGTTTTCTCCTACTGCTTCCCTATCAATATACATTCCAACTGTTTCACTTCCTAAAAGATTAATTGTTCCGTAGTTTATAGCCTTTGAACCTGCTCCTACTGCGTACATACCCATTGTATTTGAATTAGTTACTTCTATTATACCATGATTTTCAATTGTTCCTTGATTAAAGCTTTGACCATATGTTGGTGATGTTCTGTTATCATCATAATATCCAGTTGCCATACCTACACCATATTCTTTAGCACCGGCATTTGAAAAACCTACTTTTATATGACCATAGTTTTGACCAATTCCACCAGTAGTTGTATACATCCCTACGTTTCCATTACCTGTTGAAAAATCAATTGTTCCTCTATTAATCATAGTACCATTTCCGTATAATCCGTAGTTTCTATCTCCTGTTGTTGTTAATGTAGCATTATTAGTAACATTAGAAGCATTGTTATCTGTGTAAACATAGACTGCATCATTTGCTAATTTAACAGTTCCTGTATTTGAGTTAACAAATGTACCATGTGCTTTTAATACAAAACCAAATGTTGAATCTTTTAAATCCATAATAGAACCATTATCTGTTACATTAACTGTGTTATTTCCACCAGTAAATACCCCAACACTTTCTTTTGTAGATATACCATTATTTACTGTTATTTTAGCTCCATTATCAATAACGACATTTCCAGGTGTTCCTGTTTCACCAATAGCAAATATTCCAACACCATTTTGATTAACAGTTAAATTAGAATTTCCAGTTTCTCTTATATTTTTAGCATAAATTCCATAAGAATTATCTCCAACTGTAATTTTTCCGTCATTTGTAACTTGATTATTAGATTCTGTAAATATTCCAATATTTGGGACATCAGTATTTGCAGATAATGTTGAATTTCCTACTTTAATAGTTCCACCATTGGCATTTATTAATACAGAATCCCTTCCTGCTATTCCAGAAGTAGTTGTTCCATAAAGTCCTATCTGACCTTTTGTTCCTTGTAAGTCTATAATACCTTTATTTGTCGCAATTGCCTCATCAGCATAAATTCCTACTGCTTTTTCTCCTGTAAGTGTTATTATTCCATTTGAATCGTTAGTAGCTGTATTTACCGCTACTGATGTCATATTTGTAGGAAGTGGTACAGTTATTCCACTATTGTTCGTATATGTAAGAGGAGCTTTACTACTATTATTATATACCAATATTCCTTTTGCTCCTTCTCCATCAAGAACTAAATTACCATCATTATTAACTTTTATTCTTCCTTCGTTTCCATTTCCAAACTCATTTCCAACAACATTACCGCTTGAATCTTGTCTATATGAAAGACCTAAAAGTCCTATAGATTTTTTTCCGCCAACATTAATTGTACCTTTATTATCTATTTCCGAACTATTTACTACATATGCTCCAACTGCTTTATCATTTATAGTATTTGAGGTATTTGTTTCAATATTTAAAGTTGAACCATTAGAAATATTAATTTTACCATAATTTGTATATAATCCAATTGCACCCGATCCAGCATCTGTTCGATCTGAAGTTATTGTAACATTATTTACATTAATTCCAGTTTCACTATTACTATTTGCAGCTGCTGTTGAAGTTACATAAAGTCCAACAACGGCACCATTTGGAGATTTCATTGCTGTTGCATCAGAGGAACTTAATTCAGCTTTTACATCTGCATTTACATCAATAATACTTCTTTGTAGCAAAAGATTTCTAACATACTTATATGACTGAGTAGCAGTTGATATAGGTGTAGGTGTTACAGCTTCACTTTTATCTAAAACTTGATCAATATTAAACGATTTTCCATTGTTTATTCCATCAAGTACTGCAATCTTATAATCAGAAGAAGTTCCACCAATGTTTCCTAAATTTAGTCCTGAACCCGCAAGTAATGTAGTGTCAAAATTACTTAAATTAAGTGAAGTTGGATTTTTTACTCCTAAAAGAACTACATCATCTGAATTAATATCTATGTTAGCATTATTTAAACTAACGTTTGAAGTATAACCGGTAGCTCCATCAACATTAAATCCTACTGCTTTTCCAGCTAAAGTAACCTTAGAGTTGTCTGCATTTATATGTCCATTATTTTCTGTATAAAAAGCATACCCTTCTCCTGTGTACTTCACAGTAGCTCCGTCTACATTTACATTGGATGTTCCAAGTGCGTAGATTCCACCACCACCTGCTCCTGTTCCATTATCTACATCAATATCAGAATGTTTTAATGTAATAGCGGCATTTCCTTCAGCATAAACCCCAACTCCTTTAGCTGTACCTGTATCAGCTACCTTGATTTTTAATTCACCTTTTGTTGAAGTTGGATTTGTAATAGCGTTTTTACTGTCATCTGCTGTTACTGTTCCACCTTTTGCATAAATTCCACTAGCACCATCATTTCCTATAATGCTTACATTTAAAGCTGTTGCACCGCCATTATCTAATTTTATGTTAGCTGTTCCACCATTCTCATTAAATAATCCTACTGAATTTTTACCTGTTGTTTCTATTTTACCATCTGATGTTCCTGCCGTAAGTACTGCTCCTGTTACAGTTGTAGTTCCTGCATTAAATATTCCTGCATTTCTACCAACGGCACTTGTAAGTTTTATTTCTCCACTATTTTCTCCTCTTGAACCGGAAGTGATATACATTCCAATGCTTCCTGCACCAGCCATTTCAATTTTACCAATCATATCATTTGTTCTAGCTGTATCATTTTTAGTTCTTTTGTTATGATTTGCCGTATTATTTGCATCTGCTGCTATTAAAACACTATTTTTAGCTTCTCCGCCAGCATTTGCAACAAGTCCTGCTGTATTTTTAAGTCCGGCACTTGTCTGATTAATTGCTCCATAGTTTACAACTTTTTGTCCAGCTCCATTAGCAAGCATAACTATATTTCCTGCTGCAGCTTCTATTGTTTTAGTAGGGTCTCCAGAATCCTGATATGTTATATATCCTCCATTTGAACCGTTAATTGTTATTGTTCCCTGATTTTGCATGCCGTGGCTATCTGTTCTTAATAATACATTATTTACAGCACCATGTCTTGTTTTTAATATTGCTCCGTCATAATATGTGGAATCACTTGCATTACTACTAATATCAAAAGTTCCTATATTTCCAGTTTGCGTAGTACTATTACTGTCAGTAAAATTATCAAAGAAAATAAAATCATTTGTATTATTTGCTGAATAACCTGCCATTCTTAAAATACCTACATTTTCATGTCCTTTTAAATCAACATTCAATGAAAAATAGTTTGAAATAGGATTATCTCCTGTAAGTCTTTCGTAGTTTTTGTTTCCGGCTATTGTATAAATTCCATTAGCTGCTACAGTGGCACCATTACCAGTAGCAGTATCTTTAACATTAGCTGATATTGATTTTTGAATAGCCAGTCCAACATTATTTGTTCCATCAACTGATACTTTCCCATTTCCACCAGATAGTAACATCGTCATAATAAGTATCAGCAGTAGCACGTACTGTCAAATTTCTCATTCTAAATCCGTAATTGTTATTATCATTTACAATGATATTTCCAAGCTCTACGTCTACTGGAATTGTTGGAGAAGCAGCATAATCACCGAAATCTATTCCTATACTTTGAGTTGTGGTGTTATTTCCTGTTCCTATTGTAATTGTTCCTCTATTAAAAGTCTGTTCATTATTTTTCTTTCTTAATCCATTTGCGTTATCTGCCGCTGATTCAATATCAATCATAATTCCTACTATTTGTTTACCTCTGTTAAGGTTAATATTTCCTGTATTAAGCCATGTTGAATATCCATTTGAAAAATCAGTAGAACCTACATTTCCAGCACTGTTCCATAACTGATGTTCAACACCCACTGTAATTCCAGCACCAGCAGATTCTATATTTAGATCCCCATTAAAAGTTGAAGTATGATGTTCTTTAAATCCAGTCCATCCGCTACCAGTAACACCTGTATAATTTTGACGATCAGCACCAGGTTGCCATAATCCTGCCGGATTATAACTTATAAATATCTTTTGATTCCCTGAATTTGTTTTAAAAGTGTAATTTCCATTATAATTTACATTACGTGGACGTAAATCATTAATAAAAGCAGCGGCTGATCCAAACGTTTCAGGACTGTTTATACTTCTTGAAGTTGCTAATACTTGTGACCAGCTTTGACTACCTTCATTATTAGATACATTTGCTGTTAAACTTCCAGCAATTGCATTGGAATTGCCATTTGTCATTTCAACTACAAAATTATTAGCGTTATATGTTTCAAAATTTTCTATTACTACTGTTCCGGAACCACCATATAAAACATAATTCCCTATTCTTCCAATTGAATCATTTTGTCCAAAACCACTTCCTACAAAATTTAATGCAGGTGGATTAAATGTATTTATATTAGCAGGAGTACCAATTTCAATTTTTGAAATACTTGGTACTGTTCTTGTTTCAAAGCTTGGGAACCCACCATCTGCTCCTGCAACAGTGAATGTTGGTGGCTGCTTGTCAATGTTTTTTGGTCTAACAGCAGCATCTATAGGAACTGCCGAAATAGGCTCTATAACTTTACTATTTAAATCTGTGTTTCCAAACTTCCCACCTGAATAAGTTGAAAATTTACCATTTGCATTTCTCTCAAATTTTTGATTGGCAATTTTATCACCACGGCCTTTATAAGTTCCAGTCCAATTGTTATAAAAATAATTCATTCCAAATTGCCATGAACTCCATGGTGATTTTACTACATGGTCTCCCTGTTCCATCAATTGTAATAATTCAAGATTTGCACCCTTCATTAATTTGTTATTTTCCTGTTTCGCTTCATTAAAAAGGTGCTTCATTGAACTTATTGAAGTGTTTAAATCTCTTCTTGTTGTTTCCACACTATCGGCTGGTGCTGTAAAAGACAGCATACCAGTTAAAATAAAAACAAATAACAACATCTGTGTATATTTTACATCTTTACATCTTTTTGCGAATGCTTTTAAATCATTTTCTAATTTTTTTAAATATTCTACATTAAAATACTGAATAAATTTTTCTGTTTGAATATTTTTTAAAAAATCAAAATCTAGGTAATTTAATAAATCGCTAGTATCAGTAATATCTGTTTTAAAATTAAAGTTTAAACATTCTGCCCACTTTGGAAATTTAAAATCATGGTTATTAGTTAAATAATCTATTATAAATTTTTTTGCAGTTTTAATAGTTGATATTTCAAGATTACCTTCATTTTTAAAAAAATAATTAAAAATTATTAAATCTCTTCTTCTACTAAGTTCACTAAAAAAGTCTTGATATTTTAGAATAACTTTTTGATATTCTCCAGGTTTATAATTTTCTTTTACAGTTAATGGTATTTCAACTTCGTTTAATAAAAAATTATCTATTGCTATATTTTTAAAAACATCTTGATACTTTATGAAATCTTCTACTGATAAACTTCTAGCAAAATAATCTTTTTTAACATCTTCTGGTATATCTTCATTTATTAAAAATAAATCTTTATTTTTAATAATATCTTTTTTAGAATATTTATTTATGTCAATCTTTTCATCATTAAATAATATTTCTTCTCTTATCTTATTATCAAATGATATATCTTTTAATTCTTCATAAGGAATATCA
>ERZ772910.992-NODE-992-length-15231-cov-2.802319_pt1 | contig 15231 bp, 17 predicted proteins | sample MGYA00511357_ERZ772910 | MGnify/ENA primary metagenome ERZ772910 (study PRJEB29015, sample SAMEA2738096) | human oral metagenome | biome: human oral; feature: human-associated habitat; material: saliva | place: China | collected 2193 ... | reverse complement strand
GGTGAGGTAGTAGAACAGGAAGGTGATTCAGTTCTTACTGAGGTCCTGAAGTTCAAGAACGAAATCAAGAAGAAGCGAGTGACTGGCAATGGGTAATCTTGGCAAAGCGAAAGAGTATGCTCAGCACGTCATATCTCACAGAGAGGAACATTGTGAGGAGAATATTCTTGCAGCTGAACGTTTCTTGCGTGATCTTGACAATCCAGAGTTTGAAATGGATGAGGATATCGTTGATTTCGTTGTTCACTTCATCGAAAACACGATAGTCCATCAGCAGGGCGATGATATGTTTGCGGTGTCTATCCGTAACAAGCCATTACTCCTGCAACCCTGGCAACACTTTGTGGTTGTTAATCTATTTGGGTTTTACTACAAGGGATCAAACGAGCGCAGGTTCAAAGAAGCGCTTATCATGCTTGCTCGGAAGAATGGAAAGACTTCGTTTACTGCTGCAATCGCACTTGCTTATCAGATATTAGACACAGACAGCGGTTCAAAATGCTACATCGTGGCCAACTCAGTTAAGCAAGCGATGGAAGCATTTGGATTCTTGAAGTTCAATGTGGAACGATGGAATGACAAGAACATTCGTATTAAGGATAACAACCAAGAACACTCTATCACTGCTAATTTTGGTATCGAGGGTTCTTTCTTTATCCAGGCACTGGCCAACGATGAAAGCCGTTTGGACTCATTGAACGGTAATGTAATTATCCTAGACGAAGCTCACACGATGAGAAACAGTAAGAAATACGGACTTATGAAGAAAACAATGTCAGCATACCGAAACAGTATGCTTTTTGTTATCTCTACGGCCGGTGATATTCCTACTGGATTTCTTGCTAACCGCTTGAAGTACTGTCAGAAAGTGCTCAAGCAGTTGGTACAGGATGAGGCTTTATTTATCTTTATTTGTAAAGCCAATCAGACAACAGATGGCGATGTTGGTGACTATCTTGATGATAATGTTTTGAAGATGGCAAATCCGTCTTGGGGTGTCACGGTGTCCATGCCTGCTTTGAGAGCTGAAGCTGAGCAGGCTATGAATGATCCACAGACAAGAAATGAGTTTTTCAATAAAACTCTGAATGTATTCACTAACTCAATGAACGCTTATTTCAATCCTGATGAATTCATTGCTTCAGACAGTCAATACGATTGGACCTTAGAAGACCTAGCACGTCTACCTATCCAGTGGTATGGTGGAGCAGACTTGTCAAGGTTGCATGACTTAACTGCTGCGGCTCTTTACGGTGTCTATCATGACGGTGAGAAAGATATTGATATTTGTATCACACACGCTTTCTTCCCTCGAATCAACGCTCAGAAAAAGGCTAATGATGACGGGATTCCACTGTTTGGTTGGCAGTCTGATGGTTGGTTGACCATGAGCAACACTCCAACTGTCCTCTATGATGATATCGTTAAATGGTTCATCAAGATGAGAGAGAAAGGGTTCAAAATTGCTGCTGTCGGTATGGATAGAAAATTTGGTCGAGAATTCTTAACCAAGATGAAACAAGCTCGGTTTAAGATGATTGACCAACCACAGCTTTTTTGGCTGAAGTCAGAGGGATTTAGACGAATTGAGTTCAAGGTGAAAAATAAAGAATTTTATTATCTTCACTCCGACGCTTACGAGTATTGTGTAAGTAATGTCAGAGCTATCGAGAAAGTGGATGATGCTGTGCAATATGAAAAATTAGACGGTGACGGTGGTACTGCAAGAATTGACTTGTTCGATGCCAGCGTTTTTGCTTGTATCCAAGCTCTTGCAAATCTTGGTAAGAACCAGGATGTCATGAGCTTCTTCAAGTAGAGAGAAAGGAGGTGAGGAAATATGGGGCTTTTAGATAGGATTTTGAAACGAGGTAAAACTCAAAGTGGAACGAACGTCATCACTCATTCAGACTTCGGTTTGTTTCTTGATGGTGATGGTTACGTTCCATTGGCCCGTAATCCTGATGTGGTTGCAGCAGTCAACAAGGTTGCTGACATGGTATCCAATATGACCATTCATTTGATGGAGAATACAGATAAAGGCGATATCCGAATTAAAGACGGACTAGCTAGAAAAATAGATGTTAACCCATGCGACAATATGACTCGCAAGACTTGGATTTTCAAGATTGTGCGTGACTTATTATTGTTTGGTGATGGTAATTCGGTTCTTCATGTTGAGTATGATCCTGTGAATGATTATATTTTGAACCTAAGACCATTCGCGATGAGTGAAGTATCTTTCAGAAGTGATGATAACGGTTATGTCGTAAATTATCGTGGCACTGATTACAATCCAAGCGAAATCGTACACTTTGCAATCAATCCAGATCCAGACAATCCATTTGTAGGTACTGGATATAGACTTGCTCTGAGAGATATTGTTAGGAATTTAAACCTTGCTACTCAAATCAAAAAAGGATTTATGAGCGGGAAGAATGTTCCAAGTTTGATTGTGAAAGTTGATTCTTCGAATGGAGACTTAGCAACTCAAGAAGGTCGTGATCTAGTCGCTAAGAAATATCTTAGCACTAGCCAATCTGGTGAACCGTGGATTATCCCTGATGCTCTTATGAGCGTCGAACAGGTTAAACCACTCAGTTTGAAAGATATTGCTATCAATGAATCTGTTGAAATTGATAAGAAAACAGTTGCTGGACTTTTGGGAGTTCCAGCTTTTATTTTGGGGGTCGGTAGTTTTGACAAAGAAGAATACAACAACTTTGTCAATACAACAGTCATGAGCATCGCAACGACAATCACTCAGACCTTAACTAGAGATTTACTAGTTTCAAACAATCGGTATTTCAAACTGAATGCTCGCTCGCTTTATTCGTATGACATTACAGAATTGTCATCAGTCGCTGAACAGATGACTAAAAGCATGGCAATGCGTCGAAACGAGTGGAGGGATTGGCTTGGGATGCCACCTGATCCTGACATGGATGAGCTCCTTGCTCTTGAAAACTATATCCCACAAGATAAACTTGGGGACCAGAAAAAGTTGAAAGGAGGTGAGGAAGAAGATGAACAAACGCAATAGTTATCGCACCGCTCAATTCAAAACACGAGAAGAAACCGAAACTGGTGATTTGATTTTGAGTGGGTACTTTATCAAGTTCGATGAAGTTACTGAATTATGGCCAGGTTACTTTGAAGTGATTAAGCGTGAAGGTGTTGAAAAAGCAATCCAAAACGCTGACATCAGGGCATTATTTAACCATGATGATAATTTGGTGCTTGGTCGGACTGGTAATAGAACGGTCATTTTGGGAGTTGATGAAATCGGACTTTTCGGAGACATCATCATAAATAAAGAAGACCCGCAAGCTATCGGAGCCTATGCTCGTGTTCAACGTGGAGATGTAGTCGGATGTAGCTTTGGCTTTATCCCAATTAAAATCGACACAGAAGAACGTGCTGATGGTTCGTACCTGGACACTATCTTAGAATTAGAAATTTTTGAAGTGAGCCCATGTACTTTCCCAGCATATCCACAAACTGAAATAGCTGCACGACAGAAAGACTTTGAAAGTCAACAGCGTGCTAATCGTGAAGCGCTAGACAAGCGCAAGAAAGAAATTAAGGAGAAATTTAATCTATGCACAAATCATTGATTTTGGGCGCTCGTATGCGCAACAAAGCAGATAAGGTAGTAGAGCTTGAACAATCAATCGAGGAATTGAACAAACGCTCTGAACTTGAAGCTGCTAAATTGGAACAAGCTAGAAATGATGAAGAAGTTTCAGCAGTTGAAAAGAACCTTGAAGAACTCCAAAAAGAATTGGATGAAAAGGAAGCAGAAAAAGAAAAACTTGAAGCAGAAATCGAAGATTTGAAAAATCAAATCGAAGAACAAAACCGTAAAGCACCAACTTATCCAAGTAAGGAACAAAAAGGAGGAGAAAAATTGGGAAAACGTGATGCAGTAGTTGAATTTATTCGCTCTCGTGGACAAAAACGTGCAGGTGTCAAAACAACAGATGTCGGAGCAATCATCCCCAAAGAAGTTTTGAATCCTCAAAAAACACCAGAACGTCAAAATCCATTGCTTAACCTTGTCCATGTTGTTAAGGTAACAAGTGGTTCAGGGACTTATCCTGTATTGAAAAAATCAAACCGTAAAATGACTGAAGTTGGCGAACTTGAAGAAAACCCAGAATTAGGAAAAACAAAAATCACTGAAGTTGATTACAAAATCAAGACTTACCGTGGGGAACTTCCTATCTCTCGTGAAGCTATTGAAGATGCGCAATATGATCTCATTGGAATCCTTCAAGAAGATATCCAAGACCAAGATGAACAAACAAAATTGGCAATTGTTGCAGATGTTCTTAAAACTGCTAAAGCTGAAAATGCTACTGGTTTAGATGGACTTAAAGACATCTTGAACACTAAGATTTCATCTGTTTACAAAAAATCTCTTGTCGTTACCGACACTATGTTTAACGCACTTGATAAAGTAAAAGACAAAGAAGGGCGTTACATGCTACAACCAGATATCACGTCACCAACTGGGTATTCATTCTCAGGCAAAACAATTTATCCGGTTGAAGATACACTTCTAGGTCAAGAAGGTGAAATGAAGTTCTTTATTGGAGATGTTGAATACTTCCTTACATTGTTTGACCGTATGGAATTGACAGTTAATTGGGAAGATAACCATAAATTTGGTAAGAATCTTGCATCATATCTTCGTTTTGACATCAAGAAAACAGATGAAAAAGCTGGTGTATTTGGTACTTATACTGACGCAGTCGGGTAAGGAGGTGGCCTTTGAGCTATACAGTAATCCGTCCATTTAAGGACTTGAACGATCCTGAACAACATGACTATTCAGCTGGTGACGCCTTTCCTCGCGAAGGGCATGAACCAACTGAAACTTTTATCAACGGTCTTTTGAATGGGTTAAATAGTGCTGGTTCAATCTTCATTGAGGAAGTCCCAGACGAAAAACCTAAAAGAGCAAAAGCTAAACCAGTTGTAGAAGAAGAGCCAATCGCAGAAGAAGAGGAATAAACATGGATGAATTTCAGCTGTTACAGTTGCTGAAACTCAAGTTAGGTATTTCAACCAAACTGAGAGACAAGCCACTAGAAAAAATCATTTCAAGTGTCATCACTGAATTGACCGATAATCTCGGTATTGAGCTTGTCGGTGACCGTGCTGATCATGAAATGTTTATCGTTGACTACGCTGCATATCGCTACGAGGGTGGAGTGGACCTGCCACGACACCTTCAGTGGCGATTACACAATTTGCAACTATCGTCAAAGAAAGAGGTTAAGAATGTGGAACAATGAAATCACACTAACCTCTATGAAAATCAAAGGTAAGGACAAACTCAAACAACCAATCTACGAAGAAGCAGAAGCGACTATCTTATGTCGTAAAAAGAAAGTTACTCGCTCTGAATTTTATCAAGCAAATCAAGCAGGATTAAGACCAAGTCTAGTTGTTGAAGTTCACAATTTTGAATACGACAACCAAGAACATGCCATATTTGAAGGCAAAAAATATCGTGTCTTAAAAACCTATCCAATTGATTCTGAAATTTTGGAATTGACTTTATCGGAGAAATTAGAATGAGCATTGACCTCGCTGATTTCATTGCAAAAGAGCTAGCTTCATATTCAACTGAGTTTTCAGAAGGAGTGGAAAAGATTGCTGAAGAGGTAGCAGAAGAAGCAGTACAGGAATTAAGACAGACCAGTCCTAAAAGATACGGGAAATATCGCAGAGGCTGGAAAAAGAAGAAGCTAGCAAATGGCTCTTATGTTGTCTTTAATTCTGTCGCCAGTCTTACTCACCTACTTGAGAACGGGCACATCCTACGAGGTGGTGGTCGTGTATCTGGTATAGTCCACATTAAACCAGTTGAAGAAAAAGTTATCGAGAATTTTGAAAAAAGAATCAAGGAGATTGCCCAATGAAACTTTCAGAGTTTGCTGATATTTTAGAGAAATCAGCCTTACCTGTAACTTACCGAGCGTATCAAGAGGATAATGTCCCAGAGATGCCTTACCTGATTTACTACGAATCCAGTCCAACAATCAATGCAGCTGACAACACGGTTAATCATGAGATTAAGAGCGTGACAGTCGAACTTGCATTTGAGCGTAAGGATGAAGATTTGGAAGAGCGACTAGAAGAGCTGTGGAAAACCCACGAGCTCTTTTTTGAAGCTCAAGAAGAAACATTTATCGAGACTGAAAGGTTATATGTCAAGCCTTATACAGTCTATCTTTACTAAGGAGGAATGACATGCCCGAAAATAAAGTAACGTTTGGTTTAAAAAATGTTCACATTGCACCTGTAAAAACTATTGGAGCAGATGGAGTGATTACTTACGATGAAGTATTCCGCTTCCCTGGAGCAATGGACTTGACACTAGATCCAAAAGGTGATTCTGGAGCAGTTAAAGCAGATGACATTGACTACCATTTTATCAACTCAAACGAAGGATACGATGGAAAACTTAAAGTTCCACACATCATCGAAGCATTTGCAACTAAAATATTGGGAGAAATTAAAGACTCTCAAACTGGTGTCATGACTGAAAAAGGAGATGCAGAACCGACAGCGTTTGCTATCATGTTTGAATTCTCTGGTGATAAGAACAAAACTCGTCATGTTCTTTATTACTGTTCAGCTAGTCGCCCATCAAACGGATCATCAACTAAAAATGGTACAAACGTAAATGAACGTGAGCTGTCTTTTAAAGCCAGCCCTCGTCCACTTGACTCAGTTATCAAACGCTCAATCACTTCAGCTGATAACAACGAAGTCTACAACAAATGGTTCGAAAAAGTTTATGAACCTAACGCTGTTGGTTAAGGAGAAATAAATGCGCAAAATCATTATGGTTGGCGAGCAAGAGTACGAGCTAGGAACAAGCGCTTATACTCCTATCGCATACAAACAACAATTCGGAAAGGATTATTTCCAAGATTTATTCTCAATGTTACAGAATCAATCTCTGATGTCTGAATTAAACAAACTGAATTCTGGCGAAAAAGAATCGAATGAAGTTGATATTTCAATCTTGTCAGACTTTGACATGACATTCTTTAATCGTCTATTTTGGACCTTTGCTAAAACTGCAAATCCTCACATCAAACCTTACGAACAATTCTTTATGGAAATGGAAAGTTTCCCAATCCAGGAAGTTGGACCTGAGTTGATGGAAATGCTGAATGCAAGTATGTCAACAAAAAAGTCCCAGACCAGTCAGAAACAGCTAGCGAAGAAATTTTCACAGTAGAATCTTATCTATCCTGTTGCAAAGAAACAGGATTGTCTATCGATGATCTAAAGAATATTTCTATCGGGATGGCTTTAGATTATCAAACAGATTATGTGAATTTACGTAGCGAAAGTAAGAAAGGCGAGCGAAAAGCCAACCAAGCTGATTTTGACAATTTTTAAAAGAAAAGGAGTGCTGAGAGAGCGATTCTGAGGTCAAGTTTATTGACCTGACTGCATTATCAGTCGTAGATGTTCTCTCAGCGCTTTTTATTTTTAGAGGAAGGAGGAAACATGGCAGGAAATATTAAAGGTATCAAGATTGAGATTGATGGAGATACGCAACCCTTACAGAAGGCACTCAAGAATGTCAATAAGGCTGCAACAGATGCAACCCAAGAATTAAGGCAAATTGACAAAGCCTTAAAATTTGATACAGGGAACGTCACTCTATTAACTCAAAAACAAGAGGTCCTACAAAAACAAGTTTCTAATACAAAAGAAAAATTAGAAACTTTAAGACAGGCACAATCCCAGGTTGAACAACAATTCAAAAGTGGGAACATTGGTGCTGATCAGTATCGAGCTTTTCAACGTGAAGTAGAAACTACCAAGAATGTTCTTGAAGGCTATAAAGGAAAACTAGCAAACGTCAACCAAGCACTTTCAGAAAACGGCAATGCTACCCAAAGCAATAAAAGTCAGCTTCAGAACTTGCAGAAAGAACAGAATCGCCTTGCTAGCGAATCTGAAAAAGTCGTAAGTTCATTTAAACTACAAGAAAGTCAGTTAGGTGCTAATGCTAGCGAATCTGAAAAACTAGCTCTGGCACAGAAAAAAGTCGGTGCTCAATCCTCTATCGTTGCTAAGCAGATTGAAAACCTTGAGAAGCAGTTAGAGTTAACTAAGCAAGAATATGGTGAAAACTCAGTTGAAGCCAACAAAATGGAAGCACAACTGAACCAAGCTAAAGCATCGTATTCAAACCTTTCTCAAGAAATGAAGAATTTGGGTAGCGCGGGTAAACAAGCTGCTAATACTTTAGGTGAGACAAATAACCTTTTAAAAGCAGAGCTACTTAATCAATTTTCTGAGAAACTATCAGATATCAGCCAGAAGCTTGTTGATTTTGGTAAAAGTGCATTAGAAGCCTTCAGACAAGTTGACGAAGGCATGGACACCATCGTTACTAAAACTGGTGCAACTGGTGATAGCTTGAAAGAAATGCAAGATATTGCCGCAAATATTGCAACAACGATCCCGACAGATTTCAGCAAGGCTGGTGAAGCAGTCGGAGAGGTCAACACACAATTTGGATTAACTGGCGATGCCCTCAAAGATGTATCCATAGAAATGATTAAGTTTGCTGAAATCAACGGTACAGACATTACCAATTCAACTATTTCAGCAAGTAAAGCCTTGGAAGCTTACGAGCTATCAACTAGTGATTTAGCGAAAGTCCTAGATTCTACTACATATACAGCTCAGTCAACTGGTGTATCTGTTGATGACTTGATGAAGAAAGCAATCGAAGGTGCACCACAAATCAAAATGTTAGGCCTTTCTTTTGAAGAAGGTGTGGCGTTGCTTGGACAATTTGAAACGAGTGGTGTGGATGCTTCAGGTGCTTTGTCAGGTTTAACAAAAGCAGCAGGAACGTATGCTAAACAAGGTAAAACTTTGAAAGAAGGTCTTATCGAAACAATTGATAAGATAAAGAATACTACTAGCGAAACTGAAGCAATGGGACTAGCGATGGAAATATTTGGTGCTAAAAAAGCACCTCAAATGATTGATGCTATCAAGCGTGGAGCATTTGATTTTCAAACGTTCTCTGAAGCAGCTGAAAATTCAGTAGGAACAGTCTCAAACACTTTTGAAGCTACTCTTGATCCAATTGACAAATTCAAGACAGCTCAAAACTCAGTTACTTTAGCAATGTCAGAGCTAGGCGCAGCAATAGCTGAAACTCTAGCACCTACATTTGAAGTGTTAGGGAATATGGTCAAAGACATAGCGGAGTGGTTCAGCGGTCTACCTGGTCCAGTAAAAGAATTCATCGTAATTTTGGGAGGTGTAGTCACAGTCGCTGGGATTCTAGTCCCGATATTCTTAACCTTGCAAGCAGCAGCAGTTGCGCTTGGAACATCCATCGGCACTGATCGACCAAATACAATACCACAACCCGAAAGGCCGCGGACGCTATCTGCCCGCAGCCGCACCCATAATCGGTATTGCTGCTTTAATTGTTGCCGCTATTGCAGCAATCGTGATTGGCATCAAGTATCTGTGGGATACAAACGAGGGATTTCGTGACGCTGTCATGACAGTCTGGAATGCTATCATGGAAGTCATCAACAGAGTTGTGAGTGAAGTTTCTAACTTCATCATGAGTATGTTCGGAGTTGTTGTCAATTGGTGGACCGAAAACCAAGAGCTTATACGAGCTAGTGCAGAAACAGTCTGGAATGCTATCCAAACCGTAATTGATGCAGTCATGACTTTCTTAGGTCCATTAATCGAGGGAGCATGGGCGAATATCCAACTGGTCATCACGACCGCTTGGGAAGTCATCAAGACTGTAGTTGAAACTGCAATCAATGTTGTTTTAGGAATCATCAAAGCAGTCATGCAGATCATCACAGGTGATTGGTCAGGAGCATGGGAAACAATCAAGGGAGTGTTCTCAACTGTATGGGATGCTATCCAAAGCATTTCTCAAACAGTCATGGGTGCACTTCAATCATATATTTCAAATACCCTTAACGCTATTTCAGGAGCAGTTTCAAGTATTTGGAATGGGATTAAAGCAACCGTAGAATTTGTACTCACTAGCATTTATAACAATGTAACAAATACATGGGATGGTATCAAGAATGCGATTGGTAGTGCCATCAATGGTGCGAAAGACCTTGTAAGTTCTGCAATCGATGCTATCAAAGGACTATTTAATTTCAGCATTAGTTGGCCACATATTCCACTACCTCACTTCTCAGTAAGTGGTTCAGCAAATCCATTGGATTGGTTGAGTCAAGGTGTGCCAAGCATAAGTATTGAGTGGTATGCCAAGGGTGGGATCATGACAAAGCCTACCATCTTTGGTGCAAATGGGAATAATCTCATGGTTGGTGGAGAAGCTGGAAACGAAGCAGTATTGCCATTGAACGACAAAACACTTGGCGCTATCGGACGCGGGATTGCTCAGACAATGGGCGATAATCCAACAAACATCAACATCACAATAACTGGTAATGTTGTCAGAGAAGAAGCAGATATCACTAGAATTGCTGACCAAGTAGCACAGCGAATAGCTGATGAATTACAACGTAAGACACAATTGAGAGGAGGTATTGCATGATAAAGTATAACGAACTTGTAATTGACGGTGTAAGAACATCGTCTTTTCCTTTCAAAGTCATTGTCCATGATCCTCCTTCCATTGCTTTAGGAGAAAGCAAGACAGAACTATTAGAGCATGGTGGCATCAGTGGAGCGATCGTTCAAACTAATAAACATCGTCAATTAGTTCAGAAATCTTATACGATTTATTTAGTCAAACCGACTGAAGAACAGATGAATCAATTTATGAGCCTGTTTATCAGAGAAAAATTTTGGTTAGAGAATGAGCGAGTTAAAACAACTCGTCTCTGGTGTTATAAGGCCAATGCGACTGATCTTGAAGAAGTACAACCTGGTCTTCATATGACCAAAGTAACTTTTACTTGCCATCCAACCAAATACTTCAAGACTACTGATACGCAAAGATTGACAAGAAACGGAGTTTTGACAACTCAAGGCTCTGCTCTTGCCTTTCCTAAAATCACAATCGTTGGTCAGGTCGCTACTGAAACATCGTTTACGATTGGTGGACAAGTCATTAGACTTGAAAACCTCACAGAATCGCTTGTAATGGTCAATAATCCAGATAATCCAAGTTTTAAGACCACAACAGGAAAACCAGTTAAATGGTCAGGTGATTTTATTACTGTTGATCCATCAAAACTGAAAAATGTCGGTGTAGTTTTAGGTCCTGGTATTCAATCTATTGAAATCGAAACCGCTTGGGGGTGGGCATAATTGCTTTATTTACTTGATAAAAATGTGAGAACCGTTCGGTGGAACGGTGAGCCACTTCATGAAGCAACATCTGCGATTGTCAAAGAATTAATGAATGGCGACTTCATTCTTACTGTAAAATATCCTATTTCTGACACTGAGATTTACAAACAAATTAAAGAGGATATGCTGATAAAATGTCCTACCCCCGTCTTAGGACCTCAGTTATTCCGTATCAAAAAACCTGTTGAGAATAATGACCATCTAGAAATTACAGCATATCACATTACAGATGACATCATGCAGCGTTCTGTGAAACCTGTTAAGGTTGCAAATCAAACTTGTTCAATAGCACTTTCTCAGATGGTTCAAAATGCCAAAACTGATTTAGGGGATTTCTCATTTACAAGCGATATTCAAGACCGCAGAACATTCAACATGACAGAAACAGAGAATATCTATTCTGTACTAATGGATGGTAAGCATAGTATCGTTGGCACTTGGGAAGGCGAGCTGGTGCGTGACAATTTCGCTCTGACAGTGAAGAAGAGTCGTGGGGAGAATCGTGGTGTTGTTATTACAACGCACAAAAATTTGAAGGACTACCAACGCACCAAAAACAGTCAGAATGTTGTTACAAGAATCCATGCTAAATCGACTTTTAAACCTGAAGGTTCTGAAGACGAAACAACAATCAAGGTTACTGTAGATAGTCCACTAATCAATTCATATCCATACATTAACGAAAAAGAGTATGAAAACAACAATGCTAAAACTGTTGAAGAGTTGAAAAAGTGGGCACAAGCTAAATTCACAAATGAAGGTATCGACAAGGTTTCTGACTCAATCAAGCTTGAAGCTTATGAATTAGATGGGCAAATCGTCCATTTAGGAGATACAGTCAATCTCAAGAGTTTAAAGCATGATGTTGATATTTTCAAAAAGGCTGTTGCTTACGAGTACGATGGACTAAAAGAAGAATACATTTCTTTAGAGTTTGACGACAAGGCTGGTTTTGGAGGTTCAGGAGTATCGAATGGCCTTTCTGATGTAACAAATGCGATCCTCGGAGTAACCTACTCAGCCCAAGAAATTGCAATTGAAAGAGCTGCTAGAAATGCTAATTTAGCTTTTGAACACCAATCAAATCAATTAAAGAAAGAAGTCGAAGATGGCATTGAGTTAATCAAAGCGAAGTCCGAAGAAAACAAACGCTCATTATCCGAAGAAATCAATCGAAGATTTCACGATTTCAGTCCATCAGGTTTTGAAGAAGCTAAAGCAAAAGCAGAAGAAGCTTTGCGAAAAGTTGGGGCGATATCAGATTTACGAGATATGATTCAAAATATCGACCGTGAGCAAAGTTCACAAGGTTTGAAGCTGTACAGAATGGAAAACGACTTCCAACGTGTTAAAGAAACTAGTCAGCTTTACGAGCGCATCTTAGGTGGCGCTGAAAACGACGTATCAAACAACGTTTCACGAATGGTTCTGACTAACCAAGTATTCCAGACGGAAGTTGGTAAGTACGTTACAGATGATAATAACTTGATCGTCAATTCGATGACTATGGATAAGCACTCAATCGTAAATGCTCGTGACGGTGTAGATATATCTGTAAATGACGGTGTGTTCACTATCAAGGCACAAGGTCTGACAAAATACAATTTCAGCGGTTTCACCTTACCTATTTATGTTAAGAAAATTTATCACGGAGAAACATACACGCTCGGTTTTAAATATAGAATCCGTGAAAAAGTGGATACTAACTTTGTTTTTACTGTAAAAAATCATGTTGAGAATAAAATGCTTTTGAACGCTGATATGGCTAACGCAAATACACCCGCAAGCGATGACTGGCAAGAGTTCCAACAAACCTTCACAGTTCAGGAAGATTTTGCTTTCGGTGAAGACCCGCGAGGACTCTACCCGTTCTATATTTACATTGCTAAAAATGGCTGGATTGAGTTCAAAGAGCCTATTCTTGTCAGAGGTAGTAGGACAGGAACGTATAAGCCAAGTCAATTTGACGACGCGTACAAAAAATCAAACGAGGCTAAAGACTTAGCAGAGAATGCTCAAGCTAGGGCGATTCAGATTGCTCAAGGTCTGGAAGCAACACGGACACAAGTCACACAGCTAGCTGGATCATACGCTATTCAAAATTTGAATAGTGCAGGCGACATAATCAACGGTATCAATTTCGCTGCCAATGGTAATAACCGTATCATTGGTAAGGCTACTCATATTACAGGTGACACCTTGATTGATAATGCTGTCATCAAGTCAGCTATGATTGATAAGTTGAAGACAGCCAACTTTGAAGCTGGTTCAGTCACTACCAATATTTTAGGAGCTGAAGCGGTAACTGCTGAGAAGGTTAAATTTGATACTGCATTCGTCCAGCAGTTAGTATCACAACAAGCATTTATCGATGAGTTGTTTGCTAAACAAGCGACGATTACTAAGATACAGTCGATAGACATCACTGGTGAACATATCAAGGGTGGAAAAATATCATCCTTGAATGGCGTTACTAATTTTGATTTACAGACTGGTTGGATTGAAATGAACAAGGAAGCGGTTGGAATTAGAAATAGATTTAATGGCAAACCTATGCAATTCCTTATCTTTGGTCAAGGTGAAATTAACGGAGTTCCTAGCGCATATACCCAATTAATGAGTAACCGTAACGGCGTTACGGGGATTGAGCATACTTCGGCAGGTATTCAAATTTGGAATGGACGTTCAGGGAATAACGTTCAAACCGCTATAACGTTTTATGGTAAGTCAATGGATTTTATGCCTAGCTCACAAGGGGGTGGAATTATCATGAACACCGAAAATCGTGTTATCAGTAATTTGAATGATATTTATTTCCGTGGAACTTCTTTAGTAAATATCTTGAATGCAATCGACAAGAATTTTGCAGGTATCGAGGCTCACTTTAAAATCAATAAACTCGGTTCTCCGGGACGATATAAAGTATCGGTTTAATATTAGAAAGGTAAACAATGAACACACAAGATAAAGTTATTAACAATTTAGCAATTCAATTTGCTAATAAGACAATTACAGAAGCATTTAGCACTACTGAACGTGATGAGGTAAAAGAACAACTTCAAGAAGCTAATAGCCAACTTAAAAAAATCAACAAAGTCTTACAGTCAAATGAAGAGTTGAAAGCTCTATTTGACAAAGTAGCAGAGGAATTAGATAAATCGCAGGAGGAAGCATAATATATGACATTTAAAGTAGTAAACAAATACTTACAAGAAAATAACCGCACATTCGTAGCAATCCGCCAAGAAGCACCATACACAGCTTATGACCGTGTTTTGATTGGTGACCGTGTGAACGAGTCAGACGAGGTTCTTATCCAAGCCGTACTCGGTCAAGTGGCTACTGAGTTAAACCCCGCAGATGGTGTTAAGAAGCTTCAAGAAGACTTGCACACACAAGCGCAAGACTACGAAGCAAAACTCGAACAGAAAGACGCTAAAATTAACGAAGTGAAAGCTGTCGCTGACTGGGCTGTATTGGCTCGTGTTACGGATACAGACAATCCGCTAGACCCAACAGTCTTTAAGCGTGGGCTTGAATTGGTTGACCTTGGAAAAACTGGCAAGACTTATCAACCACAAGAGATTTTCACACTTGAAAATCCAAACCATGTTGAGAAATTCCAAGAAGGAAAACGTGTCATGATTCAAGTAAATGAACCATTCACTTATCAAGGACAGACGCTTGAAGACCTTGCGAGCCTTGAGCAAAACGGCAAGTTAGGCATTTGGAAGTGGACTGAACCAAAACAAGAAAAACCTTCTAGTGAGTTAGACACTCAACCTGTTCAGTAATCATCCATTTTAGAAAGAGGGTGGTTAGATTGGACTTTCTAACTTTAATAGATAAACTCACGCCCGTTTTAGT
>ERZ772910.991-NODE-991-length-15240-cov-4.621073_pt1 | contig 15240 bp, 12 predicted proteins | sample MGYA00511357_ERZ772910 | MGnify/ENA primary metagenome ERZ772910 (study PRJEB29015, sample SAMEA2738096) | human oral metagenome | biome: human oral; feature: human-associated habitat; material: saliva | place: China | collected 2193 ... | reverse complement strand
TATCCACGTACATAGACATTAGATCCACGTACGTAGCCTAAACTTATCTGCCACTCGTCCATAACTTTTATCCCTACGTGGAGCAACAACCTAATATATAGGTCACTTCACAAAGCTATATAGCTTTCTTCGCCATCCTATATAGGTTCATAGCATCCACCTCAATAGAATGCTCTTGCTCGGATAATAGGGGAGGGGCCTATTCTTTACGCTTTGACTGGGGAGCTGTGTCGCACGCTCGTGTGGTGCTGATCACTCCTCGTGGAGGTGCCTACAGGGGAGATAGCAAGTGGCTGTGTGAGTCTACGGGCAGGAGCTGTTATCTTTTTGTATCTTTGCTCTATGTGCGCACGTCTGAAACTGCTCCGATTGATGTGGGGTGCGTGTGGCACGAACCAAAGAGAATAGACTGACATATATAATAAGGTATAAGGACTGATGGGAAAGAATAACCTGATCTTCGGGATCCACCCACTTATCGAAGCCCTGGAGGCAGGTCGTGAGATCGATAAGATCTTGCTCAAGCGCGGACTGCGTAGCAGCGAAGTGAGCCATATCATGGATGTGGCCAAGGAGCGCACCATCCCTGTGCAGATCGTTCCCGAGGAGCGCTTGACACGTCTGACGCGCAAGCAGCATCAGGGGGTCATCGCTTTCATCAGCGAGATCGAGTACACACAGCTGGATCAGCTCATCCCGATGCTCTACGAAGAAGGACGCTCTCCCTTCGTTGTCCTCTTGGACGGACTCACCGATGTGCGTAACTTCGGTGCTATCGCCCGTACGGCTGAGTGCGCTGGTGTGGATGCGATCATCATCCCCGAGCGAGGGAGCGTATCGGTGACTGCCGATGCCGTCAAGACCTCCGCTGGGGCGCTCCACCGTATCCCCGTCTGCCGAGTCAGCTCGATACAGGCTGCTGTCACCCTCCTGCAGGAGAACGGTATTCAGATCGTCGCTGCCTCAGAGAAGGCCGCAGATATCTATACCGAGAGTGAGCTGTCGCTTCCCCTCGGTCTGGTCCTTGGGGCTGAAGATCACGGGGTGTCACAGGATGTCCTGCGCCGTGCAGATAAGATCGTCCGTATCCCCCAGGTCGGTGCTATCGGTTCGCTCAATGTCTCGGTCGCTGGCGGTATCCTCATCTATGAGGTCGTGCGTCAGGCTGGCCTCGGTGCTGAGTGATAGCCCTTTCATAATAGCTACTCTACACGATGCTCACTAAGATCTACGCTGACTCCCCCGACTATCGCTTGCTCACCGAGCTGGTCGATGAGCTCCGTCGTGGTGCGATCTTCATCTATCCCACGGCTTCGGGCTACGCCTACTGCTGTGACGCGCTACATCAGCGTGCCATCGAGGAGATCTGTCGCCTAAAGAAGATCGACCCGAAGAAGAAGGCGCTCTCTATCGCCTGTGCTTCACTTAGCCAGGTGTCAGAGTACTGTAAGATGAATGACCGCGCCTTCAAGTTCATTAAGGATCACGAGATCAACTATACCTTCATCCTCCCAGCTTCGGGTGCCCTGCCACGTATCTTCAAGCAGCGTCGTGAGGTGGGTGTCCGCCTTGCCCAGCATCCTATCGGCCGTCTTCTGGCCGAGCACTTAGGCAATCCACTGATCACCTCTTCGCTCCCCATAGAGGATGAGGATGAGCCCGAGTATTGCACCAATCCCGAGCTCATCGACGAGCGCTACGGGAATGCCGTCTACACCATCCTCGATGCTGGCGATATCCCGCTGGCTCCCTCGACGATCGTCGACTGCACAGAGGAGCCCTTCGAGGTGCTCCGCTATGGCCATGGGCGCCTGGCCGATGAGGAGCCCTTACTCAAGAAAGATTAGACTACAGCATATCACTTATGTCGAAAGAATCTGAGCTTATAGCTTACTATACTGACGAAGACGTCGAGGAGCCTCGCCTCCGAGAGCGTGTCCTTCGCAACTGGATCCGTGAGGTCGCTGCCAGCTATGACCGTCGTGTCGGCGAGCTCTGCTACCAGTTCTGTGGTGATGAGCGCATCCTGCAGACCAATCAAGACTTCCTTGATCACGACTACTATACCGATATCATCACCTTCGACGAGAGTGAGGGGGATGTGATCTCGGGAGACATGCTCATCAGCCTTGATACGGTGCGTAGCAATGCCGAGCTCCTTGGCAACGAGTACGCCGAAGAGCTGCACCGTGTGATCATCCATGGTGTCCTCCATCTCTGCGGGCTCAAGGATAAGAGCCCCGAGGACGAGGAGCGCATGCGTGAGGCAGAGGATAAGGCCTTGATCCGACTGCATGAGTTGGTCGGTGAAGGGACGCCACTCTTTGACTAAAGTGATGGCTTCATCGTGCCTCGGCGCGGTGATAGGAAGCCGCTCCTCTTGCGTGGTTGCGGTATATTCCAGATAAAAGCCGTTTCTTTGTGGTATCATTGACTATCTGACCACTAAGTGAATTTAATCATCGATCAGGGAAACTCGGTCTGCAAAGTGGCCGTGGCGGATGGAGGTGAGCTCATCGCCCACTACTCTTTCCCACAGGTTTCCCTACGAGAAGCTGGGGTCATCTTATCCGATCACCCAGCCCTGCAGGCGGCGATCTATAGCTCTGTCGCAGCTGTCGACAAGATGCTACTCGGCCTGCTCGCTGAGCGTATCCCCACCGTGCTGCAGGTCGACGAGCATATAGCCGTACCTGTAAGCGTGGCTTACGACCGCAAGCGCCTCGGTAGCGACCGTATCGCAGCTGTCGTCGGGGCACATGCTCTGGCACCCGAGGGTGTCAGCCTCTTGGTCATAGACCTGGGGACGGCGATCACCTATGAGCAGATCTCTCCTAAGGGAGAATATACCGGGGGGAATATCTCCCCAGGGCTCTATACCCGACTCAAGGCGCTGAATCACTTCACCTCGCGCCTACCGTTGATCCACGAGATCACGCCTCCCGTACGAGACTTCGGACAGACAACCTCCGAGGCGATTACCTCAGGAGTGCTCCGTGGAGTGATCTATGAGATCAAAGGGTATATAGATGAAGCTAAGGCGGCAGACCCTAATGTCAAGGTCTATGTCACAGGGGGCGATGCTCCTCTTATCGAGCAGTACCTCCCCAAAGGGGTATGCGTGGAGCCCGACCTCGTCCTCTATGGACTGAATAAGATACTGGAGTACAACAGATGATAAAGCAGAAGAAGATCCTCAGCTACCTCCTCTCCGCAGGACTACTCACAGCTGGGACAGCAGGCGCCCTTAGCGCCCAGAGCAACTCAGACCGCTCGCCCTATAGTCGCTTCGGCTATGGGACACTCGGTATGCGCCAGACGGCTACGACACGAGCTCTCGGGGGTATCGGTGTGGGGCTGCGTGACGGCCTCGTCGTCAACCCCGCTAACCCTGCCTCCTATACCGCTGTCGACTCCATGACCTTCATCATGGATCTGGCTGTGTCGCTGCGTGGATCTCACCTCGCTGAGGGCGGGAATCGTGATAGCCGTGTCTTGGGGAACCTCGATTACGCTACGATCCTCTTCCCCGTGAGCCATCATATCGCGGTCAGTGCAGGGATCACTCCCTTCTCGACCGTAGGTTATCGCTTCGGTAGCCTCGAGAAGCTCCAGGGAGATAGCCAGAATAACTATCAGCGTACCTACTTGGGACAGGGTGGCTTCAGCGACCTTTACCTCGGTGTAGCTGGTCGCATCGGAGGCTTCTCTCTCGGTGTGAATGGCTCTTATGTCTTCGGCTACACGACGCAGGAGCGTCAGGTATATATCGGGTCGGATGGTGCATCCAACCCCTTCTACCGCACGCAGCTTCAGCTCAAGGGATTCAAGGCTGATATCGGTGCGCAGTACCAGCTGGATCTGGATAAGAAGAAGGGGCGTAGCCTCGTCGTAGGTGCTACGTTCGCTCCCGAGATCAAGCTCCGCTCAACGCTTATCGATCAGCACTTCCTCAGTGCAGAGAATTCTCGTCAGCTTGTACCCGAGTCCTCTGATACGATCTCCTCACGTAGCCTCCACCATGTACCTATGAGCTACTCGGTCGGTGCTACCTATCGCCATAGCGAGAGCCTCCTCGTCGGAGCAGGCTTCACCTATATGCAGTGGGCTAAGGCTACGGGCCTTGCTCAGGATGGTGCTGCACCTCGCGACCACTATCGTGTAGGCCTTGGTGCCGAGTGGATCCCCGATCCTCGTGGTCGTGGACTCTTCTCTCGCTCCCGCTATCGCTTTGGCCTGAGTGGGGCTAACTCCTATATGCTCGTCCCCACTTCTACGGGCGAGCAGAAGGGCTACAATGAACTCACCGCATCGGTCGGTATCGGTATGCCGCTCATCGACCGTCGTTCGCTCGTCAATATTACCGTAGACTATAAGTACCTCACTCCTCAGGCCACTGGTATGGTGCGTGAGCACTCACTTGGCCTCACTGTGGGGATTCTCTTCAACGAGAACTGGTTCCGCAAGGCACGTATTAACTAAGTTATATAGCCTTGTCATGGACTATCCGCCCTCAGTGATGGAGGTCTACGGCCGACTATGCGCTAATCATTTACACACTAAAGACAAGAGACAATGAAACTGAACAGAATGATCCTGGTAGCAGCTCTCGGACTTCTCTCGACGGCTGCTTATGCCCAGACGGGTAGAGCTACAGGTACTCCTTTTGGCTCAGGTGAAGACAGCATCCGCTGCCGCCAAAGTATCAGCCTGCTGACCAGCTTTGGTAAGACGGCGAACTATGCCGACGCCTATGAGCATTGGCAGAAGGCGTACGACAACTGCCCCGCAGCATCTAAGAATATATACATCATCGGTGCTAAGATCCTTCACTGGAAGCTTGGTCAAGCTAAAACTGCTGATGAAAAGAAGAAGATCCTCAACCAGCTGATGAAGCTCTATGACGACCGTATCACTTACTTCGGTGACGATGCTAAGGTCGGTACGCCTCAGATCCTGGCTGATAAGATCGAGGACTACAAGACGATCGCAGGTGCTGATGCAGACTTCACGCAGGTCTATCAGTGGGCTAAGCCTGTCGTAGAGCGCTACAAGGCCGAGTCGCCTATCCAGCTCCTCTACTACTATGTCTTCAGCTCGCGCCTCATCGCTTCTAAGGATCAGTCGAAGATCGATCAGTACATCAACGAGTACACGCAGGCTGCTGAGTATGCAGATGCTATCCTCGCTGCTGCTGAGACGGACGAAGCTAAGAAGGTCATCGAGACGTACAAGAATCAGATGGACACGGAGTTCGCTCAGAGCGGTCTGGCCAGCTGTGACAAGCTCGAGAAGACCTATACGGTAGAGAAGATCGATCAGCATAAGACGGATAAGGCCTTCCTGCAGAATGTCCTCGCTCTCTTCCAGCGTGCAGGCTGCGATGGCAATGCTTCTGTACGTGCCGGTCGCTACCTCTTCGATATCGAGCCTTCGGTCACGGCGGCTATGGGTATCGCTGGTGAAGCTATCCGCGACAAGCGCTATGCTGAGGCTACGGAGTTCCTCAACAAGGCTATCGACCTGGCTAAGAACTCTTCTGACCGCCTCAAGTGCTACGAAGCACTCTTCCAGATCGCTCAGGTACAGCGCAACAGCAGTGCAGCTATCTCTTACGGGAACAAGATCCTCGCTGAGAATCCTCGCAATGGTCGCGTACTGCTCTACCTCGCTGAACTCTCTGCTGGTAATGCTTCTCGCTACTATCCCGATGACAAGATCAAGCAGCGCTGCTACTACTATCTCGTCATCAATAAGCTCCGTCACGCTGCCAGCGTAGACCCCTCGGTCTCTGCTCAGGCTAACCGCGCTATCGCCAACTACTCTCGCTACCTCCCCTCTGCACAAGAGATCTTCATGCATCCTGATATCAAGAAGGGCTCTACGGTTAGCTTCGGTGGCGAAAGTGTCGTCATCCCCTAATCAACATAGCTCGCTCTATGTCTGATCTCCCTTCGCACTTAGGTGCAAGAGAGAGGGAAGAAGCCCTCCGCCGTCTGGATACTCCATCCAGACAGCGGGGGACTTCTCGTTCGTATCCCTTCGCCATGCTCTTTGTCTTCTGCACGCTCTTCCTATCACTGGGGGCATGTAGCAAGAAGAAGGTCGAGGTGAAGAACCTGGCGGTCAACCCCGACTCGCTCTATACAGCTCGTATGGTCGCGCTCAATACGCTCATCTCGGACTCTGGACTCATCCGCTATCGTATGACTGCTCCCGAGCTCCTGATATATGAGCGTAATGATCGCAATGAGTGGGTCTTCCCACGTGGTCTTGTCCTACGCCCCTATGACCTCAAGAGCGGTAGTCAGGTCTTCATCAAGGCGGACTCCGCTATCCGTCGTCCGCTCAAGGAAGAGTGGGAGCTCATCGGTCACGTCCATGTCCAGGGGCCTGATGGGCAGCGCCTCAAGACGAAGCGTCTCTTTTGGCTTCGTGCAGAGAAGCGCCTCTATTCGAATGATACGACTTACTTCCTCACCCAAGGCAAGGAGCTTCGTGGCTCCCACTTCAATGCTAAGGATGATCTCAGCTGGTATGAGATCTACGACAACAAGGGCGCCTTTGACTACGACGAGAATAAGGCGACCTCACCTACTGCACCTGCAGCCCCACGGGCCGATACGCTGAAGCAAGCTCCCCATCTCTAAGCTCTTCAGCGCAGTGTGCTCTCACCATCGACGATGATTTACCTCTATATATTCCTCAGCCTAATTGCTTCGGCCTTCTTCTCTGGTATGGAGATCGCCTTCCTCTCTTCGGATAAGCTCCGTCTTGAGCTTGACCGAAGCCGTGGTGGTGTGTCGGCTCGGATCTTAGGTGTCTTCTACTCGCGTCCCGACCACTTCATCACGACGATGCTCCTGGGGAACAATGTTGCCCTCGTCATCTATGGCCTCTTGACTGCTGTGCTGATGGAGCCTTGGCTCAAGAGCCTCTTGGGCGAGAATGATGGGCTCATTCTCTTGGCGCAGTCGGTCCTCAGTACGCTGCTGATCCTCTTCGTCGGGGAATTCCTCCCGAAGGTGACCTTCCGTGCTAACCCCAACCGCACGATGCGCTTCTTCGCAGGGATCCTCTTTCTCGTCTATCTCCTGCTCTATCCCTTTGCTTGGATCATCGGGCTGATCACGCGTGCGATCCTCTTCCTCGCGGGGCAGCGTACCTCGAGTGTGGCTATTCGCCCCCAGCTCTCTTCACTGGACCTCGAGTACTACCTCACGCATAGCTCGGACGATGGTCAGGCCTCGGGTATTGAGACGGAGGTGAAGATCATCCAAAATGCCATCTCCTTCTCGGGCCTCCAGGTGCGTGATTGCCTCCGACCTCGCAATGAGATCGTCGGGGCAAGCATTGACTCTACGCGTGCACATCTTGAGGAGCTCTTCATCCGCACGGGACTCTCAAAGCTCATCGTCTATAAGGAGAATATCGATGAAGTCGTCGGCTATATCCATTCGAGCGAAATGTTCCGCGGTGACGACTGGCAGAAGCGCATCGTCTCTGCGCTCTTCGTCCCCGAGAGCATGCAAGCCAGCACGCTGATGCGCCTCTTGATGCAGAAAAAGAAGAGTATCGCAGTCGTCATCGACGAGCTTGGCGGTACGGCAGGTATGGTGACGCTTGAGGATATCGTCGAGGAGCTCTTCGGGGATATTGAGGATGAGCATGACCGTCAGAAGCGCGTAGCCAAGCGACTTGATGACCGTACCTTCGTCTTCAGCGGTCGTATGGAGATCGATGATATCAATGAGAAGTTCGGCCTGACACTCCCCGAGGATGAGGACTTCATGACCATCGCTGGATACATCTTGTACCACCATCCCAGTATCCCTTCGCAGGGACAGATCCTTGAGATCGGTGATCTGCGCTTTGAGATTCTCCGCTCCACATCGACGAAGATCGTCTTGGTCAAGATGACCCTCCCCGAGGCATAGTGCCTCCCTCCCTTCGCAAGGGTAAGCCATCACCCTACCGCTCACGTGATCCTGTGGCGGTAGGGTGATGGCTTTTATTATTGACTGCTTGAAGGGGCGATCAATGCATTCTTGTTGAAGTCATATTGTATGGGGTGGTGGAAGCTATATAGCTCTTCGTGTATTCCTATATAGCTTCGTGATCATTCCTATATAGCTTTGCATGTATTCCTATATAGCTTTGCGAACGTTCCTATATAGGATTGACTCGATTTCTATATAGGTTTGTGATCATTCCTATATAGCTTTGCGAGCGTTCCTATATAGGATTGAGTTGATTCCTATATAGCTTTGTGATCATTCCTATATAGGTTTACTTGCATTCTTCCATGAGTCATCGTGCGGGTCCGTATCGGTAGGGAGCCTGTCTATCGGTTGACTTTTTCGGATCCTCGGAGCTCTATGCTCACGGTCTATAGCGAGGAGTAGGGCCTTTCAGCAGAAGGGTCATGCCTCCTTCTAAGCTGGGATTGGACTGTCTTTGCCTGTAACGTGCCCGATATTATACCGTCTGCAGGGTTGCGGTATTGATGAAAATCACTATTTTTGCCGTGTAATCGATTTATTTTTAATCAAACAACAATCAAAAATGATGGACCTTTTTAAGAAGCTTCAGGGGCTTTTCGGGGGAGATAACTCTGCCGAAGCTATCGAGAAGCAGATGAAAAAGATGCAAGAGCAGATGCAAGCTGCTTTTGGTGGCGAAGAGCAAAAGCGCGGCTGGCAGCCCGATGAAGGCGTCTACTATGCCAAGGGTGAGTACGACAATGCCGTCGAGTACAACAACGAGCTCATTTGCCTTTCCAACTATGGTCTCGACCAGATGGCGAAGATGAATGATGCGATGGATGCCAAGGATTACAACCGCGCTGAGTGGGTTCGCCTGGAGTGGATCGAAGATCTCAAGGGCTTGAGAGAGCAGGCTGCTGCGCTCGGTGCCTATGATGGTGATGACCGTATGCTCAAGGCGCTCTATAAAGTCTTCGATGGCTGGGAAGCTCTGATGAAGGATGGCTACAAGACCCTCATCAAGATGCGTCTTGATGGCCTTCGTGGTACGCCCGAAGAACAGGCACAGCTCAAGAAGAATAATACCATCTTGGTGCGTCTCATCGATAACCTCAATGATGCGAGCGAGGAGTTCCTCGATGCTCACGGTGTCGGTGACTACGACTATGATGATGACGACGACGAGGATTAATCGTCGCTGAGCCACACGCTCACTTTCCCACTTTACGATATAAGAGCAGCCTACTGCATCCCCTCACTGAGGGCTGTGCAGTAGGCTGCTCTTCTTGTATCAAGGATAGATGGCTACCCCTTCACTTGTAGAATCTTGGGCGCTGGCTCATAGAGGTAGCAGAGATAGCCCGAGACTTCGGTGTAGCCCATCTGACGAAGAAGCTCTATGTACTCACGGACTTGGCGGTGGTGACCCTTACGCTCCTCTCCTGACTTGTAGTCTACGACCTCGATATGGCCGTCGGGATAGAAGATCACACGGTCGGGACGGCGGCTGGTCTCCAGCTCTCCACCGATGATCGCACGCTCGTTGAAGATCCTCCCTGTGCCGTCAAACCATCGGGCTGCTTCGGGGTGCTCTACGACAGCACGGAGCTGGGAGGAGAGCTCCTCCGCATGCTCAGCCTTGATATATCCATGATGTACGGCCTCGCTGATGGCAGGTGCTACATCGCTTGCGGTCTCGATCTCGGAGAGGATGAGGTGCAGTGTACGCCCATAGGCACGCTGGCTATCCTCAGAGAAGTACTCGAGACCCTCACGAAGGATGGCTAAGCGCTTGTCAATAGGGTAGGAGCTTAGTGCGCCTACCTGTAGAGCCGTAGCGCTATCCTCTTCGGAGTCGGAGTGCTTCTTCTTTGGAGCAGAAGTACTGTCACCTATGGGGTCCTCCTTCATCGTCTGATGAGCGGGGAGGATCTCATAGAGAGCCTTGTCTTCTTCTACGGAGGCCAGGAAGAGGTCTTCTATCTTGGAGATCTTCTCCTTGCTCTGCTCTGCTTCCTCCCGGATCCAGATATGTAGCTCCTGCTTAGGACGCGTGGTGGCGACATAGAGGAGGTTGAGCGAGTCCATCATATTCTTCAGCTTCTCCTCAAAGTAGGACTTAGCGAAGTAGCTCATCTGCAGCGTGGCAGTGTACTTCAGAGGGACGCTCGTCACGTGCGTTGCGGTAAGCTCTTCGGTCTCGCTGATATGGGGGATGGGGCACCATAGGATGTTCTCCTTGTTGCCGCTCAAGGCTTCATCCAGCTTCCAGCTGATGTCGGGGAGTAGGACGACGGAGAAGCCAAGCCCCTTGGACTTATGGATGGTCATCAGGGTGATGGCATCCTCGGCTGAGTTGTTGACGATACTCTGCAGATGGCCTTTGTCTTGCCAGTACTGGAGGAAGGTCGAGATATCTGCAGCCTCCTCTTGCTCCCAGCTATAGAGCATGTCGAGGAGCTTGACGAGGTAGGCGCCTTCACTCTCGGGGAAGAGCTTCCCATAGCGTGAGTTGATGATCTCGACGACTTCGTAGAGCCCTTGACGCCCAAAGTCACGCAGCTCTTGTAGCTCGGCTTCGGAGAGGTCTTCTTCCGCTTGCCCCGAGAGGGAGAGGACTTGGTGATAGGCTTCTTGGAGGACTGCTAAGCGTAGCGGGATACTGGTATCCGCCAGATAGCTGAGGGCTGCGATGATGAAGCGTACGGAGTATGTGCGATCGACGTGTAGAGCTTCCTCCGAGAGGAAGGGTAGGGAATAGCCCTCCAGCACTTCCTCGGGAGCGTTGAGTAGTGTCTCCGCTACATTGGCTGCATGCGCCTTCGTACGAACGAGGATAGCGATGTCAGAGCAGCGATAGCCTCGCTTGAGTAGGTCAACGAGGACAAGCGGGAGTTGATCTAAGGCACCGCTGGGCACTTCCTCTTCGGTGTCTGAAGTCTCTTCGCTGTCCTCTCCCTCTGTAGTGCTATCATCCTTCTTTTTGGGGGGAGCATAGCGATGGAGTACGACTTGCCCGAGGCCTCGCTGTTGCTTTGGCTTAGGAGTATTCTGCTCCACGTCTTCATAGGCCTTGAGGAGGATGTCCAGCTCTGCATCCAGTCGGCTCTTGACTTCCTCTTGTCCTTCGGGGAAGCCGTAGCCCCTGACCTCGCCCCAGAGTGAATCGAAGACACTTCGGATGAGTGAGCAGAGCTGTGGGTAGAGAGCGTTGTTGAAGTCTACGATCTCGGGGACACTACGCCAGTTGTCCTCAAGGTTTTTGCGCTCAGCGGAAGACGTGAAGTCCTCGGTGAGCTGTGTGGTCAGTAGGGTGCTGTCGGAGTTGCGGAAGCGGTAGATACTCTGCTTGGCATCACCGACGATGAGGCAGTCCTGGCCTTGGCTCTGGGCATTATCAAGGAGAGGCTTGAAGTTCTCATACTGCATGCGACTCGTGTCCTGGAACTCGTCGATCATGTGATGCTCGATGCGCGCCCCGATCTTCTCGTAGAGGAAGGGTGCATCGTTATTGTCCTTCAGTAGCGCTTGGATGAGCGAAGGTGCATCAGAGATGAGCATGAGCTTGCCCTCTCGCTTGAGATCTTGGAGGGCGTTGTCGATGTCGATCAGTATGCCATAGAGCCCCGCATATCGATTGATCTGCTGGGCCGTGACGTAGATGGGGAGCTGCTGGAAGTTGTAGTCACTGAATTCCTTGAGGGCATCATAGATGCTACTGAGGTGAGGCTCTATCTGCTCACGGATAGATTGTTTGCCCTTACTGACTAATTTAGCCAGCATCGTGTCCGTGTCCGTAGCATCAAGGAACGCACGAAGGCGTGGCCTTTCAGCAAAGGCGCTTGACTTCTCAAGGAGAGCGCCTTGATTTCTTCGACAAGCGTAGATTGCTCCGAATACCCCAGTACTACCATTGCTCAAATCTTCTACGGCCACCCCAGACTGCGCCAGTATATTGAGTGCTCTTTCTGCAAGGGCGCTGAGCGCTTCCCTCTTATCCTTGATGATCTTACGAGCTGCTTCACGTAGCTTCTTGACCTGCGCTTGGGAGGGGAATTCCTTGCCCGCACGTAGCTGCTTGACGGCTTCGTTCTCGAGCTGCTTGGCGAACCTACTGAGCTGGTCTTCGATATTGTAGCTCTTCCCATCTTCGATCGCCTCGGTGGTCAGCTCGCGAAGCCAAGTCTCGATCTCTTTGTCATTCCCCTCTTGATCCTGCTTGGCTAAGACTTCGAGGACGGCCTGATGAAGGAGTTGGTCCGAGTCAAGCTGTACGCGGAGCGCTCCAGCATGTCCCAGCTCATAGGCGAAGGAGCGGACGACCTCTTGGAAGAACGAGTCGATGGTACGCACACGGAAGCTCGTGTACTCCAGCAGCAGGGCATGCAGCGTCGCATTGGCTCGCTCCTGTAGCTTTGCCTCAGAGATACCAAGCTCCCTGCATAGATCATCTGTGAATAGGGACTCCTCTGGGGTGCGTGCGAGGGTAGAGAGCTCAGCGACGATACGCCCCTTCATCTCAGCGGTGGCCTTCTTAGTGAAGGTCACCGCTTGGATAGTCGTGAAGTATCTGGGGTCGCCATTGCTGAGCATCAGACGCAGGAACTCGCGTGTGAGGGCATGCGTCTTCCCCGATCCCGCCGAGGCGGTATATATCTTGAGGGACATGAGCCTGGGGGGCGAAGTGTTAGTATTCGTCTGGGGTGCTGGTCGTGTCGAGCTTCTCATCGTCTCGCCCACGATTGTGGTAGTGGCGGCGGAGCGGATTGCGCGTAGCCTCGTCGTAGCTGCGACGATGACGGTAGATGTCGAGTGCGCTGTAGATAGCCTCTCGCATCGATGTGGGGTCAGCAATCCCCTTACCAGCGATGTCGTAGCCCGTACCATGGTCGGGGGAGGTGCGTACGAAGCTAAGTCCCAGCGTGACGTTTACCCCTTCGTTCATGTACAGCGCTTTGAAGGGAGCTAAGCCCTGATCGTGATACATGGCGAGGATGCCGTCGAAGGAATCTACACGCCCGCTGCCCCAGAAGCCGTCTCCAGGGAAGGGGCCAAAGGTGATGATGCCTGAGGTGAAAGCCTCCTCGATAGCGGGGCGGATAATCGTATCCTCTTCGTTCCCCATAAGCCCCTTATCTCCAGCGTGGGGATTGAGCCCAAGTACGGCGAGGCGCGGCTTCGTGATGCCGAAGTCTCGCTGTAGACCAGCCTCGAGGAGACGGAGCTTGCGGAGGATCAGTTCGCTCGAGAGTCGTGAGGCAATAGCACTCACAGGGATGTGCGTCGTAGCTAAGGCCACACGGCAGTCGCCCGAGGCGAGCACCATCAGTGATTCGCCAGGTGTGCATGCTGCGATCGCCTCGAGGTAATCGGTGTGCCCATTGAAGGGGAAGAGATCGCGTGGCATCACGGCCTTATTGATGGGGGCTGTGACGAGGACGTCGCAGAGTCCCATACGGATATCTGCCGTAGCACGCTCAAGGGCTTCGAAGGCAGCGCGCCCAGCCGCGTCGGTGGGCTGACCGATCTCTACCTGCTCACGTCCCGTGGTACAGTCGAGGATATTCAGTATGCCGTCCTTGGCTTCGCTTGCCTGACGGATGACCTGCCAAGAGACATGCTCGAGGCCGAGGTGCGCCTTCCAGAAGTTCGCTACATGCGAAGAGCCGTAGAGAATAGGGGTGAAGAGCTCGAGGATGCGCTCATCCTCGAAGATCTTTAGTACGACTTCATAGCCAATGCCATTGATATCGCCGTGGGTGATAGCTACCCGTATCTTGCGTGTACTCATTGTCTGACTATAGGATTAGAAGCCCTTGGTATAGCGAGCCTGGAGGATAATCGCTGGGTCAAAGGTCTTGACAGCGCTGGGACGGAAGGAGTAGAGCGAAGACTCCATCATGCGGATGAGGTGGAGCTTGTCTTCGTTGGGGCGGTAGACGAAGCCCTCGAAGACATAGACCTTGCCGGCTGCCTTGTCAACGACAGCATGGCTGACGAAGGGGCCACCCATCATCGCACCGCCTTCCATCTTCCACAGACCACGGAGCTCAGCACGTGCTGTCTCCTCTTCGGGGAGCTGTACACGGCGGTAGAGGAGACCATAGTTCTGCTCGGTGCAGGGGTAGGAGCCTTTGAATTCACCCGAGATGTTGGCCTTGAGTACGGAGTCACGCTTGGCGACCAGAGCATCAAGGCTGATATCCTTGGGGCTGTGATAGGGGTAGGTGTAGACGAGGATGTCGTGGCGAGAGCGCATAGAGGAGTTGGACATCCAGAGGAAGTCCTTGCCGACGCGCTTATTGCGAATATCTTCGGGGACATTGACGCGATGAGCGAAGAGGCTATCAACAAGTTCGGTTGCCTTCTGGCTGTAGGTCTTAGCGATAACCTCACCGTAGAGGAAGAGCTCGTGACGAATGAAGAGGTTCATCAGTCCCTCGCCCTGAGTCTTGAGGTAGCTCTGTACCGAGTCAGCGCTGGGTGAGGTCATGCGTGCGACGATCTGCCCCTTCGCCCAGTCGTCATAGCTGTACTTCAGCGAGACCTTCGAGTAGCGCTGAGGGTCGATGTCGAGGAGGAAGATATTGCGAACGAGCTTCAGCGAGCCTTCGAAGGATGGGGTAGGGACACGCGAGATGCGCAGAGAAGGTTCGCTCTGAGGGAGTGCAGGGGCATCTTCTTCGAGTAGGTCATAGAGCTGCATCGCCATGGGGGACTCGAAGTAGTCCTTCTCCATGACGAGCATCAGCTCGCCTGGCTTCCCGATAGCGCTCTGCTGGAGTACAGAGGAGTTCTTGGAGGAGGATTTGCAGGAGCCGAAGGCTAATATGCTTGCGATGAGGGTGGGTAGGGCGAAGCCCATCCGATAGTTGATCTTCATAAGGCGTATGTTGCTTTGTCTATCGTGCTTATTTACAGTAAGGCAAAGATAACCAAAGTGGCACAGACTACCGCAGGGATTAGCTCTGTGCTATGACCATCCTTCTCGCCCTCTAAGAGAGGTGACTGCACGCTGATAATCATAAAAGATGTGAGTACTGTCTAAGCGTGAGTGTATCTGTGTCTTATGCGAGGTGAAGAAGTGGGCCTCCATAGCTGGGTAAATGAACCTATATAGGTCAGCCCGCCGACCAATATGGGTACGGGGTAGGGCTATATAGGGATGGCGAAGAAAGCTATATAGCTTTGGACTGATCCCTATATAGCTTTGTGAAGTGACCTCTATTAGGTTGTTGCTCTGCGTAGGGATAAA
>ERZ772910.988-NODE-988-length-15287-cov-5.008600_pt1 | contig 15287 bp, 10 predicted proteins | sample MGYA00511357_ERZ772910 | MGnify/ENA primary metagenome ERZ772910 (study PRJEB29015, sample SAMEA2738096) | human oral metagenome | biome: human oral; feature: human-associated habitat; material: saliva | place: China | collected 2193 ... | reverse complement strand
GTAAGGGTGCTTACATGGCTAACCCATCTTACGTTCAGATTCACCCAACTTGTATTCCTGTACACGGTGATAAGCAGTCTAAGCTGACCCTTATGTCAGAGTCTCTGCGTAATGATGGCCGTATCTGGGTTCCTAAGAAGCTCGAAGATGCTAAGGCATTGCAGGCAGGAACAAAGAAGGGATCTGATATTCCAGAGGAAGATCGTGACTATTACTTGGAGCGTCGTTACCCAGCATTCGGTAACCTCGTACCTCGTGACGTTGCATCACGTGCTGCTAAGGAGCGTTGCGACCATGGTTTCGGTGTTAACAACACTGGTCTTGCTGTGTTCCTCGACTTCTCTGAGTCTATCAACCGCCTTGGTATCGATACAATTCTTCAGCGTTATGGTAACCTCTTCGATATGTATGAGGAGATTACAGACGTTAATCCAGGCGAACTCGCTAATGAGATTAACGGCGTGAAGTACTATAATCCAATGATGATCTTCCCTGCTATCCACTACACAATGGGTGGTATCTGGGTTGACTATGAGCTGATGACAACCGTTCCTGGTCTGTTCGCAATTGGTGAGTGTAACTTCTCTGACCACGGTGCTAACCGTCTTGGTGCTTCTGCTTTGATGCAGGGTCTTGCTGATGGTTACTTCGTATTGCCATATACTATTCAGAACTACCTTGCTGATCAGGCACTCTGGGGAAAGGTTCCAACTGACCGTCCTGAGTTTGTTGAGGCTGAGAAGGCTGTTATGGCAGAGACAGATCGTTTGATGGGTATCCAGGGTAAGCGTTCTGTTGACTCTCTCCACAAGGAACTTGGTCACATCATGTGGGAGTATGTAGGTATGGGTCGTACCAAGGAAGGTCTTGAGGAAGGTCTTAAGCAGTTGAAGGCTCTTCGTGAGGAGTTCAACTCTAACCTCTTTATTCCTGGTAAGAAGGAAGGCTTGAATGTCGAGCTTGACAAGGCAATTCACCTCCGTGACTTCATCCTTATGGGTGAGCTCGTAGCTTATGATGCATTGCATCGTGAGGAGAGTTGTGGTGGTCACTTCCGTGAGGAGCACCAGACTGAGGAAGGTGAGGCTAAGCGTGACGACGAGAACTTCTTCTATGTTGGCTGTTGGGAGTATCAGGGTGATGACACCAAGACTCCAGAGCTTATCAAGGAACCTCTCGAGTATGAGGCAATCAAGGTACAAACACGTAATTATAAAAACTAGTTGACGAGTTGACGGGAGGACAAGTTGACAAGTTGTTAGCTTGTTCTGCCTTAAACATATTCCATTAGTATAATACAGACAATATACAAGATGTAATACAAACAAGGTCGATGAATACTCACAAGGATTTGATCGTCTGGCAGAAAGCAATGGAACTTGTCTTAGAAGTATATAAGGCAACAAAGACATATCCACGGGAAGAACTATTTGGATTAGCTTCCCAAATGCGTAGAGCCGTTGTATCAATTCCCTCGAACATAGCAGAAGGCTATGGCAGAATCCATACTCGTGAAACTGAGAGATTCCTTAGTATAGCATTAGGTTCTGCGTGTGAGTTAGAAACTCAATTGATTCTATCGAAAGACTTAGGGTATATCTCGACAGAACTTGCACAGCAACTATGCGATAAGACCCAAGGCATAATTAGGATGCTAACATCTTTGATTATGACTCTGAACAAATAACTTGTTTACTTCACAACTTGTTTACTTGTCAACTAAAACATAACACAATGGCAAAGAATATATCATTCACAATTAAGTATTGGAAGCAGAATGGTCCACAGGATCAGGGTCATTTCGATACACATGAGATGAAGAATATCCCAGATGACACCTCATTCCTTGAGATGCTTGACATCCTTAATGAGGAGTTGATTGCTGCTGGTGATGAACCATTCGTCTTCGATCACGACTGCCGCGAGGGTATTTGCGGTATGTGTTCACTCTATATCAACGGTACTCCACATGGTAAGACTGAACGCGGTGCAACAACCTGTCAGCTTTATATGCGCCGTTTCAACGATGGTGATGTTATCACTGTTGAGCCATGGCGTTCAGCTGGTTTCCCAGTAATCAAGGACTGTATGGTAGACCGTACAGCATTCGATAAGATTATTCAGGCTGGTGGTTACACAACAATCCGTACTGGTCAGGCACAGGATGCTAACGCTATTCTTATCTCTAAGGACAATGCTGATGAGGCTATGGACTGTGCAACATGTATCGGTTGTGGTGCTTGTGTTGCTGCATGTAAGAATGGTTCTGCTATGCTCTTCGTTTCATCTAAGGTAAGCCAGTTGGCTCTCTTGCCACAGGGTAAGCCTGAGGCTGCAAAGCGTGCAAAGGCTATGGTAGCTAAGATGGATGAGGTTGGTTTCGGTAACTGTACCAATACACGTGCTTGCGAGGCAGTATGTCCTAAGAACGAGAAGATTGCCAACATCGCTCGTTTGAATCGTGAGTTCATCAAGGCTAAGTTTGCTGATTAATTCGAAGTAATCGTTAGTAAATCACTAACGCAAACATAATTAAGAGGATATGTCGGGGCTTCCTGGACATATCCTCTTTCGTTATATAATAGGATTGAAACAGCTCTGAAACCATCAGATGACGCACTTCCAATGCATTGTAATGCGCTGTACAAAGAGTTGTAACAATGCTGTACAATGAGTTGTAACGTTATTGTACAATGAATTGTCACGCATATTACAATGAATTGTAACGTACGATACAATCGAGTATCATGCGCATGATAATCGAGTATCACACGTATGATACTCCAGTATCATAAGGATGATACTGAGTGAGATAAGCCCACAACGTGGTGTATATAGTACTTATGCTGATTTTTACTCCTGCCTAGCTTATGTGCATCATAATGAAATCAAACCAGCGAGTTGGTAATATTGTATGTAAGAAGACGAGGGGTTTCGCACCAAAACCAATGAGATATCGTGCCTTTGGGTGACGTGCATTTGTGGCACGACTGATAACCTTTGCAATTACTTCAGGGCTGCTCATCATGTTACCACTATACAGCTTACGCAGACCTTCAGCCGCCTTCTTCGCCTGTTCCTCGTATGCTCCTCCCTTTGAGCTCTCCTCTAAGTGGTCGGCAGCAATGAAGCCCCAAGGCGTCTTGCTACCACCAGGTTCGATGATTGTAACGTTGATTCCGAATCCTTTTGTCTCCATTCTCAAAGCATCGCTGAATGCTTCAAGGGCATACTTAGTCGCATGATACCATGCACCGAAATAGAGAGTCAGACGCCCGCCCATCGAACTGATGTTGATGATAGTACCGCTATGTTGTTTACGCATGAAGGGCAATACCTTCTTCGTTAACATAGCTGCACCAAAGATATTAACGTCGAATTGATTGCGTGCCTCCGCTATGCTGACATCCTCAATGGCACCAAACGAGCCATAGCCAGCATTGTTGACCAATACGTCAATGCGCCCTTCTGCTGCAATAATAGCCTTTACAGCCTTGTCAAGACTCTCTTCTTTGGTTACATCCATCTGCAATGTCTTCACACCGAACTGCTTTAGTGCATCCATCTTCTCTACTCTTCGTGCTGCACCATATACTATATGTCCTTGCCTCGCAAGCATCTCTGCCGTCTGATAACCTATACCACTACTTGCTCCAGTGAGGATGATTACTTTCTTTTCCATTGCTTAATTCTTGCTCTGTTAATTATTTGCTACCTAAGTGCGGTGCAAAGGTAAGTATTTAATCTAGTATCACATAAGGCACATCAGAGTATGTATTGTCAATGAGAAGGACTGGTAAGGATTGGGTACAAAATAAACCATAGGGTTCTATCTGATGATGTCCAATATTGCTACTGATGCTTACCTGCTTAACATCTATTTATGCTTAAAAGCCTGTAACTATGCCCTATATCAATTTTTTTTGCTAATTTTGCGCACAGAGATACATATTAAGTTATTTAAGTGCGATAGATATTCATGACAGATAAGAACAATACATCCAACCAGTCTTCATTGACAGCTGAGGCTCCTTTGAAAGCTAGTTACACAGATTACGAGGTTATTCCTTCACATGGATATAGCCTAATTGTGAAATGTCGTAAGGGCGAACAGACAGTCATCCTCAAAGGTTTAAAGGAAGAGAATAGTAAGCGAACGCTACTAAGAAATGCCTTGAAGCGTGAGTTCAAACAATGTCAACGATTGAACCACACGGGTATTGTGCGTTATCAAGGACTTGTGGAAGTTGACGGCTATGGGCTTTGTATCGAAGAGGAGTTTGTAGAAGGTCGCACATTGCAGGCTTATCTTAAAGAACAACACACTGACGATGAGAAGATAGCTATTGTAAATCAGATAGCAGATGCGCTCCGATATGCTCATAACCAGGGTATCGCTCATCGCAACCTCAAGCCTTCTAATATTCTTATCACCGCTCAAGGCAATTACGTGAAGTTGATTGATTTCAGTGTATTGTCGCTTGATGACGTTAAAGCAACCGCTGACACAACCCGCTTCATGGCGCCAGAACTGAAAGACGAAACGATGACTGCCGACGGAACAGCTGATATCTATTCGCTCGGAACAATAATGAAAGTAATGGGGCTAACGCTTGCTTATAGTGATGTCATTAAGCGTTGTTGTGCCTTCAAGCGCAGTGATCGCTATGCAAACATCGATGAGTTCCTAGCCGATCTCAATCATGAAGGGTCGTCATTCACCATGCCTAAAATAGGTAAAGGCACCGTTATGGTGGCTGTGATTGCGGTGCTTGTGATTGTTCTGGGCATTCTGACATATAATTATGGTGGTGCTTTGCTCAATCAAATGGGCAAGATAGATGTCTCATCTGTCTTTAAGTCGGATGAGGAGACAGCTCCCGAAGATAGCGTAAAGGTCACTACTCCTAACGAGCAGACCAACGATAGCACCCATAATGCGGCTCCAATGACAGGGAAACTCGCTTTCCTCAACACAATGAAACCCGCTCTCTATCACGATTTGGATAACATCTTTGATAAGAACTCAGCCGATCAAGCGAAGTTATCGAAGGCAATCAAGAGTTATTATCGTGGACTTATTCAAGCCAATGATACACTCGACTCTGAGCAAAGAGCTGAACTCGACCGTGTATTCGGTGACTATGTAAAACAAAAGAAAGCTGCTTTGAAATAAGATATAAACGCTATTTCCACAGTGATAGAAATAACAACAGGGCAAGTTCTATGTATTCCTTCAATCCATCATGGTTGTAAGAAAGCATAGAACCTGCCCTTGTTTTTATTCTTATCAATGGTTTATAAAAGAAAAGAACAGAATGAAGCAAATCTATTACGCACTACTCGCACTATTCCTTTCCACCACTTCTATATATGCACAGAAGCCTGCTAAGAATCGTCGCATAGTAGCTGGTCTATCCATGGAGAGGCAAGGTTTGGTGAATATTAAGCACGTTGTACCCTCAATAAAGGTCGCTTTAATGTATGCACGCACCGATAACTTCTGTAATCGACAGCTCTATCACGATCTTCGTGATGCTTACGTCCTCCCTCGTTGTGCAGAGGCTCTGCGTAAGGCACAAGCTGAATTGAAGCGTCGCAGACCTGATTTGAGTTTATGTATATTTGATGCTACACGCCCAATGAGCGTTCAGCAGACGATGTGGGATGCCGTGAAGAACACATCCAAATACTTCTATGTGTCCAACCCAGCGCATGGTGGAGGTATGCACAACTATGGAATGGCAGTGGATATTAGTATTTGTAAGGCTTCATGGAACGATGCCACATGGCGTGAGGGGGCTGCACGTTGCCATATAGACACAATCCCTATGGGTGCGAAAGTTGATTACATGGGTGCTGCAAGTCATATAGATAAGGAACAAGGATTACTTGAACGGGGTATTATCTCACGTGAGGCACTTGCCAACCGACGGTTACTTCGAGAGGTTATGACCGCTGCTGGCTTCATGCCAATACGCACTGAATGGTGGCACTTCAACCTTTGTACGAGGGAATGGGCGAAGAGTAACTTGAGAGTGGTTCGATAGAAAAGCCTCACCCCCGCCCCCTCTCCGAATGGAGAGGGGAGTAGATAGTATCATTGGCTATTGTTAGATAATTAGGAAATGTAGCATAAGAAAGAACGAAAGATGGCAATACAACAAGAAGAGTTTCCACTGCCTAAATACGTGCGAGAAGCCCTCAATAAACATAACATACCACTTCCCTCTCCACTTGGAGATGGTACTGGTGTGAGACTCTTAGCTCTTCAAGCGCATAACTATCCTGACATTGATATGCCCTTCTTGCTTAATCAGCTCACAGGATGGCTGAAGGCGCGTACCAAGTTGCCCTCATGGGCTGCACAAGAGGATATTATCTATCCGCCACATCTATCTATGGAGCAGTGCTCAAGTGAGCAGACTGCATTGTATAAAGCTAACTTATTAGAGGAACTGAGTGCCTCTCATGCAACTTCTTCATCTACTCGCTTTGTTGATCTCACGGGTGGTTTTGGTGTCGACTTCTCATTTATAGCACGCAACTTCGCCCATTCCACCTACGTAGAACAGCAAGAACAGCTATGCAAAGTGGCACAACATAACTTCAAGGTGTTAGGTTTGAGTCACGTAGAAGTGGTCAATACAGATAGTACAGAATACCTCTATCAAATGCAACCCGCCAATGTTATCTTCCTCGATCCAGCACGTCGTAACGAGCAAGGGGGCAAGACTGTATTGATAGAAGATTGTTCTCCTGATGTGTTGACACTAGAGAAGGAACTCCTAGAGAAGGCAGACACCATTGTTCTGAAGCTCTCGCCAATGCTTGATTGGCACCGAGCTGTAAACGAACTAAACGTTATTGGCAACGTTGTACGTGAGGTTCACATCCTCTCTGTGCGCAATGAATGTAAGGAGTTATTGATTGTTTTGCAGAAAGAAGAGCTCCAGTCAGACACTACAGCAGCCTCAATACCTAAACTCCGCATTGTTTGCATGAATGATGGTGAGGGCGTTTCCTATTATGAAGAAGATACTGCAGGCATCTTACCGAGCATTCTTTCAACCGTACCTACAGCTGGTCAATATCTCTATGAGCCTAATGCTTCATTGATGAAAGCAGGTTGCTTTGCCCTAATCAGTCGTCGTTATGAGGTTTCTGCACTAAGTGCAAATTCTCATTTATTTGTCTCCAATAGTCTTATAGAGCACTTCCCTGGTCGCAGTTTCCGCCTTGTTGCTGTCTCATCATTCAATAAGAAGGAGTTACGTCGCACCTTATCAGTTATCAAGAAAGCTAATCTTGCCGTGCGCAACTTCCCTATGAGCGTTGCAGACTTGCGTAAGAAACTCAAGATAAAAGAAGGAGGAACAGATTATCTCTTCGCTACTACCGATGCAAATAACAATCATCTCTTACTCTTATGTGCGAAGGTGTGAGTGATAAACAACGATGATCTCCTCGTAAAAAAGTAATTATCATTATTCATCAAAATAAACCAATAAGAACTATGAACAGGTTATTTAAAATGGTCGTCGCCACGACATTGATAGGAATCTCTATGTCGGCGAATGCCATCGATCGCCAAAGTCTTAAACAGTATGCCGCTTCTTTAAAAGGACTAAAGAAGGAGCAACTAAAGAATGCACTGCACACTCTGATGGACAAAAAGGCTGTCTTGAAGTATGGCAGTGGTAACAAAGGTACATGGTGGGGCTTTTGGTACACCGATCGTGACCCTCAAACCAAGGAATGCTACAACCGTTATAGCGATAAGAAGTTCTATTTCGCCGAACACAACGGAGCAGCTATTGCAGGCATGAACATCGAACACTCGTTCCCAAAGAGTTGGTGGGGAGGTGCTCAGAACAATGCTTATTGCGATCTATATAACCTCTATCCATCTGACTCAAAGGCTAACAGCGACAAGAGCAACTTCCCGATGGGAGTAGTAGTAAATGTTACTAAGCCTGCTGGAGAAGGCTATGATAAGGTAGGAACAGGCTATGCAGATGGACAACTCATCAAGATGTGGGAGCCAGGCAACCGCTTTAAAGGTGAGTTCGCACGCAGTTATCTGTACATGGCAACCACTTATCAGCACCTAAAATGGGTGAAGACGGGACTGCAAAGCCTTGAGAATAACAGCTGGCCAACGCTTAGGGAGTGGGCTTATAAGCTCTACCTCAAGTGGAGCAAGCAAGATCGTGTAGATCAACAAGAGATTGATCGCAACAATGCAGCAGCCAAGATACAGAATAACCGTAACCTCTTTATCGACTATCCAAACCTCGCTGAATATGTTTGGGGTGATAGTGTGGATGTTGCTTTCAACCCCGATCTGTCTATAACGACAGCTTCTGACGATGCACGTTATACTGGTGCAATCGTCACACCAACTAATCCAAGTGAAGAGCCAGGTACTCCTGGTGGTGGAGAAGAAGATCAAGTAACTCCTAAAGAGAATAAGACTTTTGTGAAAGCTACGGCAGTTCCCGCTGTTAATACACAGTTCCTTCTTGTTGTAAAGGTAGGTGAGAACCTCTTTGCCGGTCAGACCGTTCAGGGTAAAAAGGGCTATGGTTATCTAAATGGATCAATAGTAACAACTAAGAAAGAGATTGTCTTTACTTCCGATGAAAACCTATTCTTTACATTAGAACAGGCTGCGGGTGGTTACTACATCAAGGACGCTGCGGGTCGTTACTTCTATCAGGATGGTACGCATAAGAACTTTAATGTAGTCAATTCAACCGATAAGGCAACTATATGGACAGTCACTCCAAATGCTGACGGAACATTTGTTATCACAAGTTCTGATGGTCACGTCGTACAGTATTCAACGCAATATAAGTCGTTTGGAGCATATAAACCAGCAAGCTCTGGGAACCTTTCTCCAATGCTATATGTATATGATGCAACAGCAGGAATATCAACTCTTAATGTCGTTAAGAGTGATGATGAAAACGTTTATAACCTACAAGGAGCGCGTATGCCAAAGAGCGTTCAGCTTGCACCAGGTATCTATATCCGTGGTGGAAAGAAGTTTGTTGTAAGATAGAGCGTCGGTTTTAATACCCCGTTCTATGCGTATATAAAAAGAGAGAAAGGCGTCTTCTCCATTTAACAAGGGCGTTTCCTTGCATGGAGAAGAGCCTTTCTTCAATCTCAAGAGAGCCTCTCTTGAAAAACCATCCAGCCATCCCTTGAGGGGAAAGTGGCTACTGGATGCTATGATATAGTATGTTGATACAACCGAGCCAATCGACTTATCGTCTTGCCATGAAGTATGTTGTACCAGCTTGTGCCTGCTGAACTTCTAACAAACCAGATGCATCTGGCGTTACATCAACAGTCAAACCATTATTCAAGAAAGCCTTAACAGAACCATTACCATTAAACTGGATCACCTTTTGTTCTTTGCCTTCTGCATTCATATACCATGTGTTCTCTTGCTTATTGTACGTGAAGTAATAGACTTGACCATCGGGTTTTGTGATCTCATAACCATTCTCCAAGTACTTAACAGCGTACATTAAGCCATCGTCACCCTTGATGTTTCGAACCTTACCAACACGATTGGCAACAGGGTTATCACCGGTCCAGAACTCAATAGAGTTGAGTACTAACGTATCCGCAGCACCGCAGAATGCGTATGCAGGAGATATTACTAAGAAGATAATCTCATTGATGAACTTAGACTTAGTGGCGTGTTTATTCCACTGCGCAAGCTTGTTGAACAAGGCAAATGAACCTACACAAGAACTCATGAGGGTAGCTGCAACGAGCAAACTAACCATTGTTTTAATACCTTTTGTTGTCATACTTTTTGTTTTAAAGTGAATATTAATAATGTTGTTAACCTGTTTGTTGTTTCTAATTAGTCGTTTCCAATGACGCTACAAAGTTTTGATACTTCTGCTTCAAAGTTCGTTTTATCGATGGCTTTGGCTTTAAGTGCAGAGCGATAGTTGTATATTGTCTGTGGAGAATAGAACAGTAAATCAGCTATCTCGGCACTCTCTTTCACGCCAAGGCGTATGAGAGCCATGATACGTTGGTCTGTTGTTAGCTCGTTGGAATGGGTGTTTTTTATCTGACAATCCGCTTTTAGTAATGCGTTTAGCTCCTTTGTGAATGTTGGATAGAGGTCTAGAAACGCCTTGTCAAAGCGTGAGAGGAATGTAGAAGCATCCTCTTCGGACAGTCGACCAGATGAGAGTTGACTCAAGAGTTCGCTTGTTTGGTTTGCTTTTATCTTCCTTTTTACCAGCGTCTGTTGCTGTTTTAGTCTTGTAATGTACTTTGCACAAAGGTCAATATATAGCTTTGCCAATCCTTCCCGTTTGCGGTTTGTGTCTATTAATAGGGCATTTAGCTTATGTAACTGTGTGTTTAAGCCTTTCTGTCGAGTGTTAAGTTCCGACAAACTATCATTGTTCTTTTGTAATTCTCGCTGTTGTAAACGCAGTCGTTTGGTCTGTTTTACAATATACGTGATGGCTACGAGTAGGAAAATTAGGAGCAATGAGATGGCAATGATAGCAATCATCTGCACCCGATTACGCGTGTTTAATGTCTGTTGATAGCTGTTGACAATGACTGGTAACTTATTAGATATCTCTATAATACGTAGTCGGTTGTTATAGAAACGAGCATCTTCAAGTGACTTCTGAATATACTCCTGTGCTCGATCAATTCGGTTTTTATCATGCTCAAAGATGTACATGGCAAGCGTTTGTAAGGCGTAATTCTCCATCGTACAGTTCTCTGCATCAGCAATACTGGACAATAGAAGATACCTTTCTTGCTGATCCGTTCGCCCTTCATTGGCGTAGCTTCCTGACAAGGCAAAGCATGCCATAGCATAAAATCGTGAGTCGGTGGGTAAGAGGCTAGCTGCTTTTAGATAATGAGAACGTGCTTTCTTGGGGTCGTTAAGCACAAACACGCAATATTCCCCATAGTAGTATTCGTAAGTTTTTGCGGTTTCATCGCAATAATCCATTGCTTTAATCAATGCCTGCTTAGCTTTTTCTCTATGTGCAGGAGTGTATGTATGGTCATTACAGAAGTCTGCCCAATAAGTATGAATACGGAAGAGAGAGAGGTAAAAATCGAACTTCTGTGTTCTATCCAGCGCTGTTGTATCCACTAAACTTATTGTTTCTATAGCCTCACTATATAATCCGCCGATAGAAAGAAGCTCCGCTTTATGAATGACATTGCTGTTATAATAATATGTATTCGCTGTTTCCTTTGCTAAGTCAATGCCTTTGTCGAGGTAAGTCATTGCTGAATCAAATTGAAAAACATAGTACTCTTGATAAAGCAAGTCGTATGTCTGCAATCGTTTTAAGGTCTTTTCTTCTGTGAGAAGTCCTTTTTTTATTCGGTTAATAGTCTCATTTTTCCTTTTAATATGAGCTGTTTGATGACTCAAGAGAAGGTCTAACTGCTCTTGTAAATGTTGTGTGTCATTGTCAGCAAAGAGACCTGTTGGCAATGCTAGTAAGGATATGTATAAAAGTAATTTGCGCATCTTTTAATCTCTTCTGACTGCAAAGATAATACTTTACTATCAATTAAGAGATATCTACTTAATATAATTATTATGTTAAAGCAAAGGCTTGATTGCTAATGTCTTAAACGATAATACTTGTCGAAGTCGTCTACTTATCAACTACTCAAAGAACCTTTTATTCACTTTTTTAGCTATCTTTGCAAGTAAAGATAATTAAAAATTAAAATCCAATTAATACTTTTAACAAAACAATGAAGAGATTCAATATTGCCCTTATGGGGCTTTTGATGGGTATGGCAAACCTTGCTTCTGCGCAGACGGTCACGTCTCCTAATGGTAAGATTGCTGTTAAGTTTTCACTTACAGGAAATGGTGTGCCAACTTATGAGATGACTTACAAAGGTAAGGAAGTCGTTAAACCGTCTCATCTTGGTCTAGAACTAGCAAAGGACAAGCACGCTAGTAAGGGGATGGATGAGACTAGTTTGATGGATGGTTTTCAGACAACTAACACAAAGACAACCACCTTTGACGAGACATGGAAACCTGTTTGGGGAGAGACTTCAACGATTCGTAACCATTATAACGAGCTTGAGGTAGACCTTAACCAACCGAGTAGTAAGCGTGACATCATCATTCGTTTCCGCGTTTATGACGATGGAATGGGCTTGCGTTATGAGTTCCCAGAACAGAAAGAACTAAATTACTTCATTATAAAAGAGGAACACACGCAGTTCGCAATGGCTGGTGATCACACTGCATGGTGGCTCCCTGGAGACTATGACACACAAGAGCAAGAGACGCAGGAGAGCAAGCTCTCTGAGATACGCTCACGTTTCCATGATGCTGTGAATTGGAGTAACTCTTCTGTAGGAGTGTTCTCTGAAACGGGTGTTCAGACCTCTTTACAGATGAAGTCAAACGATGGGCTTTACATTAATATACATGAGGCTGCATGTGAGAACTACGCTACGATGCACCTTAACTTGGATGATAAGAACATGGTGTTTGAGTCTTGGTTGACTCCAGATGCAACTGGTTTGAAAGGCTTCATGCAGACACCTTGCACAACACCTTGGCGTACGGTCATGGTGAGCGATGATGCACGTGATATGTTAGCAAGCAATTTGATTCTCAATCTCAATGAACCATGTAAGATTGAAGATACCTCTTGGATTCATCCAACTAAGTACTGCGGTGTATGGTGGGAAATGATTGCTGGTGGTAAGTCATGGGCTTACACCGATGATTTCAACTCTGTTAAGCTCGGTCAAACAGACTATGCTCATGCCAAACCAAACGGTCATCACCCTGCAAACACAGCCAACGTGAAGAAGTATATAGACTTTGCTGCAGCGAACGGATTGGACCAAGTGTTGGTAGAAGGCTGGAACATCGGTTGGGAAGACTGGTTCGGACACTGGAAACAAGATGTGTTTGACTTCGTAACTCCCTATCCAGACTTTGATATAAAGGCTCTTAACGAGTATGCCCATTCGAAGGGTGTGAAGCTGATGATGCACCATGAGACCTCTGCTTCGGTGATGAATTACGAGCGTTACATGGAAGATGCTTATAAATTGATGAATAAGTATGGCTATAATTCGGTGAAAAGTGGCTATGTTGGAAACATTATTCCACGTGGAGAGCATCACTACGGACAAGTAATGAACAACCATTATCTACACGCTGTGACCGAAGCAGCTAAGCATAAGATTATGGTTAACGCACATGAAGCAACCCGACCAACAGGACTTTGCCGTACATATCCTAACCTTATAGGTAACGAAAGTGCACGAGGTACAGAGTATGAAGCATTCGGTGGAAGCAACCCCGATCATACAGTTATATTGCCATTCACACGACTTCAGGGTGGACCTATGGACTATACGCCTGGTATTTTCGAAACACAATTGAAGAACTGGAGTAGCAATCAATCGTATGTTCACACCACATTGGCAGGCCAATTGGCTCTTTATCTTGTGATGTATAGCCCACTTCAGATGGCAGCAGACTTGCCCGAGCACTACGAAAAGTATAGCGATGCCTTCCAATTCATTAAAGATGTGGCAGTAGATTGGGACGATTCAAAGTATATCGAGGCTGAACCAGGCGACTATATCACTGTTGCTCGTAAGGCAAAGGGCACTGATAACTGGTTTATTGGTGGCAAATGCGATGAGAACGGTCATAAAGCTGTTATCAAACTCGACTTCTTAGACAAGGGAAAGACATACGAATGTACTATCTATAGCGATGCTGCTGATGCAGATTATGAAAAGAATCCAACAGCATATAGCATCATTCGCAAACAAGTTAAGCGTGGAGATGTATTGAAAATCAATGAAGCTCGTGGTGGTGGATTTGGTGTTTCACTCTTCGTTAAGAAATAAAACGCATTTCCCACAAGGCTCTTTCGCTTCTCAAAAGGAAAGAGAGAGCCTGTTCAACACATAGATAAATTGTAGTAATAGATATAATTTCAGAAATCGTTTATTTGTAGTTTATTTAACTCTATCCAACGAATCATGTAGAATCTGCATAGAGGCAGTGATGTTTCAAAAGATTTATTGGATGTTTGTTGTGATAGAGTTAGAAGCTGTTTACGATGTGAATCGCAAACAGCTTTTGTTTTATTCATATCTCTGAGTGCCGAGGTCGAGAGCCTATTGCATTGCCCTTGAAAATCAATTGTTTAGAAACTTGCTTACAAACTCACTGCTTTTACCCTCTAATTTCATAGCTTTTGCACTGTAATCTCAATGCTTTTACACCTTAAAAGCACTGCTATTATTTACCTAAAGAAAAGCACTTTTTCTGCAACTTTCAACTCGACATATTTTAAGCGTCGAATAGTTGCTAATCAACTCTTTTGCATCTCGTTTTAAATCAATATGCAATTTGCTTCAAGATGTTCGTTTGCAATGCTTATTTTTACTTGGTGATGTGATAAAAAAATACTATTTTTGTAGCCTAAATAATAATTAATCATAAAAAATGAAGAGCATCATTCAACGCCTTGTGCACATTATTTTAGCTCCAATCCAACTAAATTTTGTGTTCTTTATCTTTATGTATTTCCTTGGGTGGCTGTGCTCTTGGGAAACACTTCCTAATGTATGGTGGATGAAGCTGTATAAAAATTTGTATTTAGAGCTATTCATCGATCTCTATTTGGTGTGTGCTTTCTTGGCCATTTTGCCCCTCAAAGTGCGACAGATAGTGCGTTTTCTCTTCTATCTCATAGGCTATTGCATTGCAATTGTCGACGTTTACTGCTTCACTAAGTTCGATTCTACGCTCAATCCAACGATGTTATTGCTGATGTTTGAAACCGATTCACGAGAAGCAGGCGAGTTTCTTCGCTCGTGTTTGTCGGCAGATGTCTTATTAGGAGGCGTGGGTCACATTCTTCTTCTCATGCTTTTCAACATCGTTTTGGCGTTCCATCGCTCGTTGCTAAAGCTTTTTGGCAAGAATAAAGCCGTGAGTTCGCTCATCGAAAAGATGAGTCATTTCTTTGCAAAGCCCCTCACTTCTTATGTCACTGCAGGCCTTGTAACCCTTTGTTTGGTATTAGCAATTGTCACAACAGCCCACAATAAGGACAAGGTCTATAAGCTTTTAACCGCCCAAAACATTGGAGATGCCGAGCATCAGCTAACAGAAAACGAACATGCCGAGTTGTATTTGCCCCTCTATCGATTGGCTTTCAGCTTGTATGCCAATTCACTTGTGTCGCAACAGCTCGACCGTT
>ERZ772910.987-NODE-987-length-15295-cov-3.908268_pt1 | contig 15295 bp, 10 predicted proteins | sample MGYA00511357_ERZ772910 | MGnify/ENA primary metagenome ERZ772910 (study PRJEB29015, sample SAMEA2738096) | human oral metagenome | biome: human oral; feature: human-associated habitat; material: saliva | place: China | collected 2193 ... | reverse complement strand
CAAGCCTTCAACAATGGCAATAATAATCGTTTGAATTAAGTCCATTATGCTTCGGTGTCGTCTTTATGTTTCGGCTGGTACATAATGGCACCAATAATAGAGATGAAACCAATGAATGTAACTACGGGAGCAACCTTTATCTTCATAGCACTGAAGATTTCAGGATTATACTGCGTCTCGGTAGAACTGCCACCGCTCATCAATATGAAGCCCAACACTACAATGGCAACACTGATAGCCAACAAGATGAAATTGATTTTGCTAAATGCTAAATTCTTCTTATCCATTTCATTATAAATTATGAAATGCCACCCACCTGCTTGTCGGCAACATTTCCAAGAATATCCTTTGTTTTAGATTTTATACAGCGAACTTGCTTTCATTCGCAAGAACTTGTTCACCGAAAGCCACGAGCAGAAGAAGGTGATGAGAATGCCGAATGCCAACATAATAACGGCAGTAACCACCATAACATTCAAATCCAGCACCACAGCTATCTCTGGGTCGTTATTATACAATAGGTACATACATATACCAAGTATAATTATGGCAATCAATGCAGATACAAAGCCTTGTAACACCGCTCTTCGCAAAAATGGCATACGTATGAAATTCCACGATGCTCCTACCAATTTCATTGTATGTATGGTAAATCGTCGAGAATACATACTCAAACGAATTGTATTATTTATCAAGGCGAATGAAACTACCGTCAGTAGGGCTGCTATAATTAATAGCACTATACTGATTTTACCCAATTTTTGATTTACACTCTCCACAAGGTCTTTACGATATCTTATTTCGTAAACTCCTTTAAATGCTTTCAACTGTGTGGCAATGGCTTTTATAGAGTCGTTATTGGCATAATTAGCCTTCAATCTAACTTCTATCTCTGCAGTGAAAGGGTTTTCGCCTGCAAATTCTGCAGGATTAGCTCCTAACTCGCGTGTACCTTCTTTTAGAACTTCTTCTTTAGATATAAAGTTTAGGCTACTTATATAATGCAACCGATCTACACGTTCGCAGAGTGCCGCACTCTCTTCATCGCTCATATCGGGCTGAAGAATCATTGTTATTGTTAGCTTCTCTTTTACGAATTGACTAAGATTACGACCTGTAAACACCGTTAAAACAACCATACCAATTAAAATTAGTACCATTGCAGTGCTTATACAGAGTGTTATTATTTGCAAACTATGAGGCTTTCCTGCCTTTCTATGTCTTTTCACCATTATGAAATTCTTTTGGAATAATATCACAATTAGGTTGCAAAGATACTGCAAAATAAAGTAATACCAAAAGAAATTATATTTTATTTACATGATAATAAAAATTCTGATATACTCATATCCATTTCCAAATAAAAACATTTAACTTTGTCTACCAAACAAAAACAAATGAAATGAGCACTATTATATACGATTCGCCTATTTTCGGTCCGGTGAAAAGTCGTCGACTTGGTATATCGCTTGGTATTAATCTTATGCCGAATGATGGAAAGATATGTACATTCGATTGCATTTATTGTGAATGTGGATTCAATAAAGACTATCGAACAAAGTCGCCTTTCCCTACTCGTGAAGAGGTTGCAGCTAAGCTTGAAGCTAAGCTAAAAACAATGAAAGAAACAAATGAACAACCAGACGTTCTTACTTTTGCAGGAAATGGGGAACCGACTGCTAACCCACAGTTTGCAGAAATAATTGATGATACAATTCGACTACGTAACCAATATTGTCCAAAAGCAAAGGTATCTGTGCTCAGCAACGCAACTTTCATTCACCGAACAAATGTGCATAATGCCCTAATGAAGGTTGATAACAACATTCTAAAACTTGATACTATTGATAATAAATATATAAATAAGGTGGACCGACCTACTTACCCAACTTATCGAGTTAGTAAAATTGTTGAAGAAATGAAAACCTTTAATGGGAGACTTATTGTGCAGACTATGTTCTTAAAGGGGATTTCAACCGACGGAGATGATGTTAACAACGTGAAAGAAGACTTCATAGTTCCATGGCTTGATGCTGTAAAGACCATCGCTCCACGCGAAGTAATGATTTACACTATTGATCGTGAGACACCAGATCCAAATCTTAAGAAGGCAACAAAAAGTGAGCTTGATGCTATTTGCGAACGTGTGAAGGCTATGGGAATACCATGTTCGGCTTCCTATTAAATAAAACGAGGAGATTTTAGCGTTCATTTATTATTTGCTAATAAACAATAAATGAACAACTTTTTCGTTAAATCTACTCGTCTCAGCACCGAAATTACGGGCACTTTTCTGCACTACAACAAAAGTTTTTGCAAATTCTCGCTCTTTTTACGTGCTACTTTAAACCGCTGAAAAGCAAGCCATTGGGCTCTTTATTGGATTGTACTGTGCAACAAATACAGCTTGTTTGCATAGCAAAACAAGGGTTTTTCGCCTTATTTTGTACACAATTTCAACATCTATATGGTCTAAATAGCTTGCAAAAACGGCTGTTTTACACTGCAAAAGAGCCGCTTTGGGTCGATAAGGACTATGCTTTCACAAAGTAAAATAACCTATTTTGCAAATTCAGTCCTTTTTTATCGCTTTCTTTTTCTCTATTTCACCCTTTCCAGTTGTGTTAAATTTATCGCGCCATTTACTGGATTTCAGAACAATAAATACGAACTGCCAAAAATGCAAATACTCCGCTTTTGAATCCAGAAACTATCTGTTCTGCGATGTTAAGAAACATTGTAAAGTGCTTTTTTTTAATACATTACGGTTTAATAGTAAATTATTTGTTGTTTATTTGGCATTTTAATGAAATATAATTACTTTTGCAACTGACAACTAACGCAACTTATAAGATGAGGAAAAATACCCAAACAACTCTACTACTATTGTTTTTCTTTACATCATTAGATATGATGGCGCAAAGTATTAAAGGAAAAGTTGTAGACGCACAAGGTGCGCCCCTTGAATTGGCGAACGTTTGTCTGCTCTCAAAAGCCGACTCTTCGTTTATTAGCGGTGCAGCAAGCAAAGCTGATGGAGTATTTACCATTGAAACAAAAAGTATTGATGGCATTTTGAGAGTTTCGTGTATGGGCTACGAAACAAAATACTCAGACTGCCATTCTGCCGATGCAGGCACCATTATATTAATGCCAAGCAGTAACGAAATGGCTGAAGTTGTGGTGAAAGGCAACAGGCGTCTTTATACAATGAATGCAGGAGGACTTACGTCTACCATACAAGGCAGTGCGTTAGCGAAACTGCCTTCACTCTCCGACGTACTCAACCAGCTGCCTTTCCTTAGTGCTTCGGACAATGCAATCACCGTATTAGGGAAAGGTAAACCGCTTGTTTATCTTGACGGAAGAAAAATAACAAGTAATACGGAACTAGTAGGGTTAAAAGGCAATCAAATAAGAAATGTGCAGGTAATAATGAATCCTGGTAGCCGTTACCCGTCAAATGTGGGAGCAGTGATACGCATTACAACAATTCGTACACAAGGCGATGGTTGGTCGGGGACAATACAATGGAACGGAAAAGTAAACCATAATTTTGGTCAAAACGACTTTCTCAAACTCAACTATCGCAAGGGGGCATTTGATATTTTCGGCTCTGTTTATTACCAAGAAAACAAATCAGACGAGGAGCAAACCAACGATGTAGCGTTTAATTATAAAGGGACAACGATTGTATCGCATAATTCAAACAAACAAAATAGCAAGGGTAGGTATCTTGTTTCGCAGGCTGGTACAAACTATGTATCACTCGATAACAGCTTTTATGCAGGACTGAAGTATATATATTCTCGAACCATAAAAATCCCGTTCAATCTTTATTCTACGCTAACATCTTCCGACTTGGAAGGCAACCATACATTTAACAGCTATTATTTTCAAAACTATTATGGTGGAAGACATAATGCAACAGCCTATCTTCTGAAGACTTTCAAGAACAAATGGGAGGTGGAAATGAATACCACTTATGCTCGTATCGACTTTACAACCGATTTGAATACCACCGAAATAGAACACAACAAAACAATAACAGTTGGTAGCAAGAGCTATCGAAAGACAGATATGTTTGCCGAAAACGTAATGTTATCAAAATCAATGCCTATCGGTAAGTTTACATTTGGCGAGGAATACACTTACACCAACAATACACAAGCCTTTGAATTAACCGACCCTGACCACACTTCTTCCTTGACATCGAATGGCAATCAGGCAAAACAAAACTCGTTGGCACTATTCAGTGAGTACAGTAAAGCGTGGAAACATTGGAGTACCAATGTTGGATTACGGTACGAGTGGGTAGCTTTCGATTATAGATTGAATGGTGTTAAACAAGATGCACAATCGAAAAAGTACGGCAACTTATTGCCAACGCTTTCTTTAAACTATTCTAAGAGCAGTTTCGAAACTACTTTATCGCTCCGCTCCATCATTGCACGTCCGTCGTATATGCAGTTAAGAGCCAGCCGAGCTTATAACAATCGCTATGCCTATGAGGGTGGAAATCCGTCCTTGCAGCCTGCAAATATCTACGATTTGGGGTTACTTCTGCGCTATAAAGACTTGGTCTTGAGTTCAAACTACATTATTTATAAAAACGCAATATCGTTTTACGAACAAGTATTAGAAGACAAACCGGTTCGATTAAATTCATTTATAAACATTGACTACCAAAGTTTCAACCTTATGGCATCTTATGCTCCAACATTCGGAATATGGAAACCGTCGGTAACATTACAGGCTTATTTCCAACAGCTTGAATACAATAGTATGAAGTATACAAAACCAATAGCAAAGTATTCTTTCAAGAATTTATTTTCATTTCCAAAGTCTTACACTGCCACATTGAACTTTTCGGGATGTACAGCAGGCAACGACGGACTGCTTTACTATAAACAGAACTTCACGACATCAGCATCATTAATCAAGAGTTTCCCTTTCGGCTTGATGGTGGCATTAAGTATAGAGGACATATTCCACACCTCGCGAGAACGTTGGACAGTGAAAACACCAGATATTGAAGCTACCAAATGGTTGAAAGGCGATACACAATGTTTCACCCTAACCCTTCGTTACAGTTTCAATACAGCACGTAGCAAGTATAAAGGAAAGGGTGCAGGCAACAGCGAAATCAACCGTTTGTAGGAATAAAAAGGAAAGAAAACTACAGTATTGGCAGTTTTATGCAATTCCGAAAGAAATGTTTCTTTTGGAATCAAATATGCTTTGGTTTGTGCAAATGCTAAGCTAAAAATGTGTAACTTTGCATTATCAAATAGTTAAATGTAGTATGCGAGACTTGACTGATGCCGAATTGGCAAAGCTGATAGACAAGGATATATTTCATAAAATTTCTGATGCTGCTGACAAACTCGGCGTAGAATGTTACGTTGTGGGCGGTTATGTACGCGACTTATTTCTTGAACGACCCTCTAACGACATTGATGTCGTGGTGGTGGGGAGCGGTATCAGCGTTGCCAACGAACTAAAAAAAACATTTGGAAAGCGGGCGCATATATCGGTTTTCCACAACTTTGGCACAGCACAAGTGAAATTTGGCGGTATGGAGGTTGAGTTTGTTGGTGCACGTAAAGAAAGCTATAGCCACGATAGTCGTAAGCCAATTGTGGAAGATGGAACACTGGAAGACGACCAAAACCGACGTGATTTCACTATTAACGCAATGGCAGTATGTTTGAACAAATCCCATTTCGGCGAATTGGTAGACCCATTCGGTGGCATAGACGATCTTTGGGACGGCATTATTCGTACACCTTTAGATCCTGATATTACTTTTTCAGATGATCCACTGCGTATGATGCGTTGTGTAAGATTTGCTACACAGCTAAATTTTTTCATAGAAGATGAAACATTCGATGCATTAGAACGTAATGCCGAACGCATAAAAATCGTAAGCGGGGAGCGTATTGCCGACGAACTAAACAAAATAATGGCAACACCTACACCGAGCAAAGGCTTTATTGATTTGTATCGTTCTGGATTACTTCAGATTATTTTACCCGAACTCGTAGCATTGGATATAGTAGAAACTCGTAACGGTAGAGCACATAAAAATAATTTCTATCACACATTAGAAGTCCTCGATAATATATCGCAAAAAACCAATAATATTTGGTTGCGATGGGCTGCGCTGTTCCATGACATAGGTAAGCCTAAAAGCAAACGATGGGATCCTATTGCAGGCTGGACCTTCCATAATCATAATATAATAGGTGCAAAGATGATAACACCAATCTTTAAACGTCTGAAATTTCCAATGGACGCCAAGATGAAATACGTGCGCAAGTTGGTAGACCTGCACATGCGACCTATTATTATAGCAGATGAAGAGGTTACAGACTCTGCTGTTAGACGATTAATGAACGATGCTGGCGATGACATTGACGACTTAATGACACTTTGCGAGGCCGATATTACAAGTAAAAATGCTGCACGTAAACAGCGTTTTCTTGATAATTTTAAAATTGTTCGCGAGAAACTAAACGACCTTAAAGAGCGCGATTATAAACGGTTGTTACAACCATGCATTGATGGAAACGAGATAATGACTTTATTTAATTTGAAACCGTGTCGTGAGGTTGGAGAATTAAAGAAAACATTAAAAGATTCTGTCTTAGACAACAGTGTACCTAACGAACGCGAGCCACTAATGGAACTACTGAAGAAAAAGGCATCTGAAATGGGCTTGATGTAGAGTATTTCATTCATACTAAATATATTAAAGCGGCTTATATATAATAAGGTATCTTATTCATATAAAAGTCTTCGAACAACAATACAAATACTCTTCACTTCCATTAATATAGGATTTAATTATCTGGAATATAATAAATTCGACACACTAAGCATAATTATTGTTAAATGTATGAGTAGATTTAAATTATAATAGAGGTAAAAGTATTACCTTTGCAGTACGAATACTCGTTTTATTATTTCGGTTTTTATAAAAGAATATTATTTAAGGAGTTGTCTATAAACAGTAGATAAAGTAAGAAGAGACAATAATACACAAACAGAAATATGATTAGAAGTAAATTTTTACTATTAGCAGCATTGACTATAACTCTGCTCTCAAGTTGTGGAGGTAATAAACATCAATTACCAACAAGCAACGAATATCCAGTGATAACAATTGGTGCAGCAAATGCACAAATGAAAACAACCTATCCTGCAATACTCAAAGGAATCCAAGATGTAGAGATTCGTCCGAAAGTTAGTGGACTCATTACAAAACTCTATATCCACGAGGGAGAAGCAGTCCGTGCTGGGCAGGTTTTGTTTGTTATTGATAATACAACATACCAAGCTGCTGTTCGTCAGGCAGAAGCTGCTGTAGCATCTGCGCAAAGTGGCATTAGTCGTGCGCAAGCAACAGTTGTTCAGGCACAGGCCGCCTTAAACTCTGCACAAGCACAAGCTGCAACAGCACAGCTCACCTACAACAACAGCAAAAACTTATATAGCAATAAGGTTATTGGCGATTATGAGCTACAAAGTGCAAAGAATGCTTACGAAACAGCACAGGCATCTGTAAACCAGGCAAGAAGTGGTATTGAATCTGCTCATTCTGGCATTAAGCAAGCCCAAGCTGCCCTAAAACAAGCTCAGGCAGGACTTGCTTCAGCAAAAGATAATCTAAGTTTCTGCTATGTAAAGAGTCCTACCAATGGTTTTGTTGGCAGTTTACCATATAAAGAAGGTGCATTGGTAAGCCCATCATCGGCAATGCCTGTAACAACCATTAGCAATATCTCAACAATGGAAGTATTCTTCTCAATGACAGAAGCAGATGTTCTTGCACTCTCACGCAACGACCACGGCTTAAATAATGCTATCAATAAATTCCCTAAGGTAAGTCTTCAACTTGTAGATGGTTCTATCTATAATCACGAAGGTATCATTGTTAAAACTAGTGGAATGATAGATGCAACAACAGGTACTATAAGCGTTATTGCACATTTCCCTAATCCAGAACATTTATTGAAAAGTGGTGGTAGCGGTAAAGTCATAATTGCAAAAAACAGTAACAATGCTTTGGTTATTCCACAAGAAGCTACCACGCAAGTTCAAGATAAGATATTTGTATACAAGGTAGATAATAACGGTAAGGTACACTACACAGAAATTAAGGTTAATCCAGATAACGATGGTGTAAACTACGTTGTTACTTCTGGTTTAAAACTTGGAGATAGAATTGTTTCTAAAGGCTTAACCACATTACAAGATGGTATGGAAATAAAAGCTTTAACACCCGCTCAGTACGACGAAGCATTGAAAAAAGCAGCTAAACTTGGAGAGAGCCAAAGTTCTGCTGGTGGCTTCTTAAAAGCAATGAAAGGCGACGATGATAAGAAATAGATAGTAAAATAAACGAATTATGACTTTCACTAATTTTATAAAACGGCCAGTACTATCAACAGTTGTATCTATATTCTTTGTGTTATTGGGTACAATTGGATTGATTTCGCTGCCAATTGAACAGTATCCTGATATTGCGCCGCCAACTATATCGGTTATGGCCAACTATCAAGGAGCTGATGCACAGACCGTATTAAACTCTGTTGTAACTCCATTGGAAGAGAGTATCAACGGTGTTGAAAATATGACTTATATACAATCAACAGCTACCAATGCTGGTCGTGCGATGATTACAGTATACTTTAAGCAAGGTTCTAATCCTGATATGGCTGCTGTGAATGTACAGAACCGTGTATCTCAGGCACAAGCTCTGTTACCAGCAGAAGTAACACGTGCGGGAGTAACCGTATCAAAACGCCAGTCGTCTAATGTAATAATGTATTCTTTAACAACCGATAATGGGCGCTACGATGATGAATTCCTCACAAACTATAATGCCATAAATATTGTTCCATTGCTGAAACGTATAAATGGTGTAGGTGATGTACAGACACCTGGTATGAAAACCTACTCTATGCGTATATGGCTAAAGCCAGAAAAGATGAAACAATATGGCCTTGTACCAAGTGATATCTCTGCAGCATTAGCAGAACAAAATATAGAAGCGGCACCAGGTTCATTCGGCGAACAGAGCAATATGACGTATGAATATACTATGAGATATAAGGGACGCCTAAAAACAGAGAAAGAATATGGCGATATCATTATATCAACTGATAATAGTGGTCAGACGCTTCATCTTCGTGATGTAGCCGATGTAAAACTCGGAGGATTGATGTATTCTGTGTCAATGCTAAACAATGGAGAACCATCTGTTGTAGGTATGGTTCAACAAATAGCTGGTTCGAATGCTACACAAATAGCAAAAGATGTAAAGGCTGCACTTGCAGATGCACAAAAGAGTATGCCACCCGGAATGAAGGTTACTATACAGCAAGATGTAACAGAATTCTTGTTTGCATCTATGGAAGAGGTAATCTTCACATTGTTCTTAACTCTTGGTTTGGTGTTCCTTGTTGTTTATGTATTCTTGCAGGATTTCCGTTCAACATTGATACCTATGATTGCAGTGCCTGTAGCATTGATAGGTGCATTCTTCTTCTTATGGATGTTTGGCTTTTCAATCAACTTACTTACACTTTCAGCACTATTGTTAGCAATTGCCATTGTGGTAGACGATGCCATTGTGGTAGTTGAAGCTGTCCATGCAAAGCTCGATTTAGGTTATAAGAGTGCATTAACTGCTGCTATTGATGCTATGAACGAAATTTCTGGCGCTATCATTTCTATTACATTAGTAATGGCGGCTGTGTTTGTTCCAGTATCTTTTATGAGCGGGACATCTGGTACGTTCTATCGTGAGTTCGGTGTAACAATGGCTGTTTCTATCGTTATATCTGCAATAAATGCCTTAACGCTTTCTCCTGCCTTGTGTGCTATATTCTTAAAGCCCCACAAAGAGGAAGAGAAAAAGAAATTAAGTCGTATCGATCGCTTCCATCTTGCATTCAATACTCAGTACAATAAGATTAATGCTAAGTATAAAAAGATGGTTGAAAGAATTATTAGCAACCGTGTTATAACAGGCATTTCGGTTATTGTAGGTATTGTGGCTTTGGTTATAACAATGGCAACCACAAAGACTGGACTTATCCCCGATGAAGATACAGGTGTACTTTTCGCAACTATTTCTTTGGAACCTGGTATGTCGCAAGCAGAAACGCAGAAGGTAACTAAGCAGATTGATGCGATGCTAAAGACAAACCCCTACATAGAACGCCGTGTGCAGCTCATTGGTTACAACTTCATTGCTGGTCAGGGTTCAGATCAGGCAACCTTTATTATTAAGCTGAAACCATTCGAAGAAAGAAAGTATGGTTTATTCGATCGTATAAAATCTGTATTCAATGGCGCAGGTATTGCTGGTTTATTTATCGACCCTACATCGTCTAATATGGTGTTGGGAATGATTTACAAGCAAACAGCAAGTATTAAAGGTGCACGTGTTTTGGCTTTCGGACCTCCAATGGTGCCTGGCTTTGCTATGTCGAACGGTTTGACTATATCTATGGAAGACCGTACGGGAGGCGATTTAAATAAATTCTTTACTATTACTCAAGAATATTTAAAGGCATTAAATGCACGACCAGAGATTAGCAATGCACAAACTTCGTACAATCCGAACTATCCGCAATATATGGTAAATATAGATGTAGCTAAGGCTAAACAAGCAGGAACTTCGCCTGCAGCCATTCTTTCTGTATTGCAAGGTTACTATGGCGGTATGTATGCATCTAACTTCAATGCGTATGGCAAGCTGTATCGTGTAATGATTCAAGGAACAGTGGAAAGTCGTATCAACGAAAATGGATTGAACGATATATATGTTAGAACTAAGGGTGGAATGTCTCCTGTAGGCGAATTCTGTTCTCTGAAACGTATATATGGTCCTTCTAACATCGCACGTTTCAACCTGTTTACATCTATCACAATAAATGCACAAGCAGCTGATGGCTATTCGTCTGGAGAAGCTATTAAGGCTGTAGAAGAGGTTGCTAAACAGAAACTTCCTGCAGGATATACCTACGAATTCTCTGGTTTGACACGTTCAGAGCAAGAATCTTCTAATTCAACGGGTATTATCTTCGCTCTGTGTCTTGTTTTCGTGTACCTTATTCTTAGTGCACAATACGAAAGCTACATTCTTCCATTGGCTGTTATTCTTTCCATTCCGTTTGGATTGGCAGGGGCTTTCATCTTTACAATGTTGTTCGGCCACAGCAACGACATCTATATGCAAATATCGCTTATTATGCTTATTGGTTTGTTGGCAAAGAACGCTATCTTAATTGTTGAGTTTGCATTGGAACGTCGGCGTACGGGTATGGCTATTAAGTATGCTGCCATTCTTGGTGCCGGAGCACGTTTGCGCCCTATTCTTATGACTTCTCTTGCAATGGTAGTTGGTTTGTTGCCACTAATGTTTGCAAGTGGTGTAGGTAAGAATGGTAACCAAACACTGGGTGCCGCAGCCGTAGGTGGAATGTTTATTGGTACGCTTTGCCAAGTGTTTATTGTGCCTTCGCTCTTTATGATATTCGAATATCTACAAGAGAAGCTGAAACCTATAGAGTTTGGAGACGAAGAAAACAAGCAAATTGCAAAGGAATTGAAACCTTTCCTTGGGGGACCAGCAAGTGAATACGAGGTAGAAGAGTAAGGATTACTAAGAAAGTAAGAAAGTTATGAATATAAGAAAGATAATTATTATAGGACTTGCAACTATGTCGCTGACTGGTTGCAAAAGCCTATATGGAACATACGAACGCCCAGAAGTTAAGATGAATGGAATTGTGCGAGACCCCGTAAACGATGAAGCAACGTTAGAGGGAACTAACAATTTTGGCCAGCTACCATGGCGCAGTATGTTTACCGACACATATCTGCAGGCAATTATAGAAAAGACTTTGGCTAATAATCCAGATCTTCTCAATGCTGCACTTAATATTGATATTGCTGAACAGCAACTCAACTCTGCCAAATTGGCGTTCTTGCCAACGGTTGCACTCACACCACAAGGCACCATATCGCACTTTGGTTCACACGTTGAAGCTACTAAGTCGTACACGTTGCCTATAACAGCAAGTTGGGAGATTGATCTTTTTGGTAAGTTGCGCAATGCTAAAAAGGCGGCACAAATGTCTATGATACAAATGCAAGACTATAAAGTGGCGGTGCAAACAAAACTTATTTGTAACGTTGCTAACCTTTATTATACGTTGCTAATGCTCGACCGTCAGAATAAAATTGTTACCGATATGGCTACACTCACCAAAAGCACATGGGACATGATGCAACTGCAAATGGATTATGGCAGAGCACGTTCTACCAGCGTGCAGAGTGCACAATCGGCATATTACAGCGTTCAGACACAGGCAACTGATATTAAAAGACAAATTCGTGAAGCTGAAAACTCGCTAAGTTTACTAATGGGCGAGCCTGCGCACAGCATTGCTCGCGGAACTTTAGACAACCAGAATTTACCTTCTAACTTTTCTGGTGGCGTAGGCGTAGAGCTATTAAGCAATCGTGCTGATGTTCACGCTTACGAAATGTCATTAGCGCAATGTTTTTATAATGTGAACGAAGCACGTGCTCGCTTCTATCCGTCGCTCACCATAACAGGAACTGGTGGTTGGAGCAACGGCAATGGAATGGTAAATCCAGCAAAGTTGCTTTTCAATGCTATTGCAGGTTTAACTCAGCCCATATTTATGCAAGGAAAACTTAAAGCCGGGCTACGTGTGGCTGAAGACCAATACAAAATAGCATACAACAAGTGGCAAAACAGCATACTCACTGCAGGCTCAGAGGTAAGCAATGCACTCGTAGCATACAATGCTGCTAACGAAAAGAACCAGCTTTACACACAACAGATAGATATTCTGAAAAAGAATGTAGAACAAACACAAATGTTGTACTCGCAAAGTTCTAGTTCGTATCTCGAAGTAATTACAGCACAACAAAACTTGCTTAACGCTGAAATATCGCAAGTGCAAGACCAATTCTCTAAGTTGCAAGCCATTGTAAACCTTTACTATGCACTTGGTGGAGGGTCGAAATAAGTTTCTTTAAAATACATTTACAAGTATGAGTAGTGAGATTAGTCCAAAAGCCGATGTTTCGCCAAAAGCTAAAATAGGCGACGGTTGCAAAATATTTCCATTTGTTTATATAGAAGACGATGTTGTTATTGGCGACAACTGTATTATATTCCCGTTCGTAAGCATCTTAAATGGTAGCCGAATTGGAGCCCGAAACAAAATTCATCAGTGCACTGTTATTAGTGCATTGCCACAAGATTTTAATTTCGTTGGCGAAAAAAGCGAATGTATTATTGGCGATAACAATATTATTAGAGAAAACGTGGTAATAAACCGTGCTACACATAGAGGTTGTAGCACCGTTATTGGGTCAGACAACTTTCTTATGGAAGGTGTACACATTAGCCATGACACTAAAGTGGGCAACCACTGCATATTTAGCTATGGAGCCAAAATTGCAGGCGATTGCGAGATTGCCGACCACGCAATCTTCTCGTCAAGCGTCATTCAAAAAGCAAATACACGTGTGGGAACTGCCGCCTATATAACAGCAGGAACTACCTTTGCGCGCGATATTCCACCGTATATCGTAACAGGTGGCAATCCTATTGCTTACGACAGCGTAAATACATCTATATGTAGAGAACTGGGAATTAGCGAAAAGGTTATAAAACACATTGCCAATGCTTATCAATTAGTGTTTCACGGACAAACTTCTGTGTTCGATGCTTGTTTACAAGTGAATGACCAGGTGCCCGATTCGCCTGAAATTAGAAACATAGTAGAGTTTATTCAGAAAACAGAACAAGGTATCATTTGCAAACTGTAAACACAAGAAAGATACTTAACAAAAGTCCTGCCAACTGCCTTAACCAGCGTTTGACAGGACTTTTGTTTTATGCTGACCTAAGAAAAACTGCAACAAAAAAGGCACAGACACAGACAGCAAACAGGTTTGCGCTTCTAAACGAAACAGACTTACAAGCTATGGAAACATACGCCAAAAAACACAGAAACACCTACAAGATTTTGCTATATAACGAGGAAACAAACACGATAGCACGTATACACCGTAATTTTCACCCTACTTTCTTTCGTTTCTCTCAGGATATTGTTGTATTTTTGTAGTTATCAAATTATGTTACTTAAATTAAGCAACTATCTACTTAAACTTAAATAATAACCTATTTAAACTTAAGTAACTATCTACTTAAATTTAAGTAATAACATTAGATAGGGATATAATTATGATTCATCAAGCATATAATCATCATTAAAACACCATTAAAATGCCGTTACAACGGTGATAAATACAAATTAAAGCGCATTTAAACAAAACAGAAACCCATAAATACAAAAAAAGAACCAATTATGAGTGTAGATTACAAGCTATTAAAAAACTATAGTACATCGGCAAAAAAGACAGAATACAGAGCAGTGATTGTGGAAAACCAAAAGATTGGCTTAAGGCGAATAGCCAAAAACATAGAAGGAGCCATGTCGCTTACCAGTGCCGATATTGTGGGAGCAGTGGCTGGTTTGTGCGATGAGATAGTACACAACCTGCAGTCGGGCAAGAGCGTACACTTGCCAGGGCTTGGTCATTTCTCACTCTCCGTAAAGGGCGACGTGTACGAAGATCCGCGCACACATCACTACAGGCTGCGCAATGCCAAAGTTCGCACGGTGAAGTTTCGTCCCGATAAGGAGATGATGGAGGCACTCAGAAACACCGAATTCGTAAACGCTACCTATAAATACAACAAAACAAAAGTGCCCACAGAGTCTGAAATAGACGAAGCCATTGACGCATTGCTTGCCGAAAATACTTTCTTCACGGTAGAAGACTTTCGCTTTCAGCTTAATTTGTCAAGTTCGTACGCATATCGTATCACAGCAAAATTAGAAAGCAAAGGAAAGATACGCAACATTGGGCGTGGTCGAACCAAACTGTTTACACGTGTTGAAATAGAAAAGTAAGCGCACAGAAAAAGGCACCAAACAGTTAGCGTTCGGTGCCTTAATAACATTTGTATAATTCTGCTTACATTAAAGCAAAGTTTTGAACTTTTCGTCGAGCTTGTCTTTAGATGCAGCACCCACAAACTTGTCTACCAATTCACCATTCTTAAAGAATAGAATTGTAGGAATATTGCGTACTCCATAATCAATGGCAATGTCGTCGTTATCTTCTATATTGCACTTTCCAACAACAATTTTGCCGTCGTAATCGTTAG
>ERZ772910.985-NODE-985-length-15306-cov-12.286473_pt1 | contig 15306 bp, 10 predicted proteins | sample MGYA00511357_ERZ772910 | MGnify/ENA primary metagenome ERZ772910 (study PRJEB29015, sample SAMEA2738096) | human oral metagenome | biome: human oral; feature: human-associated habitat; material: saliva | place: China | collected 2193 ... | reverse complement strand
TGGTGGGACTATACTACAGTTCCACTAAACATAAACGGCAGAACCAGCGTGCCAACTTCGATAGGATTTGGACTAGGTGCGATAGCAATAGTTGAGTTTATAATACCACCTTTTGATGATTTTTATGACAAGATACCGCTATTCATAATCGCAGTGCTTCCAGTTATTCTTGTTGCAATATATTCATGCGACATAACTCTTACAGTTTCGCATTTGACGAACTTCCAAAGAAATGTAGCAGAGCTTGAGGAAAGCTTCCAAAATAGGATGACGGAGAGAGTAGATAATCTATTTGAAAAGCATGGAAGAGTGTATGGAAACACGCTTAGCAGAATCGCTTCGTTTAGGATGAGCGAGTCCCGAAATGGAATAGCTGAGAAAATCGTTGAAGCAAGACGCGAGTTAAGGAAGCTAAAAACAAATATTGAAAGCAAGTAATGATTTAGTTAAAATATAAATTAAATATAGTAAGATTGGAGAAAAACATGAATAAAAGAAGAGGATATAGAGCATTATCATGCATACTAGCATTTGTGATATGCATGCCGATGGTTTTTTCTGGGAAGGCATATGCTGTTGAGAGACCAGATAATAATACCGCGATGGCAGAAAACTACTGGACAGAACTAGAGGTAATAGGACTATCAGCAGAAGGTCCAGTTCCTCTCGTGCGAGGCGCTATTTCTATTGGTAATCTGTTTGAGAATCTGAGACTTAAAGTAGCTATGCCTGCACAAAGTGTGGGTGTTTACAAGGATTTTAATACAATAACATATGTTAATGGAGTAGATGAATTTGATAAATATTCACGTCCAGAGCTTGTAACCAATAATGGTCCTAACGGTGACCCTAATTATCAAGCTAACAGATATCATAATCCATTTAATTTTGATTTCTACAGGGACTTTATCAGGGATAGAGAACAGTTAAATGTGTATGGGGATATATCTATCAATGGAAACACTGGAGATAGAGAAATAGCCACATACAAAGTCGGAGATAAACTCAATATAGAGATGACTTTGGATTTGAGCAATCTCTATAAGTGGGAAATAACAAGATATTGGCAGATTATTAATGGACCTAATTCCGGAAAAAACTGGGAAACATATGGAACAGATGGACATGTTGGATCTCATTCAGCTGTATACTTTAAATTGCGTTTACCAGAGGGGATAGGTATACCGTATAATTACAATAAAGAAGATGATACATACGAGACGGCTGTAAAATACAGCATCGAAGGCTTCCCCGATAAGCGGGGGCATATTGTATTTGATAGTGAAAAAGATGGTGGTGGAGAGATCAGTATCCCTATTTCACCTAGGCTAGGAAAACTGAGAACTATGCCGGTTAAGGATTACTTTAACTATTTAAAAAGAATTGGTGTAATAAAGGTGAAAATGGAAGGGCTTGTAATAAAATCAGATGTACCCAAAAATGAAAACCTAACATTTGAAGGAATCATTACAGGCAGTAAAAGTACAGCTTTTTTCCCAACAAGTGTTGATAATATAATTCCAAGATATGAGGGAAATCATGATGACTATGTATTCACTAGACAATTCTTTGCAGCCAAGCAAAGTAATATAGGTAGGGATAAGGCCGCACAGCCAGATAAACCAAATCTTATGTCTTTCACATTCCAGGTAAAAAACCCAGGCGTACAAGAAGAGCCTATACCTGATAGTGTGAAAAGAATTGCTGGTGATGATAGGTACCAGACTTCACTTAGGATAGGACGTGAGCTAAAGAAAGTCATGAAGGTAAAAGACTTTAATGCTGTGGTTGTTGCCAATGGAGATAATTATGCAGATGCACTTTCAGGAGCCTACCTTGCAAAGGTTAAGAATGCACCACTGATATTGGTCAACAAAAATAATGTGAATCAAGCGCTGAACTTCATATACGATCATCTTAAGCATGTGAAAAAGGGACAAGCTAAGAGCACGGTTTACCTACTAGGAGAATCTGATGTAGTTCCAGAAGTTATGAGAACAGAACTTGAGAGCTCTTTTAATATAAAGAGGATAGCAGGACCTGACCGTTTTGATACAAATTTAGCAATATTAGAGGAAGCTGGAGTAAATAATGAGGAAATACTTGTTTGTTCAGGTTTAGGATTTGCAGATAGTCTAGCAGCTTCAGCAACGGGACGTCCTATACTGCTTGTAGGAAAGACGCTTTCGCCAAAACAGATGGCATACCTAAAGAGTATAAAATCAAGAAATTATACTCTCATCGGTGACAGTGGCCCAGTTAGCAATGCTGTAGAAACTAGCCTAAAATCCATCGGAAAAACTCAAAGAATTTATGGCGATGATAGGTATGAGACTTCTGTAGCTGTAGCAAAGCACTTCTTTAAGAATCCAAAAACAGCAGTTATTGGATATGGAGATAACTTCCCAGATGGACTTTGCGGAGGAGTATTAGCAGAGAAGCTTGGAGCTCCACTCCTTCTGATAAACTCAAGAAATGCAGATTTTGCAAAGCAGTATGTTAGGGAAAATTCGATAAAATCACAGATTGTACTTGGAGATAGCGACCTTATTTCAAATAAGACGGTTAATTACATAGTTAAATAAGAAGCAAACAAAAGGACCACTCATGCGAGTGGTCCGAATTTGTTTTTGATAAGTCTTTGAACTAGTTAAAGTCGTCAAACTTGTTCATTATTCCTTTGATCTCAGATACATTACCAATAATGGATGTTAGGCCGGAATTCTTTATTTTTTGGACGAAGTCATTCGAGTAATTTCCGTGTACCTGTTCGTTGTTTGCACCTCTTATACTTGAGCTTTCTAGGCCATTACGACGCTCTAGGTAATCGTCGACCATGGACATATTGCTCATCTCGTTAGAGGTTTCTTTTTCGTAGGTGTGACGCGCTCCAGAGTTTCTATACTTTGAGTACATTAAAGCAAAGAATATGATTGCTGGAGCCATTAGGGCAAAGCGATATGGGCTCTCCACATTAAATGGATTGCGTCCTAGAGTTACTGCAAGGAATATACCTAGTACTTCTAGTATGATTGAAACAATCCAAAGCTTGGTCATGTTGATAGGAACACTTCCCATAGTTTCCTTGGTTCTAGCGTTTACAGCTACATAGTGGAGAAGTTTCTTACTTCCCTTAACCTGCATGTAGCTATAGAGCCATACTGGTAGGTAGGCAGCCTTCCATGATTCACCCTTTACTGTAAAGTTATCATCTTCCCATGCAACTCCTCTATCATAGTCGCGCAAGGTTTGGTTTGCCGATATTCTAGCGATATCATTTGCCTGAGTATGAACTGTGTTTCTAATCTGATCAATGTTTACATCACGCTTTTCTGATGTGTAGCCACGCAAGTAATTTGCATTGTATTCTACGCAGTTTTCTGTATCAAAAGGCATTATCGAGTTGATGATGTTAGTTGTCTTTTCCTTTGATGCAACGTTTAGCTTATCTGCGCTTGACTCGATTGTGAGGTCATCTATAGTTATATCAAAGTCACGCTCAACATGGTATGCATCTGCATCATAGCGCTTTTCCTCATCATCGCCCCTCTTTACAGTGTACTCTCTCACGAGAACCTCTCCTGTTCCAGAAAGGTGAGAGTGTCCGTTGATATCAACAACCATGTATGGGAAGTAAACACCACAGATATTGTTTGTGTTGAATTCTCTAGTAAAGGTAGGGTGAGCAAAGAACTTTCTCTTTCCAACAAAATCCTTTATCTTAGCCTGAGCCTCTGCCTTTGATACGCTAAATGGAAGCACCATATCTGGAATAGCTCCATTAGGTATGCATGAATTGATAGATAGCATGTTTCTGCACCAGTGGCATCTAGCCTGAGGTGCTGAAGCAGTATCTATGACTACTTCTGCTCCACAGCTCTGGCACTTTAAAGTCATTACGTCTTTAGCGTCAGCTGCTATGTCGGAAGCTCCCTTTGATAGCTTAACGCCCTCTAGTTCTGAGATGTTATCATCATCCTCTGTGAACTCTGGTTCGAAGATGTGTCTACAGAAGTTACATCTGAGCTTACCTGTCTTTGGGTTTAGCTCTATGTCGGTGGAACCACACTTAGGACATTTGATTTGGCCGTCGTGACGTTCCTCCTCGGCTTCTGTTACCTTAGCATCGGCCTGGGCCATGCCATCGTTAACAAGATTTTCTTCAAAAGTTCTATCTTCCATTAGTTTGTCTCCTTGGATATGTACAGGCGATTTACACATAGTAAACCGCCTGTGTTTTGTTAATTTTAAAAGTCGTTATCAATAGTTGAATCTTCATCAGACTCAACAAAAGCCTCTGTGGCAACTGCAGCTATGCCTCCTAAGATTATGAGTACGGCACCAACTAAGCCTAAATAAAAAGCTATACCATATGTGATTTGTATATTAGAAGTTAGGATTATTGACTTTATTAAACTTTCTTCAATTAAGCCAACAATTACCCAAAGTATGCATTGAATCGCACCTAATATGATTACTGGAATTTTCTTCTTAAGCATGATCGCTAGAGTAGCGCTAGCAGGGGCTAACATGAAAATTAAAGCTAGTAATTCATTGCCTCTTGAGCGATAGTCATCGTAGATTGATTCAGCGTCGACTATCGACAAAGCAGAGTAGCTCATCTCATATATAGGAAGGAATATTGCAATGATACTTAGTACTGCACCTATGAAAACAATTGTCTGTATAATCTTGTTCTTATACATATAGTTTATCCTTTTACAAAGTGCTCAGTGCTATATACTAAAGTCCTAGAAGCTGCATTTTTATTCTGTCAAACTCTTCCTGTGAGAGTACTCCTGCATCAAGAAGCTTCTTCATCTCGATTAGCTTTGCAGTTGTATCCTGCATCTGAGGCTGTTCTGGCTGAGCCTGCTGAACCTGTTCTGGCTGAGCTTGCTGTGGCTGCTGCTGATACTGTGCTTGCTGTGGCTGCTGCTGGTCATATCCCTGCTGAGGAGCCTGCTGATACTGTTGCTGTGGATGCTGTCCAAAGTTTGGCTGGTATGAGCTTGGATTGTTAGGTTGCTGTACTCCGTTCATTACATTTCCGGCTGCGCCAACACCCATTCCCATGAATGCCATTCCTGAACCACCACCGTTTTCTCCAGCTGCCTGAAGACCTCTTGCAACAGACTGCTGCATGAAGGAGTTACCACGAGCGCCAGCAAGTGCATCTGCACGCTTAACATCCTTGAGCATTTCCTTAGTATCTTCATCGTATTCGATGGATAGGATAGCAGTCTTTACGATTTCAAGACCTCTGTCCTGTCTCCACTGATATGCGCCGTCAACAGCACTAGATAGCGACTGAGCAAAACCAATCTGGTCTGACTGAATCTTGGTGATACGGTTTCCCTTTGATGGGTCGTTAGTATACATTGAGAATGCTGCTGATAGACAACCTACAACCTCGTTGAAAAGCTGTTCTCCAGCTGGATTATCCATATCTGAGAAATCAAACTGAGGAGCATTCGGTAATAGGTATTCTACAGGGACAAAGTTCTTTACGAACAAAATAGGATCAACAATCTTTAGTGTATATGTGCCTCGTGTAATCGCACCAACCTGTGTTCCAAAGTATGCGTCATCCCAGTAAATCTCTGACTGTGTGCCGAACTTGTTGTTTGGAATTTCCTTTAGGTTAACATAGAATACTAGCTGCTGAGCTGCAGGTATTCCGCCAAACTTAAATCTTTCCCATGACTGCTTAACGATGGAATCGATGATTCCGTCTCCAGCAAAGATTGACTTAGAGTTTACTGAATCAGTTGTGAACTCGTATCCACCTGGTTCTGTGATTATACCTGTAATAGCACCATCCTGAACAGTGATAAGAGCTACTCCCTCAGGAACGATAATCTTGCTTCCGTTAGAAATTACATTTATGCTACCCTTAGTGTTTTCGCCTCTGCCGTTGTTTGTTCCCATTGGAACTCCTGGAAATACACCAGCAGTAGCTGATACGCCCGGCATAGGACCATAAAAGTCCTTCCACTGATCTGCAAATGTGCCTCCTACAGCACCCTTAATTGCTTGAATAAATCCCATGATTATTCCTCCTAAATATTTGAATTACGTTAACTTCTATGTTTTGTGAGTTCTAAATCCACATTACCACTATTATTACTATTATATTATCAAATCGGGCAAAATAAAAGCATATTAATTTCAAATCTTTAATCATACTATGGGAAAATACATAGATGCATCTGTTTTCAATAAAGGGGAAATATATGAAAAAATCCCCTTAACTCTGTATATTTGTATGCTTATCAAAGCAACTCATGTCTTGGAAATAAATTATACGCAATTTATTTGTGCACATTTTGATTATTTATAGCCATAAATGGATATAATATAGGTAACAATGTATCAAATAATTCTGGGGGCTTCTTTAAATGAGCTCCAAATGGAGGTTTAAACTATGAATAGAGTAGATAATATAATCATCGGCTTCGGTAAGGCAGGAAAGACACTAGCAGGATATCTAGGAAGCAAGGGCGAGAAGACCGTTTTGGTAGAGAAGTCACCTTTGATGTACGGAGGAACTTGCATCAATGTGGGCTGCATTCCGTCAAAGTTTCTAGCAACCTGTGCAGACCGTAAGGCATATAGCCAGCTAGGAGATGAGGTGTACTACAAGCAGGCTGTCGAAAACAAGAAGGCTTTGATATCTAAGCTAAATAAGGCAAATTACGACAAAGTCGCAGGAGTTCCTAATGTAGAGGTTATAGATGGACTTGCATCTTTTAAGGATGAGCATACTGTAAGCATCAAAACTGGATCAGGCGTTCAGGAGCTTTATGCTGAGAGAATTTTCATAAACACAGGAACGACACCTTTTGTTCCTGAAACCGAAGGTCTAGAGATTAAAGGAAGAATTCACACAAGCGAGACCATAATGAACCTTGAGGAATTCCCGCGCAGCCTAGCAATATCAGGAAGTGGATTCATTGGTCTTGAATTTGCTGCAAGCTACGCAAAGTTTGGAACTAAGGTAACTATCATAGATAGGGGAAGCAAGATTCTTCCAAGAGAAGATGATGATGTTGCAAATGCGGTATTTGAAGCATATAAGGGCCTTGGAATTGAGTTCATCTTTGATGCAAATATAGAAAAGGTAGAGCAGGATGAAAGTGAAGTTAAAATCTCATACTCATCAAAAGGTGAAGCACATGAGCTTAGCGCAGAAGCTTTCCTAGTTGCGACAGGCAGAAAGGCGAATGTCGAAGGTCTAAATCTTGAAGCTGCAGGAATTGAGACATCAGAAAGAGGATTTATTAATGTAAATGAGCATCTGCAGACCAATAAGCCACATATCTTTGCAATGGGCGATATAAATGGCGGTCCACAGTTCACCTATGTTTCGCTAGACGATTTCCGAATCGTGAAAAGCTTCCTAGAAAGCAATGGTAGCTATACTAGAGAAAACAGACAGCCTATTGCTTTTTCAGCCTTCCTACATCCAACCTTCTCAAAGGTGGGATTAGGCGAAAAGGAAGCTATCAAAGCAGGATATAAGATAAAGTTCGCAAGCCTTCCAGTAAGTGCAATTCCAAAGGCAAAGATTCTTGGAGATCAGACAGGTCTATATAAGGCAATAGTGGATGCTGACACGGACAAGATTCTCGGCGTCGTTCTATACGGTGAGGAATCACATGAGGTTATAAACACTGTGGTTTCAACCATGCTTGCAAATCAGCCATATACAGTGCTAGCAAATCAGATTTTCACACATCCAACCATGGCAGAGGCGCTAAACGACCTATTTGGCTTGATAAAATAAACCTCATAAGGGAGGAATACTATGAACAAAAAAGTAGATAACATTATAATCGGCTTCGGTAAAGCCGGTAAAATACTAGCAAACTACCTCGGCGACAAGGGTGAAAAGACCATTATAGTAGAGAAATCGCATGAAATGTGTGGAGGTGGATATATAAACCACGGATGCTTTCCATCAAAGTTCCTCGCTGGCAGGGCATACAAAAAGCCGGAAGGGGAAATTAAGGGCGAGGAGTACTACAGAAATTCTGTAGAAACCAAGGATGAGCTCATCGAGGAGCTAAATCAGGAAAACTACGAAGAGGTAATCAGCAATAATGTTGAGGTTATCTTTGGGCTTGCCTCTTTTAAGGATGAGCACACTGTAAATATCAAAACTGCTGAAGATGAGTGCGATGTTTATACAGAGCGTGTTTTCATAAATACGGGAGCCTCTCCTTTTGTTCCTCCAATAGAGGGACTCAAAATCGAGAAGAGGATTCACACAAATGAAACCTTAATGGATCTCGAAGAATGCCCTGAGACTCTCGCAATCCTTGGAGGAGGAATCATTGGACTTGAGTTTGCAGCAACCTATGCGAAGTTTGGGTCAAAGGTAACAGTCATCGACAAGGCCAGCAGGCTTCTTCCAAAAGAGGATGCTGATGTTGCTGAAGAGGTTTTTAAGTCATACAAGGACCTCGGTGTTGACTTTGTCTTTGATGCAGATGTTAGTAAGGTGGAGCAGGACGAGAGTTCAGTCCACATTTTCTACTCATCAAATGGAGAAAAAGGTGAGCTCAGAGCAAATGACTTCCTCGTTGCGACGGGAAGAAAGCCAAATGTTGAAGAGCTAAAGCTTGAAAATGCTGGGATAGAAAGCTCAGATAGAGGCTTTATAAACGTAAACAAGCATCTTCAGACCAATAAGCCACATATCTTTGCAATTGGAGATGTAAATGGCGGTCCGCAGTTCACATATGTGTCCCTAGACGACTACAGAATCGTAAGAAGCTATCTAGAGGATAATGGTAGGTATTCTAGAGAAAACAGACAGCCTATGGCTAATGCTGCATTTCTTCACCCTACATTCTCAAAGGTTGGACTTACAGAAACTGAGGCTCTAGAGGCAGGGTATAACATCAAGGTATCAAAGCTTTCTGCTTCAGATATAATAAGAGCAAAGATTCTTGGTAATACAGCAGGTATTTACAAAGCAGTTGTCGATGCCGATACAAAGCAGATTCTTGGCGTAGTTCTATTTGGCGAAGACTCACACGAGGTAATCAATCTAGTTGTCATGGCGATGATAATGAAACAGCCTTATACAATGCTTGCAAATCACATGTTTACGCATCCTTCGATGGCAGAAGCGCTCAATGATTTGTTTAGTATGATATAATTTAATAAGTAAATATCTTTGATTTGTGACTTCTAGTGGATGCTAGAAGTCACTTAGCGATTTTGAGGGATAAAGAAAGAATTAGAGGTGTAAAATGCAAGCGATTGCAAAACTTTTTCCCGTGTTTTTCGTCCTTTTGATGGGTCTATACGCGAGAAAAAGGAACTGGATTAGCCATGAGCAAAATGATGGTATAAAGTCACTGGCTCTAGGCATATTGTTTCCATTTTTGATCTACAATATAGTGGCGGATGCGAGTCTAGATAAGCAAATAGGCGTAGAGATAGTTTATCTCATAGGAGTTTGGATTTTGGTATATTTCCTAGGAAGGATTTTCTGCAGGATAATGCCTAAAGAACTATCTGAGCTTTCTCCGTTTTTACTTTTGACATGTGAAGGCGGAGCTGTTGCGCTTCCGCTATACATAAGTGTGGTGGGCTCGGCATACGCGGTAAACCTCATTCCTTTTGATCTAGCGGGAATACTGGTTAACTTCATATTCGTGCCTACAGTGCTACAGCTTAAGCAAAGCAATAAATTTCAGCTTTTACCACTCATCAAAAATGTGGTGTCGGCGCCCTTTGTAATAGCAGCTGTTCTAGGCTTTATCACAAATCTAACAGGTCTTCAGGACATGCTTTTGAAAAATGAGATATTCGGGCCTCTTTACGAGAATACAATAGCTACGCTTACAGCACCTATTGCAGTTTTGATTTTGTTCAGCCTTGGATATAGCATCAATTTAAAGAAATCCTACCTAATGCCACTTGTTAAGCTAGCAGGTATAAGGATTTTGTTTTGCACAGGCATTATTGCTTCGTTCTTTTTGCTCTTTCCATCAAAGATGGCAAATCCAATATTTTCATTCGGCGTGCTGCTGTACTTCTACTGTCCAACCGGATTTCCAGTGCCGCTGCAGATAAAGGATATTTTGGATAGCGAGGAAAAAGAGGAATTTGTTTCAGCCTTCATTTCGATGTTCCTATTGATTGCGCTGGCTGTATATGTTGCTTTGAATTTCTACTTTAGAGGAATGTTTTAAAAGCGGGTAAATCCTAAGAAAGAGGAGAATTATGGAAAATAACAAGTGGCCAGGAAAGCCTGGTGTAATACCGGTGACTAGCGGTAAGGCAGATGATGCCAATGTATATAATCGTACCTTCCTTGATGGAATACATGTAGAAATGCGCGTGATAGATAGCACAGAGGTGAATACTGAGGTTGAGTTTTTCGGAAAGAAGTACGCTTCTCCAATAATGACACCGGCGTTTTCTCACCTTAACAAGGTTATGGATAATGGCCAAACCCCTATGGAGGAATACAGCCTAGCAGCTAAGGAAATGCAGACGCTGAACTGGGTTGGCATGGAGGATGACGAGAGCTATCTTTCTATCATTGAACAAAATGCGGACACCGTTCGCATAATTAAGCCATTTGCTGATAAGGCAAAGATACTATCAGAGATTGACTTTGCTGTAAAATGCGGTAGCGCGGCAGTAGGAGTTGACATAGATCACGTGCCAGGAACAAATGGCAAATACGATGTCGTAGACGGTTTTCCTATGGGAATGGTAAGTCTCCAGGATCTAAAGGATTATGTGAGCTATTCAAAGCTTCCTTTCGTAGCAAAGGGAGTTCTATCGGTTCAAGATGCACTAAAGGCTAAGGAAGCTGGATGCGCTGCAATAGTGGTTTCTCATCACCATGGGAGACTTCCGTTTGCAATCGCACCACTACAGGTTCTGCCTTTGATAAAGGATGCGCTAGGTGATTCTGACATGAAAATTTTTGTAGACTGCGGAATGGATACGGGTTATGATGCATATAAGGCCCTTGCTCTTGGTGCAGATGGCGTTTCGGTAGGAAGAGGAATACTCTCGCCACTCCTAAAAGATGGTAAGGACGGTGTAGTTAATAAGATGAAGAAGATGAATGAGGAACTTCAGGAAATGATGATGTACACAGGTGTGAAGGATGTTAAGCACTTTGATAAAACCGTACTTCATTACTAATTAGAATCTAGTTCATGCTTTTGCGAGGCGATAACTTTGACTAAGAAGCACAGAAATAAATCGGCAAATAAATATAATCATAAATCAAAAGGTGGAAGACGGTCGCTTTTAGTGACCCTTCTACCTTTAATTTTTTGCGTTATCTTTGTAGCTGCATTTATCTTTGTAGTTTTAACAGATGTGCATCTGCCTAGTTTTGAGAAAGACTTAGCAAGTAGCTTGGGAGAAGGAGAGAGTTCCCCAGAATATAAGGGCGAGACGGTATCAGCTGAACAGGGTGAAAGCTTCGTGTACGATAAAGAAAGCGGGAGCGTTTCATGCGGGACATATCGCTTTGATGAAAAGGCTAAGCCATACACGGTTATCGGAAATGGCAGCGCGCATGTGTATAACCTGATATTTACATCAAAGGATGGTATCTATATTTACAACCAGATTAAGAAAAAACAAGTCCGTATTGGGAAGAACCCCTTTGAAGGGAGGCTCGAAGTCTTGTCAAAGAGTGTTTTTAACGATAATGAAAACCTATATTTTCTAAGAGCATACGAAAGAGATTGGATAAATAGGAGATGGCTATCAGGTTATACTAGAGTGTTTTTATATTCATGGGATACTGAAGTAGTCTCTTTAGGAAGCAAGGATGACTGGGAAAAGTTAAAAGACTTAGGAGAGACGACGGGCTCTATATGGAGAAAAAACGGAAAGTACTATTACTTTGATGAGCTCGGAAACTCCCAAGGCGTGTATGACACTGTATTTGAAATTAGAGATGATGTAGCTCTTGAGGAACTTACTGATTCTAAGAATGATATTGATGGAGATAAGATTTCAAAGATGCAAGCGGGTAATAAGCTGAAACCTGTTTCTGGAAGGGTAGTACTTAAGGCAAGCGTCAGATACCGTGGATATTTTCTTATTATCATGTTCTTTTCTCCTTTTATCCTTGCACTAGGAATTTATACGACCCACCGCAGATACAAATACTGGGAAAAGACGTAAAAAAATGTAGAAAAATGAATTAAAGCTGATATAATATTGAGTCAGAGAGAATTTTAGGAGGTTAAGATGGAAAAGAAAAGAATCGATTGGATTGGATTACTCTTTGGCGTTATCTGGTTTGTCGCATCACTAATTATTCTAATCATGTACTTTACAGGAAGCCTAAACGGAAGCTTTTCAGTACCAAGAATCATAGCTTGGGTATATGATTTACTAGGAGTAGTTCCAGGTGCACTCATCCAGATGGTGCTTAGTGCTTTGCTGATTTTATTTAGTGTAAGAAGAAAGTAATCATACATTTATAGTGATAATTATTAATCAATTTGTAATTAAAACTGCGTGCAAAATAGTGCGCAGTTTTTTACATTAAATCGTCTATCATTTTGATTATATAGCTGTTTTTTCACACAAATTTCCGTGAAAGTGAGGAAGTTAATGTAATTATATACATTTGTATAAAAATTATTAAATTTGACCTGTTTTACTTGATTAAGGGTGGTGAATAATATATATTGATGTATATATGTTAATATCGCTAGAGCTTTATCTACGATATGGGTAAAAGGGGAGGAATAAAGTGAAATTTACTAAGAGATTTATTGCTTTGATAGCAGTAATGGCAGTTACGCTCGGGCTTTTTTCAAATATTGATGATGCCAGCGCAACTACATCTAAAGATGGTTATAACATAACCGTTTCAAACATTCAGGTTTCGCCAGGTCAGGTAGACGTTGGATCGCTTGCTTCACTTAAGTTCGATTTTAATATCGAAACACAGTCAGGCAATGCAATGAAGCCAGGAGATACGATCAATCTTTCTACAAATATTGGAACGATGTTCGGAAGTCTCCCAAGCTCAGAGATTGCAATTTTCTCTGATAATGGACAGCAGATTGCTACAGCAATAGTTACAGGTACAGAGGTCAAGATTACACTAGGTGCTGATTTCCCAGCAGACAGAAACTTCTTGACAGGAAGTATCTATACGGGAGCACGTCTAAAGGCTCTAGATAACGGAGCAACAGATGGAAATCCTGTGACTAAGGCTCTTACAATCGAAGATGCAAATGCAAGCGTAACATTTAAGGTTAAAGCTGCAGCTCCTGGAACAGGAACTGGTGGAATTGGTCCAAGTCCAGGTGCTAGAACAATCAACAACAGATTGATAGAGAAGCAGGGATGGACATCTGGATACGATACAGCACACATCAAGCTAATCGGAAACCAGTTGGGTTCGCTCAGACTTTTCAACACATATAACAATATCGATAGCACTTTTGGAACATATCAGGAGCAGACAAATTTGATGCTCGTAGATAAGATTCCGCATAATGGTGTAATCGATATAGATACAATTTCGTTCACAGCTGTAAGATATAACTGGGCTGAGGTTCCAGCAGGTGGAAACCCACACTATGCACAAGCAGCTGCGGGTGCAATAATGCCTGTTGAATCAGGAAGTAACTGGCTTCCAGTATCACAGTATTTCACGCAGATTACACAGAGCTCTTCAGATACATATGACAGCTTCTATGCTAAGATTAAGGCTCAGAAGCTAAGCTATGGTGTATTTAGAGACCCAGCGACAGGTGGAGATACTTTCATTGCTAATTTCTCAAATGATTCACTTAAGTACACTGACCTAGAACCAAATCTAGGTGGCATGAACAAGATTAAAGACATCTATGGTCCAAACGGACCTTCACAGGGTAACATAGTTACATTCTTTGCTGAGTTTGACACTCACTATCCAGAAATCACTGGAATAGAGAACGTAACTAACAAGGGTGAGGTTTCTTCAGATCAGGCAAGCGATGAAGCTTCAGTTACTTACACAATTGATAAGTCTGCAGGAAACGCAAGCGTAGCAGCAGGAACAATTCGTGTAAAGGTTGTAGATGAGATTGACAACACAACTCCTATCAAGGGAGCTGAGTTTAAGATTCAGACAAAGCTAAACGGCAAGTGGTCAGATTACTACATCAGAGGCCGTAAGGCAATCGCAAAGTCAAACGCAAGTGGAGAAGCTGTTATCACAGGCCTATCAAGAGGCGACTATCGTCTAGTTCAGACATCAGCACCAGGGACATATAAGTTTGATAACAATGTATTTAAGCCAAACCCAGCATATACAACATCAGGTTCACTACATGCAACTGAGGGAACATTCTCAATCCTAAATGCAACTCAGCCAGGATTCTCAGCAATAGTTCCTAACTACCAGAAGGTAGATGCAAAGATTAAGGGAAGCAAGGCATATGTTGATCAGGATAACACAGCTCTAACAATACCTACAAATATATTTGAGGTAACACTAGCTCAGATTCCAACTGAAACATATGATGGTGTAACAATGCCACAGGCTCTTACAGCAGCTGTAGGAACAGACGGAAGCTTTGAGTTTGACAAGATTGAGTTCAAGAAGCCAGGAACATATAAGTTCAAGGTTTCAGAGAACAGAGCAAATCCTCTAGCAGGCGTGGTATATGATAATGCAGAGAAGGAAGTAACTGTTACAGTAACAAATGATAACGGAACACTTAAGGCTGTAGTAGATAGCGAGCCTGTATTTAAGAATGTATTCAACTACGCAACTGCAAACTTCAAGGTTAAGAAGACTTTGACAGGAGATCAAGCTCCTACAGCAGAAGAGTTCAAATTTGAGCTTAGCGCAGTAGGAACAACTGCAGCGGGAGTAAACGATGTTCCAATGCCTGCAGGTTCAGTACTGGATAAGAAGGTTGTTTCAGTAAATGGCGCAGGTGATGTAGACTTTGGCGATATCAAGTTTGAGGCAGTTGGTAAGTACACATACAAGGTAGTTGAGCTTAATACAAATGCACTTAACTACACATATGACGCAGCAGAGTACACAGTTATTGTTGATGTGACTACTGATGCTGATAACAAGCTTGTTGCAACTGTAGATATCCAGAAGGATGCTGCTGCAGCTAACGAGATTGAGTTCACAAACAAGTATGAGGTACCAGTGGTACCAGTTGTACCACAAGCACCAGCAAATCCTACAGCACCAAAGACATCAAAAAAGCCTAACACAGGTGATGATGCAGGAAACCTAATCATGATGCTCAGCATGTTTGCTGCTTCAGCAGGTCTCCTTGGAGC
>ERZ772910.978-NODE-978-length-15353-cov-5.671133_pt1 | contig 15353 bp, 10 predicted proteins | sample MGYA00511357_ERZ772910 | MGnify/ENA primary metagenome ERZ772910 (study PRJEB29015, sample SAMEA2738096) | human oral metagenome | biome: human oral; feature: human-associated habitat; material: saliva | place: China | collected 2193 ... | reverse complement strand
ATGGCGGCCATGGTTCTCGAAAAGACTGGAAATACCTGGTTATTTGAAGAATGGATGAAACAGGTTAATAACATTTATGACTGCCGAAATAGATTAGAAAAAAATGAGACAAAGTGTATAGAGTCAGCGGATAATCCTGGTCAACTGCTCTATCTTATTGGCGCAGTGGCGAATCATCGACAAGATTTGGTGAATAAAATTAAGGCGGAAGTTAAGCAGAAGACTGTTGACGGAGAATTCACTGGCCTAGTGGATGGGAGCGAGATGGGATACTATCCAACCGCACTGCTAATTAATGGCGCGAGGAAAAATAAGATTGATCTTGGGTATGACCTACATCTAGATAAGGCCGATAAATACCTCGGGCTAACTTGGTGGTTGAACGGATATAAGGAGGCTAAGCATGGTAACATTGTAGATCCAGTGCATCCAGCAAAAGAATGGGCGAGCGTACATCAAGAGCCTGGACATTACGGATTGACAACAATCATTGATGAATCATATCCACTAACTTTCGACGGCGAATTAACCGAAGAAGAGGCAGATGAGCAAAAACTAATTAATGATCATTATAGTCATGTTAAGGGGCCAAAACTATCAAGCATTTGGCATGCTTCAGAAATGTTCTTAATGCTAGAAAATAGAGAGTAGTGTGATGTTAAAAAATGAAGATGAGAGACTAAGGCTTTTTAAAAAAATTGATAAATCTTTACTTACTTTGATCTATTTATTTTTGGCCGTGCCAATCGCAATGTGGTTATGGTTCTGGTTCAAAAGATATATCTCAATTCCCTGTATTTTGACTATCATTTATGGATTCTTGGTATTTAGAAAAAATATCAAATACAAATCGCTGGATGGATACGAAAGAATTTTCAATGTCAAAATAATATCCATTACTTGTGTTTTAGTAATGGGGCTTAATATCATCTCTGGAGCTGGAGGATTGATGTTTCAGAACTGGGACTACCATAGCCGCAATGCTTTACTTAAAGATATGGTGGATCATCAGTGGCCAGTAAAATATCAGTTCGAAGCAGGATCACCCGAAGCAGATTTTATCGGATCAGAACAAGGATTATTATCTTATTACTTGGCATGGTTTCTACCAGCTGCTGCAATAGGTAAAGTAAGTAAGAGCTTCAATATGGCTTCAATATTTTCATTCTTCTGGTTGCTTTTTGGCGTTTTAGCGGTGATATACTTAATCTTTCGCTATTTTGATCGAGCAAGTCTAAAGATATTATTAGTACTACTGATGATAACTGGAGTGGATTTTCTTGCGTACTTCTTTGATCGATTACTAATTCGCGGAACTTTTGAGTTTCCAAATCTGATCAACTATCTTGATACCCCACTACAGATGTTTTCCTTTCACGGATTTCTCACGCATTGGTTTTGGATCTTTCATCAAGCGATTCCAATTTGGATAGTAATGATGTTATTCATGAATAATAAGGATATTAGATTGTTCGGTCTTTATATTTCTCTGGCAGTAGCCTTTGCGCCGCTACCGACAGTGGGATTCGGATTAATCTTAGTGAGAGAACTTATAATAAAAATTAAACATAGTAGCTTTACGCAAGCATTAAAAGAAGCTCTGTGTCTAGAAAATATTGTGCCAATCTTAGGTATAGTGCCAATATTGCTGCTTTTTAGACAAAATTCGAGTACAGTGGGTTTGATGTTCTCAAGAACATATATCGTACCACTAAGGGAATATCTATTATCATATATAGTTTATTTGATTTTTGAAGTTTTCATTTTCTTTTTCATTATGACAAGAAAGAATAGGAGCGTGGTTTTATTCTCAATAGTACTCCTGACCATACTACCGTTATTTTACTTAGGAGGTGGGGCTGATTTTGGGAATCGCACGACTATTCCTATAATGATTCTATTATTCATTGAGACAATTAACTTCTATGTTGACAACAGGAGGCGTAAATATAGAATTTGGTTTGTAAACTTAATATTAATATTATCGTTACCAACAAATTTAGCTGAAATAAATCGATCCTTAATCTATACCTACAAAAGAGATTCAATGACATACAGATTCGAGAGTGACGGATACGGGACACTGGCCAACTTTGAACATAATGAATCAAAGAAATTTATCAAGAATTTTATTACAAAATATTCACCAGATCAAAATTTCTTTACAAGATATATACTAAAATAAGAAGGGAGAAATCATGAAGAAGTATGACAAATTATTTAAGATATTGTACGAATGTGGGATATTATTGGTCGGTTTTATAGTCGTTGATGTTTTTATCTCAATAATCCTCTTTTGCCTAAAGCTACATCTTTCAGTGATTAATTTCTGGGTGTCACTAATTATTACCATGCTTATTTACTTACTGATTGGTAAAAACAATAATAGATTTTACATCGAGAAGGCAATTAGTGTTTTACTATTTTTGGTAATTTTATTTAGCTCAATCTTTGTAGCTAGTAAGATTTATGATTCATCCTACGACGGTAATAGCTACCATAAGGGAGCAATTGGGATGATGTCACATGGTTGGAATCCAGTATATGAGACGGCAGAAGATTATAGTGATAATATATTCCATATTCGCGGAGCAAAGATCTTTACCTGGATTGATCATTATCAAAATTTGAGTTGGATTTTTGGAGCCACAGTCTATCGAGTTTTTGGCAATATCGAAACGGCTAAAAGTTTAAACTTTCTGCTGATTGGTGGTGTCCTATTTATCTTAATGAATTATTTTAGAAGATTTAGGTTCAAAAATAGTCAAAGCATAATATTAGCATTTGTTACAGTTTTTTCGCCAGTAGTCTTGTCCCAGTTCTTTAGTTTCTATATTGATGGAAACCTTGCAGTTGCTTTCTATTTATATATCGCAACAATAAGCTTAATTATTTTTGAACTGATCAAACAAAAAAGACTTTCAGGTGACCTTATATTCCCCTTCTTCTTCAGTATTTGTATTTTAGCCAATTTAAAGTTAACTGGTATTCTATTAATTGCGGCAGGTACTTTACCGCTGGCAGTCTACCTTACTGTTCTTTTTGTAAAAAAGAAGATCGAAGCTGCTGATTACTGGAAATTATTTGGAACGACCATAGCTTCAATCTTATTTGCAATTTTGGTGATTGGAAGTACTAGTTATGTAAAAAACACTATTACTATGCATAATCCGTTCTATCCACTACTTGGCGATAATCGTTCGGATATTATCACAACCATGCAGCCGGCTGAATTAATGGGAAAAAATCAGCTCGAGAAGTTATTAATATCAATTTTCTCTAGAAGTGATAACGTGCAGTTATATTCATGGAAAGCGTTAGAGTATAAATTTCCATTAACTTGGAATACTGAAGAAATTAATAGTCTAAATATTACAGATACTAGAATTGGTGGCTTTGGAATCTTCTATAGCTTTATCTTCATTATTAGTATACTAACGATTGTAATATACTTAGTAAAAGCATGCTCGATGAAGATGGAAACTGACTCTGATGGCGCATTAAAAAGAATACTTGTGGGCTGTATTTTAGCTAGTATCTTAATTTATTTAGTACTCCCTACCGAAAACTGGTGGGCCAGATATGCGCCAAATATTTATTTATTAACACCAATAGCATTAGCAATAATTTTTGGTAAAATGAATCGATCCCCTAAGAATAATTTAATAAAAGCAACTTTAGCAGTTTTTATAACTGTGATATTCTTAAATCAACTGCCATTTATTTATTTTAGGGCAATTACGCCTGAAGGAAATAGGATCGTAAAGACTGAATTAATGGAGGCGAAGGATTATATTGAAAGAAATCCAGAAGCTAAGGTGATCATTAATAATCACTACATGGGGGTATTCTATAACCTGCTAGATTGTGGGATTGTCAGGGCGGATGGAAGCAACTTTGAGTTCTTGAAACGCGAGATTGATCGTGAAGCGAAAGAAAAACATCCTCACGTCTTCTTCTGGGGGAGAGCATTATATTAAAAAGAAGCCCGAAAGTGGGCTTCTTTTTTAGCTTAGTTTGTATGAATAATATAGTATAGGATTTTTAGATTAACAATACTGGTGTCAAAATGAATAAAGAGGAAGTAAATTGCAGTTGTCAGAATAGAAGTAATCAGGGAAATATAGAATAACTTAGAAAAAACGTAGTTAATCTTGTCTTTGTCATCCTTTACTTTACTGATAGCTCGAATCCCATAATTGTAGATTCCAAATGCAGCCAGGGGAATGATAAAACTCGCCCAAGTATTGGCAGTGTTGAAATAACCGTAATTCGACTTACTAAGAATCCGCGTCAGATAAGGATTCGTAATTAAGGGAAAAACGATATTTAAAATATTGACTAGCAAGCTAGCCAAAGCATTAACTTTTATATTTTTCATGAAAATTTCTTTCTTAAATTCAAAAATTGATACTAGTATTATATCACATTCCAACGTCATTCTTTTGAAAAAATCTTTAAAATCTAGTATAATAGATAGAACTGAAAGTATGAGGTTACTAGATATGAAAATGAAACAAATCAGTGATACCACACTAAAAATCACCATGTCTTTAGAAGATTTGATGGACAGGGGAATGGAAATTGCGGATTTTCTTGTTCCACAAGAAAAAACGGAAGAATTTTTCTATGCTATCTTGGATGAATTAGAGATGCCAGACAGTTTCTTGGATACAGGAATGCTTAGTTTTCGAGTGACTCCTAAGCCTGATAAAGTGGACGTCTTTGTAACCAAGTCTAAGATTGATCAGAATTTGGATTTTGAGGATTTAGCAGATCTTCCGGATATGGAAGAGTTATCAAAAATGTCTCCAGATGAGTTTTTGAAAACTTTGGAAAAAACTTTAGCAGAGAAAACAAAAGATGACATTGAAGCTATTCAGTCTTTGGAACAGGTTGAAAAAGAAGAAGAGCAAGAAAGCGAAGAAGATGTAGAGGAGGTTTCGGATATCCAAGAAGAATCTACTAAAGAACCCTACATCTACTATATCCTCCAATTTGACAATTTAACAAGCTTAGTCTCTTTCTCAAAGACAGTAAATTTTGAGATGGAGACCTCGGAACTCTATAAGATGAATAATCGGTATTACTTAACGATCTTAGTAGATATTGAGAATCATCCTAAACCATACCCTGCCTGGCTATTAGCCCGAATGAGAGAGTATGCTGATGACAGTGATTTAAGTCGTTCAGTATTGCAGGAGTATGGCCAAGTCTTAATTAACCATGATGCCGTGCAAGGACTACAAAAGATATAATAAGAATAAAGAAGCAGAGAATGACTGATCTCTGCTTTTTAATTTTCTCATATATTTTAGATATAATTATTGCTGAAAAGTCTTTAAGAATTAAGGTGAAATAAGATAAAAATTGTCGTCAAAATACGCAGATATTATAGGGTTTAGAAAGTTATCTTATTTGCATCACATATCTTGCTATAATGCTGAAAAAACGGTATGATAGAATGATGTAAGTGAGGTGAACTATGGACCAAGTAAGGATACAAAGAGAGGTAGAGGAAATCCTTGAGGATGTACTAGCTAAAGCTTGTCTGCATGAAGGATCTATCTTCGTTTTAGGGCTTTCTTCTAGTGAAGTGATAGGAGGACATATTGGAAAAGCCTCCAGTCAAGAAATTGGGGAAGTAATTGTTGAAAAGATTTTAAACATCCTATCATCTAAAGGGATCCATCTAGCAGTTCAGGGATGTGAACATGTCAATCGAGCCTTGGTTGTGGAACGAGAGGTTGCTATCAAACACAATCTCGAAATTGTGAGTGTACTACCTACATTACATGCCGGAGGTTCTGGACAATTGGCGGCCTTTCGGTATATGAAAGATCCAGTTGAAGTCGAATTTATAAAAGCAGATGCGGGTCTAGATATTGGTGATACTTCTATAGGCATGCATGTCAAACATGTTCAGGTGCCTATTCGACCAATTTTGAAAGAGATTGGTCAAGCTCATGTAACTGCACTTGCTAGTCGTCCCAAGCTTATTGGAGGAGCGCGTGCCCAATACCCACAAGATTATATTAGGAAATTGTAAAATGGAAAAGAAACATATTGAAAAGGTTATAAAATATTCTATTAGAAAGTTCTCTGTTGGAGTCGGTTCTGCTGTCATCGGAGCCGTACTTTTCGGTGCTAACAACCTCTTGCTTGATCAAGTAGCAGCTAATGAAGTTTGTGAGCCAAATCAGGTACACTATCGTTATTTAGCAGAGCAAGAACTGACAGAAGCTGAAAAAGGCCTTATTCATAAGGAACTTCCTTCTGATTTAAAACAAGATGATGTTGTTTATCTTGTCTATAGAAAAAAAGAAGTTCATACACAACATTTACCAAATACTGGAAGTAAAGAGCTAGGTCTTGTTGGTCTTGGTTTTGCAACAGCTTCATTAGCTGTACTAGTGTTCTCTAAGAAGCGACCTAATAAGATAGCAGGTATTCTTTTTATTGGTGCACTTGGAGGTAGCTACTTCATTCCTCAGACTATTCAAGCTTTTGAAAATCAAATTCTTTTATCTTATAACCAAACAATTTCTGCTTGTAGTCAAGAAGAATTAGCTAACGGAGTTATTCAAATTGATGGATATGACTACATTGGTTACTTCAAAGAAGCTGATTTGAAGGTTTCAATGCCTGAAAATAATCAAGACAATAACTTGATTATAGATAAAGTGACACAAGAAGCTCGTGAAGGTAAAACCATCGGTCAAACAGAGTTTCCAACCTACAGCGAAGAGACTACAACTACAGCAACACAGGTAGAAACTCAAGGAAGCGAATCTCTCGTTCAACCAGAACCTCCGGTTAATACAAGTGAAGAAACAACTGAGGACACCCAAGAAGAAGCTCCTATTGGTGAATCCCCTGTCAAACCAGAGTCTCCAGCTAAACCAGAGAATAGTACAGCCAAGGGCACTCAAGAAGAAGGTCATGTAGGAGAATCTCCAATCCAACCGGAATTACCAGCCTATACAGGAGAAGTAATAGCCAAGGGCACTCAAGAAGAAGGTCATGTAGGAGAATCCCTAATCCAACCGGAATTACCAGCCTATACAGGAGAAGTAACAGCCAAGGGTACTCAAGAAGAAGGTCATGTAGGAGAATCCCTAATCCAACCTGAACTCCCAGCCTATACAGATGAAGTAACAGCTAAAGGTACTCAGGAAGAGGGACACGAAGGTGAACCTCTCATTCAACCTAGTTTGCCAGAATACAATGTGACAGAGTCAACTGTGACTGAAACAGAGTCTGTTACAATTCCATATTCTACAGAATACCTATCGGATTCTAATCGTTATACAGACGAAGAAAGTGTTGTTCAAAAGGGTGAAGCTGGTAGTCAACTCATACATCGTGTCTACAAAACTGTAGATGGGGAGAAAGTTGGCGAAGCTATCAGCACTAGTACGGAAGTTGTTAAAGCTCCTATAGCTGAAAAAATCAGTCGCGGAACCAAACCAATTGAAGGTCAAACCGAAGAAGTTTCTGTTGAAGAAGTTCCTTTTAAAACGATAATGGAACAAGATTCTAGTCTACTCAAGGGAACTGAAACAGTTGCTCAGGTAGGCAAGAATGGTAAGAAGAAAATTACCAAAGTTTACAAGACTATCAAGGGTGTGAAAACTGCAGATGCACCTACTGTTTCAGAAGAAGTTCTTGAACAGGCACAAGACCACATTATCAAAAAAGGTACTAAGGAATTAGAAAAACCTACTCTAACATTAACTAAAGTTGATACAGAAGAATTGAATCGAAGTGCAAATGCAACTTATAGCCTTAAAAAACCAGATGGAGTGACTATCAAGTCTATTCAAGCAGTGTTGAAAAAAGGCGATCAAGTTATTAAGACATTTGCTATTTCAGAGTCTAATCTTGCGACAGCTTTAGCTGATTTAGATTATTACAAGGATTATACACTTGCAACGACCATGGTGTATGATCGTGGTAATGGTGACGAGGAAGAAGTTCTTAAGGAAGAACCATTGAGAATCGACCTTAAAAAAGTTGAAGTCAAAAATATTAAGGAAACAAGCTTAATCAGTGTGGATGACCAAGGTAATGAGACCGATAGTAGTCTCTTGTCCGAGAAACCATCGAATGTTAAGCCTTACTACTTAAAAGTTACGACTTACGATAACAAGGTTACGAAACTAGCAGTTGATAAAATCGAAGAAGTTACTGTAGATGGAAATAAACTATACAAAGTAACTGCTAAAGCACCTGATTTGATTCAACGTACTGCAGAAAATCGTTTCACTGAAGAGTATGTACACTATTTGCCTAAGCCAAAAGCTCATGAAGGTGATGTCTACTACGACTTTAATGAACTTGTAAAAGCTATGCAAGCAAATCCTACGGGTACCTTTAAGCTTGGTAGTAATATGAATGCTAATAATGTACCACCGGCTGGCAAATCTTATGTAACCAATGCCTTTAAAGGTTCATTAGGAAGTACTGATGGAAATAAATTTGCAATTCATAATATCACGAGACCATTATTTGGAAACATTGAAGGTGGTTCTGTTAAGGATCTCTTACTGGAAAATGTCAATATTGATATGCCAGGAGTTGATCGAGTAGCTCCAATCGCCAATGTTATCAAAAACAATGCAACCATCGAAAACGTCAAAGTAACCGGAAGTGTTGTCGGTAACAATGATGTAGCTGGTATTATCAATAAAATTGATGGTAGTGGAAAAGTAAGTAATGTCGCCTTTATCGGTAAACTTCACGCTGCTGGCAATAGAGGAGGCTATTTAGCTGGTATTCTTGGTGAAAACTGGAAGGGTGTTGTTGAGAAAGCATACGTTGATGCTGAGATCACTGGTAATAAAGCAAAAGCTGCAGGACTAGTCTATTCATCTCAAAATGGTGCTAATAACTACACGGTCGGTAAAGAAGGGGTCCTAAGAAATTCAGTTGCTAAAGGTTCTATCGAACTGAAAGAAGCTGTTCAGTCTGGTGGATTGCTGGGTACCAACTGGGCCTTAGGTGCTATTGAAGACAACATCACCATGATGAAAGTCAAAACAGGTGAGATGGTGTTTGGTCACTCAGATATTGATGCTGACGACTACTTCACTTATTCAAGAACCAAACGTAATTATAGTGTTGATGACGTGAGTGAAGGAAAAAAATCCTATAACAATTCACGTAAAATTCCAAGTATCTCACTGGCTGAAGCCGAGAAGAAAATTGAAGTAATGGGAATCACTGCTGATAAATTTACCAGCAGCAAACCTATTGAAGACAAGCTTAATAACAGTCTAAACAAAGACGATCAGTACAAAGCAATTGATAGTTATGATGCGACTCGTGAGCTAGCTTACCGTAATATTGCAAAACTTCAACCTTTCTATAATAAAGAGTGGATTGTAGACCAAGGTAATAAATTAGCTGCAGGAAGTCCTCTCTTGACTAAAGAAGTATTGTCTGTAACTGCTATGAAAGGTAATACCTTTGTGACGGAATTAGCTGATGCTGATCATATTATGATACACTATGCAGATAAGACAAAAGATATCTTTACCATTTCACCTAAAAATTCAAAAGTGAAACAAGTGAAAGAGTACGGTATTGCAGAACTTGGTGAAGTTGTTTACACTCCGAACATGGTTGACAAGGACCGTAGTGATCTTATCAATACTATTGTTGAAAAATTGAGTCCTGTGGAATTACAATCTGACCCAATTTACACGCACCTTGGTAGAACTGGTCCAAACAAAGTTAATGCTATTAAGAACCTTTATCTTGAAGAAACCTTTAAAGAAGTTAAGGATAATCTTACTAAATTTGTGAAACAGTTGGTTGAAAATGAGGATCATCAATTAAACACAGATGAGGCTGCTAAACGTGCTTTGATCAAGAAAATTGATGATAACAGGGCAGCGGTTCTCCTTGGCCTTTCTTACCTGAACCGTTATTACGGAGTGAAGTTTGATGATTTCAATATCAAGCAACTCATGTTGTTCAAGCCAGACTTCTATGGTAAGAATGTAAGTGTATTAGACCGTTTGATTGAAATTGGTTCAAAAGAAGATTATGTCAAAGGAACTCGTACACACGATGCCTTCCGTGAAGTAGTTGCTAAAAATACTCTTTCTGGTAACCTAAATGACTTCCTGAAATATAACATGGAGCTCTTCACAAAAGATACAGACTTGAATGATTGGTTTATAAAAGCAACTAAAGATAATGTCTATATCGTGGAACCAAAAACAACAAATCCTGATTTTGCTGATAAGAAACATAGAGCTTACGAAGGCTTAAATAACGATATGCATGGCAAGATGATTTTACCACTCTTGAACTTAAAAGATGCCCATATGTTCTTGATTTCAACATATAATACCATGGCCTACAGTTCATTTGAAAAATATGGTAAGAACACTGAAGCAGAGCGTAATGCCTTCAAAGCTGAAATTGATAAGGTTGCTAAAGGACAACAGAATTACCTAGATTTCTGGTCACGTCTATCTCTAGATAAAGTACGTAATCAGCTCTTGAAGAGCAATAATATGATTCCAACACCTGTACTAGACAACCAGAATTATAAAGGCATTAGTACTGACCGTTATGGTCATACAAACAGTGGTAAAGATGTGGCGCCTATCCGTGAATTGTATGGACCTACAGACCGTTACCATGCGACTGATTGGCGTATGGGAGCTGTTGCTCGCGTTTATGCGAATCCATATAAGGATGATTCTGTCTTCTTTATGGTGACGGATATGATTAGTGATTTTGGGGTATCTGCCTTTACTCATGAAACAACTCACGTAAATGACCGAATGGTATACCTAGGTGGCTCAAGACACCGTGAAGGAACAGATCTTGAAGCATTTGCTCAGGGAATGTTACAAACCCCATCAGTATCAAATCCAAACGGTGAATACAAAGCCCTAGGTCTCAACATGGCCTATGAACGTCCAAACGATGGAAATCAATGGTATAACACTAATCCAAATGACCTTAAATCACGTGACGAAATTGATCGTTACATGAAGGGCTATAATGACACTCTCATGCTTCTAGATTATCTTGAAGGAGAAGCTGTCCTCAATAAAGCAAATCAAGATTTAAACAATGCTTGGTTCAAGAAAGTAGACAAACAGTACCGAGGAAACAATACAAAGAATCAATTCGATAAGGTTCGACCTTTAAGTGATGATGAAAAGACTATTCCTTTGCATACAGTAAATGATCTCATTACCAACAACTTTATGACCAATCGTGGACCAGGAAATGGAGTCTATAATCCATCCGACTTTGGTTCAGCCTATGTTACTGTACCGATGATGACGGGTATCTATGGTGGAAATACCAGTGAAGGTGCTCCTGGAGCTATATCATTCAAACATAATACTTTTAGAATCTGGGGTTACTATGGCTACGAAAAAGGCTTCCTAAACTATGCTTCTAACATGCTAAAAGCTGAATCTAAAAAAGCTGGTAAAGATACTCTAGGTGATGACTTCATCATTAACAAGATTTCTGAAGGGAAATTCAACAATCTTGAAGATTGGAAGAAAGCTTACTTCGAAGAAGTAGTGAATAACGCTAAAAAAGGAATTCAGTCTATTGAAATCGATGGTAAAACATACAATAGTTATGAAGACTTGAAACGTGCATTTGCTGAAGCAGTTGATAAAGATAAGACTACTCTAAGTAACGGATCTGTCAAATTTGACAACACCGTATCACTTAAAGAAAAGCTCTTTAAGAAACTTCTTCAACAAACAGATAGCTTTAAAACTTCTATCTTTAAATAATCAATTGACTCTCACCTGCATAGCAGGTGGGAGTTTTTTGTGTCCCAAAAGATGCCTTATTTTCCAAACAGATTTCAAGTATTTTTAGGGTGATAGGTATATAATAGAGCTATAATACAATATCTATATTCATATGGTGAGTGAGAAAGGTGATGAAAATGAAAAAATGGCAAGCAACTGTATTGGTCTGCGCTAGTCTGGTCTGTCTATCGGCTTGTAAAAATCAGACGACGAGCGAGGCTGATAAACAAAATGGAGACAAACAAGCGCAAGTCAGCTCTCAAACTGCAAAAAAAGGAGAAGAAGTTCCAGACTTTGAACTCACGGGAGTTGATGGTAAAACTTATCGCCTATCGGATTACAAAGGTAAAAAGGTCTATCTCAAATTTTGGGCATCTTGGTGCTCTATTTGTCTAGCTAGCCTCCCTGATACCGATGAACTTGCAAAAGAAGCAGGCGATGACTATGTTGTCTTGACAGTGGTTTCTCCTGGTCAAAAAGGTGAGCAAGCTGAAGAGTCCTTCCAAAAATGGTATCAAGGTTTGGACTATAAAAATCTACCTGTCCTTCTAGATTCTTCAGGTAAACTTTTGGAAAGTTACGGAGTCCGTTCATATCCGACTCAGGCCTTTATTGATAAAGAAGGCAAACTAGTTAAGACTCAGCCAGGTTTTATGGACAAAGAAACTATTTTAGAGAATTTAAAGACTATGAATTAGAGGCTTATTATGAATGATAAATTAAAAACAATACTCTTAATTGGAGTGATCATTTGCATCATCATCGGAATTTTATTTCTTTTGGAAAAAAGGAGCGCAAGCTACACCGATACCTCTCAAATCGAGAAGGCAGCAGTTAGTCAAGGGCAAAAAGTCACGAAAAAAACGGAGCCAGATAAAAATGCTGACCTACATGATATCTATCTAGCTGGAGGTTGTTTCTGGGGTGTCGAAGAGTATTTTTCAAGAGTAGCAGGTGTGACAGATGCTGTTTCTGGCTATGCGAATGGCAGAGGAGAAACAACTCAGTATGAATTGATTGGCCAAACGGGGCATGCTGAGACTGTTCATGTGACCTATGATGCCAATCAAATCTCATTAAAAGAAATCTTGCTCCATTATTTCCGTATTATCAATCCAACCAGTAAGAATAAGCAGGGTAATGATGTAGGAACCCAATATCGCACGGGAGTCTACTATACAGATGAAAAAGACCTAGAAGTCATCAATCAAGTCTTTGATCAAGTTGCTCAGAAATATGACCAGCCTCTAGCGGTTGAAAAGGAAGCCTTAAGAAATTTTATCGTGGCTGAGGACTATCACCAAGATTATCTCCAGAAAAATCCTAATGGATATTGCCATATCAATGTCAATCAAGCAGCCTATCCTGTTATTGATGCGAGTAAATATCCAAAACCGAGTGACGATGAATTGAAAAAGCTCCTATCTCCAGAGGAGTATGCAGTGACTCAAAACGGTCAAACAGAACGTGCTTTTTCAAATCGTTACTGGGATAAATTTGAATCAGGTATTTATGTGGATGTAGCAACTGGTGAACCACTCTTTTCTTCGAAAGATAAATTTGAATCGGGTTGTGGTTGGCCAAGTTTTACCCAGCCTATCAGCCCAGATGTTGCGACCTACAAGGAAGACAAGTCTTATAATATGGTCAGAACAGAAGTCAGAAGCCGAACTGGTGATTCCCACTTAGGACATGTCTTTACAGACGGACCTCAGGACAAGGGAGGGCTTCGCTATTGTATTAACAGCCTGTCTATCCGTTTTATTCCAAAGGATCAAATGGAAGAAAAGGGTTATGGTTATTTGTTAGGTTATGTTGAGTGAACGTGATATTATAATAGAGTTTACTTAAAAATGTTTTAGATTCATATTTGATTTTTTTAGAAGTGTTGACTTTAATATTTGGAGTCTAATTGCTTTTAAATAAAGATATTTTTAAATAAAAGAAAAAAATTATCAAAAAACGATAAAAAAGTGTTGCATTTCAAAAAAATTATGCTATACTAGACATATCGATAAACGATAATAAGTTTTCGAGTAGTAACAAAAAGAGCTCATTTGTTACTAAAACTAAAAATATTTTATAAAAGAGGAAATCATCATGAAAAAAACTACATCAACTAAAATCGTAAACTTTACTAAATCACTTGTTACATTAGGCTCTAATTTCGGTATCGTTACCCTCAGTTTCTTTAGTATCGCTTCCTTAGTTCTTCTCCTTGGTCAATTTGATGTCAGCCAACTAATGCCTGAAGGTGCAGAGGTAACAAGGTCAGGCTATGAAGCGTGGGGAGGGGTTAATGCCTTTGTTCTAACCTTTGTTGCTGGTAATACACTTCTAACTTATGGCCTTATCAAATTAAAACAGTTTGCTAAGGACTTTAAAGAAAGCGATCTTTTTGAAAATACAACCATTTCATTCTTGAAAAAAGGTGCAGTTCTAATGACACTAGTAGGAGCAATCCAAGGTATTACAGAACTTATTCTTAACCCAGCTCATATTATTTTTAACTTCTCGATTGCAGCATTTTTGTTTATTGCTAGCTTGGTGCTTACTTCTATCAAAAATCAATTTTCAGATAAAGTAGCATAATACATATACGTAAAACTTACTAATATTGTATAATATAGTAGAGATTAGAAACGAGGTTTTGAAAATTAATGTCTAAGAAAAATTCCTACTTACCATTTGCTTTAGGTTTTATTAATATCCTACTTTTTATCTTGGGAGTATCTTTAGTTATATCCATCTTTTTAACAGTTTTCAATGTAACTGAGATTAGCCTATTTAACCTTGGGACTATTTCCTTAAAACCTGATATGGTGAATACTTCAATACTAGTGAGTGCTTTGTCCTTTATCAATAGCTTTATCATTCTGTTTGTACTATTCTGTGTTAGACAGTTCTTCCAAAATATTATCCATGAACAGATTTTTACAAGTTATAATGTCAAACTTGCTAATCGTATCTCTATTTCCCTCTTTATTGCCTCATTTCTAGGAGATGGTATTTTGACACTCAATGGTTATTCATTTCTAAATATAACTTTCATGGTTACTGCTCTCGTTGTTTGGACAATTGGTAAAGTCCTTGAAAAAGCAAACGAAATTGCAGAAGAAAATGAGTTTACAATTTAGAGAAAGGAGACTATCCTATGATTGTTATTAATCTAGATGTCGAATTAGCAAAGAAAAAAATGCGTTCAGGAGATTTAGCAGAACGTGTAGGTATTACTCCCGCAAATCTTTCAATACTGAAAACAGGTAAGGCCAAAGCTATACGTTTTTCAACGCTAGAAGCCATTTGTAAAGAACTTGGGTGCCAACCTGGTGATATATTGGAATATGTGCCAGATTAAAAAGTGGTTCAGCATAAGCTGAACCTTTTTATTTTGTTAAATTATATAAAGAATTCTAAAACATTTCCTGCTAATCTGATAAAAAATACTGACTAAATAAATTCTAGGGACCTTCTTATTTATGGTATACTTAGGATATGCATAGAAAAACAGTGATTGATTTTAGGGCTTTGGGCGAGAGATACACCTTT
>ERZ772910.967-NODE-967-length-15439-cov-2.946763_pt1 | contig 15439 bp, 8 predicted proteins | sample MGYA00511357_ERZ772910 | MGnify/ENA primary metagenome ERZ772910 (study PRJEB29015, sample SAMEA2738096) | human oral metagenome | biome: human oral; feature: human-associated habitat; material: saliva | place: China | collected 2193 ... | reverse complement strand
GGATGTGGTCCCACACGCCGGTGTAGGTGGCGGGATTGGACCGAGGGGTACGTCCGATCGGCGACTGGTCAACATGCACGACTTTATCGAGCTCATCGGTTCCAGTAACCGAGCGATGCCGTCCTGGAACTAGGCGTGCTCCGTTGAGGCGCGTCGCCAGTGAACGGTAGAGAATCTGGTTGACCAGAGTCGACTTTCCCGAACCTGATACACCTGTTACGGCGATAAATGTTGAGAGCGGGAAGGAAACCGTCACGTTTTGCAAATTGTTCTCGTAAGCGCCCTTTACCGTAATTTGTCGCTGAGGATCGCGCGGACGCCGAGTGGCGGGAATGGCGATTGAACGCTTGCCACTTAAATATTGACCGGTCAGAGAGCGCTTATTTCGGCGAAGTTCGTCAAGCGTTCCGCTGTGGACAATCCAGCCGCCGTTCTCACCCGCGCCAGGACCAACGTCAACAATCCAGTCAGCTGCTTCAATCGTCTCTTCGTCGTGCTCGACAACAATCAGAGTATTTCCAAGATCACGAAGTCTTTCCAAGGTCGCAATAAGCTTGCGGTTATCGCGTTGGTGAAGACCAATTGAGGGTTCGTCGAGAACATAGAGCACACCGACAAGACCCGAACCGATCTGTGTTGCCAGGCGGATACGCTGCGCTTCCCCGCCGGAAAGGGTGGCGGCGCCTCGTGAAAGGGTCAAATACGACAAACCAACGTCCACGAGGAAGTTCAAGCGCGCACGAATTTCAGTCAAGATCGGTGCGGCAATGACCGAGGAGCGTTCCTCGAACTCAACATGATCCAGATGGTTCTTCGCCTGACTAATCGATAGATCCGAAAGCTGAGCAATTGATAGATCGCCAACAGTGACTGCAAGAACTTCCGGACGAAGCCGAGCTCCATGACACGCGCTACAGGGTACCTCGCGCATGTAGGAGTCCATCCGGTCAACCACGAGCTGTGATTCGGTTTCTTCTTTTTTGCGCTGAATGTAAGTCAGCGCACCTTCAAACCCAGTCGTGTAGGAACGTTCACGTCCCCAGCGGTTTCGGAATTTAACCTTCACCTCATAATTGCGACCGTTGAGGATGGCATCACGAACTTGAGCGGGGAGATCTTTCCACGGAGTGTCCATGGAAAATCCGAGTTCTTGAGAAAGCGCCGACAACAGGTGCTTGTGGTACTTAAAATTCGAATTCCAGACTATGACAGCGCCCTGTGCGAGGGAAAGCTCCTCATCTGGAACGACAAGTTCAGGATCGACTTCGAGCTTCGACCCAAGCCCTGAGCACTCCGGACACGCGCCATAGGGAGCGTTGAATGAGAAGGTTCGTGGTTCAATCTCGTCCAAAGCGAGTGGGTGGTCATTGGGGCACGAACGTTTCTCTGAATACTTGCGGCGACGCTCCGGATCATCTTCATCGAGATCAATGCAGTCAATCACGACAAGACCGTCGGATAAGCGCAGCGATGTTTCGACAGAATCGGTCAAACGCTGACGCATACCTTCGCGGACGACAAGGCGATCAACGACGACTTCAATCGTGTGCTTCAGTTTCTTCTCGAGAGGAGGAACCTCTTCCAACCGCATCAATTGTCCGTCGATAATCGCACGTACGTATCCGGAAGCTTTGAGCTCTTCAAGAAGATCTTGATATTCGCCCTTGCGTCCACGAACTACGGGAGCCAGTACCTGGAAGCGGGTTCCCTCCGGCATCGAGCGCACGCGGTCGACAATTTGCTGTGGAGTTTGGGCTTGAATACGTGCACCACATGTTGGGCAATGGGCGATACCAGCGCGCGCATACAACAGACGCAGGTAATCGTGGATCTCGGTAATTGTGCCCACCGTTGAGCGAGGATTACGCGACGTCGACTTTTGGTCGATCGAAACCGCTGGGGACAGTCCTTCGATAAAATCAACGTCGGGCTTATCCATCTGACCGAGGAATTGCCGCGCGTATGAGGAAAGAGACTCGACGTAGCGTCGTTGTCCTTCAGCGAAAATCGTATCGAAAGCGAGAGAGGACTTGCCCGAGCCTGACAATCCTGTAAAGACAATCATCGAATCGCGAGGGAGGTCAAGATCGACACCCTTGAGATTATGCTCGCGCGCACCGCGGACAATTAACTGATCATGCACCCAATCAGTTTACGTGTTGACACGTTCTTTTTCTCGAACATGTGTTCTTAATCGCGTGCGCGACCTTCTTCTTCAGCTTCACGAAGCCGACCCAAATAGAGGACACGTGAGAACGCCTCAATCACAGCACCGGCACACAGGCCAGCACACACGATCACAAGCCACAAGGAAGCTGAAGGCCAATCGAAAGCAAAGAAGCGACGGGCAACGGGAATGAAGACACCGAGTACTCCCCCGGCGGCCATCGTACAAATGAGCGCAATGCGCCAAGGTACAAGAGGACGCGCAGTGATTGACAGCAACCACAGCCCCGCGATCAACACAGTGAGAGCTGCCGCAGTGGATCCGAGCGCGGTTCCATTTCCGACCGAGGAATAGACAGCAAGAGCACTCACGCCAAGGACAATGCCACTGGGGATAGCCAAAGAAAGGGTTCGAACGAGGAATCCTGGAACGTAACGCCTATTGTTTGGCCCGAGTGCAATAAAGAACGCGGGGATGCCAATGGTCAAAGTGTCGACGTAAGTGAAGTGGCGCGGAAGGAAAGGATAGTGCCATGCAAAAATCGCGCTCAGAATGACGAAGAGCGTGGCGTAGGTTGTCTTGGCGAGGAACAGAGAAGAGACGCGCTCCATATTCGCCATGATGCGTCGACCTTCACCCAGAACGCTCGGTAATACAGAGAACTTCTGATCAACCAAGACAAGCTGTGAAACGGCTTTTGTCGCTGCGGCTCCATTCCCCATTGCAATGCCAAGATCCGCGTCTTTGAGAGCAAGGGCGTCATTAACGCCGTCACCTGTCATCGCGACGCAGTGTTTTTGGGTCTGAAGAGCTTTAACCAAGGCACGTTTCTGTTCGGGAGTCACACGCCCAAAGACATCAGTAGACTCAACGATCGCCAAGAACTCGGGTGAGGTCGGATCACTCGGAAGCTGGCGTGCATCAAATGCTTGAGGCGCATTGCCATCCGGTGATTGCAAACCAACTTGAGCTGCCAGTGCGGCAACGGTTGTCGGGCTATCGCCAGAAATAATCCGGACGCGCACTCCTTGCCTACGGAAATAGGCGAGGGTCTCACGGGCATCATCTCGAAGGTCCTCCTCAAGGACGAGCAATGCAAGAGGCAAGGGATCCGCGGGAAGAGTCTGGTCCTGAATTCTCTGGGCGTAGCGAACAACGACGAGGACACGCAAGCCTTCTTCGGCGTACAAGCGGACTGACTGGCGAAGACCTTCAAGTTCCTCGATCCCATCGATGAGCATCTCAGGAGCACCCATGACGATCGAGGACTCCGCGGTCCCCCATGCTGCCCATTTTCGTGCCGAAGAGAAGGGAATCGTCCAGGAATCTGCGCAATGCTCTAAGGGTAAGGAAGAATCTAAATCCAGATATTCCTTCACCGCATGGGCAGTCGCGTTGGTCTCATCATCGTTAAGTACGCGAAGAGCTGTAAATAGCTCTCCATCAAAGTCCTGAGTCTCAAGGACTTCCAGCGAACGCAAACGAATGCCACCAGTCGTCAGTGTCCCTGTCTTGTCCAAGCAAAGAGCGTCCACACGGGCCAGAACCTCAACTGCCGGAAGTTCTTGAACAAGCGCGCCTCGACGGGCCAGAGTTGCAGATCCAATTGCAAAATTCATCGAGGTCAGGAGAACCAAACCCTGAGGGATCATTCCGACAACGCTCGCAACGGCCAAGACCAAAGCATGCTGCCACGCATGAGGAACTCCGTCACCTGCAATGCGAGTCTGTGACCATAAGGTCAGCAGAATAATCGGCGGCAGGGCGACCGAAATAACGCGGAGAATCTTATTGATCCCCTGCTGAATTTCAGAAGTCGCCAAAGAGAAAGTCCGTGCGTGGCGAGCGATTCCCTGCGCATACAGGTCAGCTCCCACCGCTTGGACATGCATCAATCCGGAACCAGCGACAACCGATGTACCTGCAAGAACCTGATCGCCAACTTGTTTAAGGACTGGGCGTGACTCGCCGGTTAGCATCGATTCGTCAATTTCAAGGCCGGATACCTCGAGGATTTCGCCATCAGCGGCAATCTGGTCACCCAAACTGAGCTCGACGATATCGTCAAGAACGATATCGTCGACATCGATCTGTTCAGTGAGGCCATCTCGACGTACTTGTGCCCGCGGAGCATCGACTATTGCGAGGTTGTCTAGGGTCCGCTTCGCGCGCACCTCGGAGAAAATCCCGATGATCGCATTGATGATCATGATTCCGCCGAAAACTGCGTCCTGCCAGGATCCGAAGACAATCACAATAACCATCGCGACGCTGAGGATCGCGTTAAACAGAGTCAGGACATTTGCTCGGATAATCGAGGCCAATGACCGTGAAGAGGGCAACTTCGTGACATTGATCTGCCCGGCCTGGCGTCGCGCTTCAACTTCTTGCCTCGTTAAGCCGGTAATTGTAGTTTCTGGCGTGCTCGTTGTCACTGGGGCTAGCTCCTGGTCTTCTGGCGGCGAGAATGAATAAGCGAAGTAATAACGGTAATGATCAAGGTACCGGCAATAACGCCCAAAGAAATGGGAATACCAATCTCCGGCACGGAATGGATCGGCTGGCCGCCATTAATGAAGGGCACGGAGTTCTCGTGCATGGCATGAAGAACAAGCTTGATGCCAATGAATCCAAGAATCACTGCAAGGCCATAGTTCAGGAAGACCAGCTTCTCCAAAAGACCGTCAATGAGGAAGAAGAGCTGACGAAGGCCAAGAAGAGCGAAGGCATTGCAGGCAAAGACCAAGTAGGACTCCGTGGTGAGTCCAAGAATCGCAGGAATTGAATCGAGTGCGAACATCAGGTCTGCCGAGCCCAGCGCAAGAACAACTAAGAAAAGCGGCGTAATAGAGGTTCGCCCGCTATGCCGGTAAAAGAAGCGATCACCAATATAGCCATCGGTCACCGGGAAGATGCGGCGGACAAAACGAACAAAGCGATTCTCTTCAACTTCTTCCTCTTCTTCTTCTTGTTCTTCCGAAGCACCCTCCCGTGCCTGGGAATAAGCGGTCCACAAGAGCCACGCGCCAAAGAAGAAGAACATCCACGTGAAGCGATTGACAAGCGTAACACCGACAACGATGAAGAAAGCGCGGAAGATCAGGGCCAAAATAATGCCCGCCAATAATGCTTTCTGTTGGAATTCACGAGGAACCCTAAAGGAGGACATGATGATGACGAAAACGAAGAGATTATCCAGCGAGAGCGACCATTCCATCATGTAGCCGCTGTAGAACTGGATGGCAAAGCTTGGACCATAGATAGCCCAGATAGCAACACCGAAAACAGCAGCAAGAGCAACGTAGCCCAAAGTCCACGCTGTCGCTTCTTTCATCGATGGCGCATGAGGTTTACGTACATGTCCAACAATATCGGTCGTAATCAGTGCAATAACAACGATGGCTAGGCCGATCCAGCCAAGGATGTGTACGTCCACAAGTGACCTTTCAGGGAGTGAGGCTTGAGGTCTCTTCCCACCCATAATTGGGCGGCAACACCGGGTACCGAGGCGATACCGCGTTGACGATGGTGCGCTTCGTGGGAGTACTCCCCTCACCCATAGAGTAACAACGATTCTGCTCACACTCCTACATAAGAATGCCAAGTCGTTAAGAGCTTCACACCGCAGTGCTCTAAACTCGATGGAGTGAGCGTTAAAGACCCTGCAGCCCAGATTTCCCGACTGCGTCGCCTGAAGGAGACCCTTTTCGGATCAACCCAGGCCCCTTTTGAGCTCCCGGTCGTACGCTCGTGCGCATTTGATACCACTCGCCTCGCTCACGCCGCCGGAGTCTCACGTCTCGCTGAATTGGGTAGACGTGAGGTACGTGAACTTGATCCTTCTGTCCTTGCAAACACTGATCTCTTCTATACCGAAGTACGCAACGCGCTAGAACACCGCGGAATTGTCTGGCTCATTGGCCCTATCAATCGCGAGGAACTTAAGCGCCTTGCCGGTCCTTTGTTCCATCTTTTTGTTAACGTTGGGGCCGAGCACTCCAAAGAGCGCACAGTCTTTGCCTTGAGAGTCAGCAAGCTCGTTCACGAGTTGCTCCCTGATCCACGCTTTCGTGAGGCTCTCCAGGGAATGAATGCAACGCGAACGCCACACGGCCTCGTGCACCAAATTGAAGCCAGCGGCGTCACGGTCTACAAGCGTTCACTGATCACCCGAATCCTCAAAGATCCGCGTGTATGGGTCTACCTCGTCGTTTTTGTGTACTCCTCACTGCGCGCCTTACCGGTGATCTTCGTCCCGCAATTCCATGGATCAGTCCTCGTCCTATGGTCGATCGACGTCCTGACTGCGCTTCCCTACACCTGGGGAATCCTCGCGATGATTACCGCTTCGAGGCCATTAGAACGCTACGCCGGCGCAATCGTCGCGCTGGTGACTTTTATAGCGCCATACGTTTACTTCTGGATCCACGGACGCGGATACCCCGGATCGGTGGTTGTCATCGTCGCTCTGATGATCCTTGCGTCAATCGCAACTGAAGTGTGGCGCTCCGTCCAAAACTCGCGACTGGTGAAACGCTACTCCGCGTCACGCAACTCCTGAGGAATCCCTTGGATAGAACGGATTGCGCTCACCACGAGAATCCAGATTCCAGCAACCCACCAAATCCCTGTGAGGATAATCGGCCGCACAGGGGCGTAGGCAACGAGCGCCGCCGTCGCAGCAACCCACACCAGTGCCGCCACAATGTTAATTGCACGCAAACGTCCGACACGGAATGGATGAACAAAGGCGATCGGCGCAACCGTCAGCACAGCCAAAATAACCGTGGCTACAACGTTGAAAACCGCGCCAGTTTGGAAAATCCACATAATCGCGGCTACGACATTCCAAGCAGCCGGGAATCCCATGAAGTAGTGGTCAGGGGTTTTCAGCAACACATTGCAGTAGCAGAACATCGATGAGATGCAGACCAACAGGGCCATGCCGATACCAAGTGTCCGGGATCCAAAAGAAAGGTGGAAGGCCATGAAAAGAGCAGGGATGAAAGTCCACGTCAGGTAGTCAACGATATTGTCCAGAGTCGCCCCATCGAAGCCGGGCGCGTATTCACTGACGCGTACTGCCCGCGCGATTGAGCCGTCGACGGCGTCGACAAGAAGTGCAATCCCCAGCCACAACCACATATGGCGGATACGCCCTTCGAAGAGAGCAATCGTTGCGAGTGTCGCCCAAAGAACACCGGTCAGAGTGAAGGCGTGGGCACCCCATGCCATGGCACGCTTGCTGAAAGGAACGGAACGCGTTTGCGTGTGCGCCGTTGTAGACACAATCGACTCCCAAAGTCGCGAACAAGAACATACCTATCTTAAGCGGTTCTCGAAGCGATACGTACCACTTTCCACAACTCGTTAGTGGGCGGCTTTCATCGCGCGAAGTTCTTTCTTCAGTTCACTGAGTTCATCACGAAGCCTTGCTGCGAGCTCAAATTGAAGATCCTGAGCTGCCTCCATCATTCGATCAGAAAGCTGACGGATCAGTTCTTCCAAATCACTCTCGGCCATCTGAGCAAGTTCTTCGCGTGTGCGCGTTGAGCCTTCATGCCCCGCAAAGGAAGCCATCTCATCGGCGCGAATATCGCTGGCTACACGTTCGCGCCTATATCCGCCCTCGAGCAGCTCTGCTGTATCAACTTCTTCACGAGCAAGCATGTCCGTGACATCTGCAATCTTTTTACGCAAAGGCTTGGGATCAATACCGTGTTCAGTGTTGTAGGCAATCTGAATTTCACGGCGCCGCTCGGTTTCGTCGATTGCTGCGCGCATCGAATCGGTGATGTCATCGGCGTACATGTGAACTTCGCCAGAGACATTACGCGCGGCACGCCCAATCGTCTGAATGAGAGAACGTGTCGAACGCAGGAAGCCTTCCTTGTCTGCGTCCAAGATTGAGACGAGAGAAACTTCCGGAAGGTCCAAGCCTTCCCTCAAAAGGTTAATTCCCACAAGAACGTCGAAAGTTCCCAAACGCAACTCACGCAAAAGCTCAACTCGTCTCAGGGTATCGACATCTGAATGCAGGTATTCAACCTTCACTCCGCGCTCGGCAAGGTACGTTGTCAGGTCCTCAGCCATCTTCTTTGTCAGCGTTGTCACAAGAACGCGTTCGTCACGCTCGACACGCTCACGAATCTGCTCGAGAAGGTCATCAACTTGGCCTTGAGTCGGCTTAACCACAACCTTCGGATCGACAAGACCCGTGGGGCGAATGATCTGTTCCACTACCCCATCGGACCTATCGAGTTCATACGATCCTGGCGTAGCTGAGAGGTAAACGGTTTGACCAATGCGCTCGGTAAATTCATCCCATTTCAGCGGCCGGTTGTCCATTGCCGAAGGCAAGCGGAAGCCATGTTCAACCAGCGTACGTTTGCGCGACATATCCCCTTCAAACATTGCTCCGATTTGGGGAACTGTCACATGCGATTCATCAATAACGAGTACAAAGTCGTCAGGGAAGTAATCGAGAAGGGTGTGAGGCGGAGTGCCTGCCTCGCGCCCATCAATATGGCGTGAGTAGTTTTCGACACCCGCACATGTCCCGATCTCTTTGAGCATCTCCAAGTCATAGCTTGTGCGCATTCGCAGACGCTGCGCCTCGAGCAATTTCCCCTGTGATTCGAACCATTCAAGACGCTCTTCAAGCTCTGCCTCAATCGAAGCAATTGCACGTTTCATTCGTTCTTCGCCCGCAACGTAGTGCGAGGCAGGGAACAGATAAACATGATCGACTTCTTTAATGACATTGCCAGTGACAGGATGGAGTACAGCGAGAGAATCAATCTCATCGCCAAACATTTCAATCCTGATTGCCAGTTCTTCATAGACGGGAATGATCTCGACCGTATCCCCGCGCACTCTAAAGGTCCCGCGCGTAAATCCAAGGTCGTTTCGCGCGTACTGCATGGAAATGAACGCCCGCAGGAGGTCATCGCGGTCAATCGTCATTCCGCGGCTCAGCTCGATCATTCGTGCGACATATTCTTCCGGCGTACCAAGGCCGTAAATACACGAAACCGAGGAAACAACAACGGTATCGCGACGAGTAAGCAAAGAATTTGTCGCACTGTGACGTAGCCGTTCAACTTCTTCGTTGATCGACGAGTCTTTTTCAATGAAAGTATCAGTCTGGGGAACGTAAGCTTCCGGCTGGTAGTAGTCGTAGTACGAGACGAAGTACTCGACCGCATTCTTGGGCAACAACTGGCGAAACTCTGCAGCTAGCTGCGCAGCCAAGGTCTTGTTGGGTTCCAAAACCAAAGCTGGACGCTGAATTTCCTCGATGAGCCACGCTGTTGTCGCGCTCTTACCGGTTCCCGTAGCCCCCAGCAAAACAATGTCTTGTTCACCCGCGCGAAGTCTCTCGGCAAGTTCGTGAATAGCCTTCGGCTGGTCACCCGACGGGGTGTATTCAGAAATCACTTCAAAGGGGTATTCCTGACGAAGGATGGGGGTATCGCTCATAGTCTTAGGCTAAAGAATTCTGCGAAGTTCTGCGCGCTCACCGCCACAAAGACAGCGAACTCAAGCCTCGAGGATCGTATTGGTCGGTCTCACCTACGACGCATAAGGGTCGGTGCAGGTGTTCTTCAGATGAAGATTGCCTGCACCGACCCCTTGTGCACTGCCTCGTACGTTGTTAGGAAGCTCTGCCTTACTTACGCCGTGGACTCATGTGTTGAGCGGTTGCAGGCGTCGGCCAAGCAAGCATCAGCACTCCCACTACTGCCAAGAGCCCAGCGAACACAAACCCAAGGGAGGAACTTCCTGTTGCGGCAAGTGTGCGTGCAGAACTTGGATTTTGAGCAGAGGCAGCTTCTGCGTTTCGCGCGACAGCGGGGTTTTGCGTGTTCGCCTCATTGGTGGACGTGAGCGCGCTTCGATCGGCATCAAGCTCACGTAGGTGCGAGGCTTCCGGAAGAAGCTGTGAAAGCGCTGGTTGCTCATCGGACGTTGACGCATCAGCCTGGTTCACCGATGTGTCTGCTGTACCTTCGGTCGAAGGATTCGCAGGTGCTTCAGATGGCACCGATGCCGTCGCCTCTGGACGCGTAGGCAGGGCCGAGCTTGCTGCTTCCGTAGGCTGAGCCGGCGCTGTAGCATCGCTGCTTCGACGAGCTTTCGGGGGACGCTGCGTAGTTGCAGACGCCACCGGTTCCGAGGCCGTGGGCTGAGTAGAGGGCGCTACAGTGGTTGGTCGCGGCGTAGCCTTTGGATCTTCGGAAGGCTTGGGCGCTGAAACCGTCGGTACCGGCATGGGCGCAACCGAGACCGTGGGCTGGGCAGAGGGCGTTGCGTTCGTAGGCTGAGCAGGCACGCTCGCTTCTGATGTCACTGCACTCGACGGCTGAGGAACCGCAGTAGTCGGCATGGGCGCAGGTTCCGTCGTCACAGTCGGTTGAGTACTAGGTTCTGGATCGGCGATAGCCGTTGAGGGAAGCGGGGCTGGCTCGCTCGTGGCATTGCCGTTCTTCTTCCACACACGGACGTAGTCAACGAGCATGTCAGAACCAGCACCTTGATAGGCTTCCTTGAACTTAATGGCATCGGTGTACGTCGTATCGCCACGTTCAGAGGCTAGGAAAGAGCCCCCAACCATATGATTAAGACGAAGCACCATGCCATTGGACTCATTGATGAAGGGGTTATCACCTTTAACCTGATCGTATGTGACAGTATGTCCCCGTCTCCCATCCAAATAGAAGGTGATTGCGTTCCCGTTCTTTTCCACACCATAGGTATGGAACTGGGTCTGCGAAGTACCATCGCCCCCGAGTTGTCCCATGTGCTGCTCAGTCTTTTGAGGATTCCCGACCCGAGGTGTATGAACATTCGCTTGTAGGAAGTTTGGATCCCATCCTTTAGCTTCGACGACGTCAATCTCACCGTGAGCCGGGAAAGATGCCGGGGCAATACCGGTCATCCAAAATGCTGGCCACGACGAAACGGCAGTAGGGAGTTTGATACGTGCTTCAGCGTAGAAGTCGCCATAGGCAGCGTACTTTATGCCCTTGTTGTCGCGCGTCTGAACCATTGCTGAAGTGAAAGGAGCTTTGTAGGTTTCGGAGCGCCCATTGACCGTTCGAGTACATTCACGGTCGACCGTGACCATTGATCGCGAACGGCTGTCATACTTCTGACGCGTCGGCTCGTACTTCGCAGTCAAATGGAGGTTTCCCCCCGAGACAGACGCATTTTCCTTCGAATCGGTGTACTGGGCCTGTGAGCGCGTTTTCGTGTCAAAGCAGGAGTATTCGTATCCCCACTTCGACGTGTCAAGTTCATTTCCGGTGAATTCATCCTGAAAGATCAGAGTGTTGTATCCCAGGGCTTGAACTTCATTGGGAGTCGGCTGAACATCGCCTGCGCTTGCAAAAGACAGTCCTCCCACCGTCATCGCTGCACCGAGCGCCAATGTTCCAAGCGTACGCACAGCTCTATTCCCCGAAAAACGATTCGTCTTTACGTGTGCCATTTATCCTCACTCTGCGGCAAATGTCGACTCCGAAACCAGAGGTCATCCCGTCTCACGTACGAGAAGCTGCTCAACCAATGGGGCAGCGCGATCTCTGAATTCCGGTGTTCAGGCCGATACCGGTTTACTTACAAGTTCAAATCTATAGTTGCAGGTAAACCTGGTTTTTCCTGAGTGATTTCCGGATGAATAGTTGAAGATTTCCCATTGAAATAATGGGAAAACTGGGCGAATACTGAAGCCTATATTCGGTTAAATCTTCGAGGGGCTGAGCCAACGCGCAACGAAGGTACGCGTCAGATCTGTCAGATTTTCTTCACTGCCTGAGTTGTCAACCCATATCGAGGCAAGGCCCCGGCGCTGCTCGTCACTAATTTGCCTGCTGATGCGCATTGCCGATTCTTGCCTACTCATCCCACGTTTTTCCAAACGGTCAAGACGCGCATCCAACGGAGCACTCACCATGATGACCCCATCGAATGCATCGGCGTCTTCGCGCCTTGTCAGTAGTGGCACATCATAGACAGCGAGCTTTCCGTCTCCAGCTTGCGCAAGACGTTCCTGCGCCAAAGCAGCGATTGCTGGATGAGTGAGCGAATTGAGAAGAGCTGTACCTTCGGCTGAAGAAAAAGCACGCTGTGCTAAGAGCTGTCGGTCAAGGACCCCGCCTGCTCCGACAAGGTCACCCCCAAAATTCGCAAGCACCGCCTCGTAGACGGGATGACCGGGGGAAAGCACCTCACGCGCAAGTTCGTCCGCATCGACAATGTGCGCGCCGAGGCTTCGTAAAGCGTGCGCAAGCGTGGACTTACCGGCGCCGATACCCCCACTGAGGGCGAGCACATGGGATGGTCCCAAAGGATGCGCCTCGGGAATCGCTCGTAAGAGAGCAGCGCTTGATGAACCTGAGCGAATGAGAGTGTTCACATCTGAAGCGTAGAACAATGAATAGCACTTGGCTAAAGAGGTATGAAATGACAGAATCTCAGGAGTACTTATCACTTCTAGAGGGTTGAAGCAATATTGTGACTGAATCGACGACGACTACACAAAGCAGGCGCTCGCAGGGAACGGGCTTGCTGATCGCAACATCGCTCACGCTGTTTTCGATGTTCTTTGGTGCGGGAAACCTGATTTTCCCTCCAATTATGGGAGCGAACTCAGGTACGCACTTTAACTTAGCCATGATCGGCTTCCTCATCGGTGGCGTCGCGCTTCCCGTCATTGCGATCATTGCAATCGCATTATCAGGAAGTGACCTGCGTGATCTGTCTGGCCGCGGAGGCAAATATTTTGGAATTGCTTTCTCGTGCATGGTTTATCTGTCGATCGGCGCCTTCTATGCTCTGCCACGAACCGGTGCTGTTTCCTTCTCGACGGCCGTCGCACCGCTCATTCATTCAACTGCTTTCGTTTCATCGTTAGTCTTCAACGCCTGCTTTTTCGGCGTCGCGTTGTTCTTGTCATGGAACCCGAGACAGATCATCCATCACCTCGGTAAAATCCTGACCCCTGTCCTGCTTGTTTTACTCGTGCTCTTGGTCTTCTTGTCTTTGGCGAAGCTACCGCCTTCAGACGCTGCTCCGGTAGGACAGTACGCAAGCGCTCCCCTAACCGCAGGTCTCCTTGATGGCTACATGACGATGGATTCCATCGCAGCTCTCGCTTTTGGAATTATCGTTGTTGCGTCTTTCGATCAGGGAGAAGGCGGACTCAGCGGGATCAAGCTCGTTCGCAAGACCAGCTCTGCCGGTGTAATCGCTGGCATTTTACTTGGCCTAGTCTACGTTGGACTCGGCCTGATCGGTCACGTCATTCCCAGCGGTCAAAGCTACTCCGACGGGGCTGCACTCTTGGCCGACGCTTCACGCATCACCATGGGAACTGCCGGACAGGTCGTCTTCGGATTGATCGTTCTCACCGCGTGCATGACAACTGCGGTCGGCCTTCTTGCCGCAACCTCGGAGTTCTTCGAGCGACTTATTCCGCGGATCCCCTACAAAACCTGGCTCGTTGGGTTCACGATCATTTCCTTCGTCTTGGCATCAGCCGGACTCAAGGCAGTGCTCAACGTTGCGGTGCCGATTATTACCTTCCTCTACCCAATCGCAATTTCAATCATCTTCGTTACGATCGTCACGCATCCGCTGCGCTACTCGATGCGCATTCATTGGACATTCCGCCTGGGAGTCTGGGTTGCCAGCCTATGGTCACTTCTGACCACCGCAATCTCGCTGGGAATCTTGACCTTCGCTTCTCCTGTGCTTGCGTGGAGTCCCGGGCACGATCTTCAGCTTGGTTGGGTTCTTCCCTCATTGGGCGCAGCTCTCCTTGGTCTGCTCGCCGACATCGTCTTATCCAAGCGCACTCAGGAATAACTATCGCGCGCTGGTACTGAAGTGGCCCGTCTCGAAAGAGACGGGCCACTCTTTTAGTCAAGGGGGATGAACTGAGTCCTGCGCTTCACCACAGAGTCTCGAAAGAATACAGCCCTCTCGATATCAGTTCTTCCAATTCACGTTCCAAACAATGACGGCAGCATTCAATGAACAATGACAGCAAAAAACTGAGGCCCCGGTTTTCACCGGGGCCTCAGAACTGACTATGAGCGCTTAGGCGCTGCGATTCAGTTGTTGGTCAGCTTCTCACGAAGTGCTGCAAGTGCCTCGTCAGAAGCGAGGGTGCCTTCGGAGTCGACCGGGGTCGAGTACGAGGCCTGCTCTTCAACTGCGGGAGCTGCTTCGGCGTCCTCTTCAAGAGCCTTTGCAACCTGAGCCTTGTGGGCTTCCCAGCGAGCCTGAGCCTGTGCGTACTGAGCTTCCCAAGCCTCACGCTGTGCCTCGTAGCCTTCCATCCATTCCTGGGTTTCGGGATCGAAGCCTTCGGGGTACTTGTAGTTGCCCTCTTCGTCGTACTCAGCGGCCATGCCGTAGAGCGAAGGATCAAACTCTTCAGAGTTGGGATCGACGCGCTCGTTGGCCTGCTTCAGGGACAGCGAGATACGACGACGTTCGAGGTCGATATCGATGACCTTGACGAAGACCTCTTCGCCAACCTTGACGACCTGCTCGGGCAGCTCAACGTGACGCTGAGCGAGCTCGGAGATGTGAACCAGACCTTCAATTCCGTCTTCAACACGCACGAATGCGCCGAAGGGAACGAGCTTGGTGACCTTGCCGGGCACGACCTGGCCGATGGCGTGGGTACGTGCGAAGGTCTGCCACGGATCTTCCTGGGTGGCCTTGAGCGAGAGCGACACGCGCTCGCGGTCCATGTCGACGTCCAAGACCTCGACGGTGACTTCCTGGCCAACCTCGACGACCTCTGAGGGGTGATCGATGTGCTTCCACGAGAGTTCGGAGACGTGAACCAGACCGTCAACGCCGCCGAGATCAACGAACGCACCGAAGTTCACGATGGAGGACACGACACCACTGCGGACCTGGCCCTTCTGAAGGGTGTGCAGGAAGTTGGTGCGAACCTCAGACTGGGTCTGCTCAAGCCATGCGCGGCGAGACAGAACAACATTGTTGCGGTTCTTGTCCAGCTCAATGATCTTCGCTTCGATCTCACGACCGATGTAGGGTGCGAGATCGCGAACGCGGCGCATTTCAACGAGGGATGCGGGGAGGAAGCCACGCAGGCCGATGTCCAGGATCAGGCCGCCCTTGACGACCTCGATGACGGTACCGGTAACAACGCCGTCTTCTTCCTTGACCTTCTCGATCTGTCCCCATGCGCGCTCGTACTGTGCACGCTTCTTGGACAGGAGCAGGCGG
>ERZ772910.946-NODE-946-length-15636-cov-4.400680_pt1 | contig 15636 bp, 14 predicted proteins | sample MGYA00511357_ERZ772910 | MGnify/ENA primary metagenome ERZ772910 (study PRJEB29015, sample SAMEA2738096) | human oral metagenome | biome: human oral; feature: human-associated habitat; material: saliva | place: China | collected 2193 ... | reverse complement strand
AAATAAAGAAAATTTAGAAGAATTAACTATTCTTTCATCAAATTCTAATATTATTAAAAAAATAAATAATTTAAATATGGAGAATATAAATATTGTTAGTTCTAATAATCTAAATAGTATTATAAATTTAAAAAATGTTATATTTATTGAAGAATATGGAATTACTAGATATTCAGCTTTTGAAAAACTATTACAAAATGTTAACAATTATAATAAAAATGTAATTGGAGTAGTAACATATAAACTATAAGATAATAAAAAACCGGCTTAATTTAGCCGGTTTTTTTATATATTAATAACCTTTCCTGCATTGAAAAGAGTTTCGTAAATTGTATACATATTGCTTATTTCACCAACTTTAAGTTTTTCTTTAAGTCCATAATAATCTAAACAAGTACCACAGGAAATAATTTCAACTCCATTATCTTGTAGCTTTTCAAGATCATCTAAACATGGAGAACCTTCTGTAGTTAATTTAACTCCAGAGTTAAAAAATACGATTGTTTTTGGTAATTTATCATATTCACTTGAAGTATAAATAAATCCTTTAATTAATAATTTACCTAATTCTTCAGATCCATTTCCCATAAAGTCTTTTGATATCGCAATAACAGTATTGTCAGAATGGTCAACTGAGCAAAATTGAGTAGGTTCTTTTATTTCTGCATTATTATTTTTTGATACATAAACATTAAATTCTTGATCTGATTTTTTATCAAATTTAAAATCAAGATTACTACTTTTAGCAAATTTTTCTAGATTTTTTACAGCAGTATCATTATCAACTATGACTAAAAAATCTTTTTCATCTGAACTTTCAACAGCTTTTTTTGTTAAAATCAAAGGTTGAGGACATGCTAAACCTTTTGCATTAATTTCTTTCATATTTTACCTCCTAAAATATTATCTAACAATGTTATTATACAATATAAGTAATATTAATACAAGTGATTTCATATTTATAATATTAAGAAAGTGAAATAGAAAAAATTTTATATTAAAATCTTGTTTAAAATTTTTATATAGGGTATAATAAAATTAAAGGTCAAAGATAGTCAAATATGGAGGGATATATGGAATACAAAGATTATTATAAAATATTAGGTGTTGATAAAACAGCTACTGATGCGGAAATTAAGAAAGAATATAGAAAATTAGCAAAAAAATATCATCCAGATGTTAATCAAAATGATGAGTCAGCAAGTAATAAGTTCAAAGAAATAAATGAGGCTTATGAAGTATTATCAGATAATGAAAAAAGAAAACAGTATGATATGTTTGGTTCTAATTATAATTTTAATGGTGGAGATAATTTTGACCCAAGAAATTATGGGTTTAAAACATCCTATAACTCAAGTAGTATGGGAGAATTTTCTGATTTTTTTAATATGTTTTTTGGTAGTGAAAATTCTTCTAGTTTTAGTGGATTTTCAAGTTTTGATGGTTTTACTAATTCTAGACCATTTTCAAGATTTGAAAGACAACCACAAAGACAAAAATATGAAACAAGCATTAACTTATCAGTTAAAGAAGCATATTCTGGTATTGAAAGGGAACTTTATGTAAATATAAATAATTCTCCTAAAAAAATAACAGTAAAAATTCCTAAAGGAATTACATCAGGAAAAAAAGTAAAAGTTAATGGAGATAAATATAAACTTGATGGAGATATTTTTGTAAAAATTAATGTTATAAATGATGAATATAGATTAGAAGATTTAGATTTAATAAAAACTGTTAGTTTGTATCCATGGGAAGCATACTTTGGAGTTACAAAGGTTATTAAAACTTTAAATGGAAATGTTAGAGTAAAAATACCTGCTAATATCGAAAGCATGAAAAAAATTAGAATTCCAAATAAAGGATATACAGATTTAAAAGGAAGAACTGGAGATTTATATCTAGAAATTTTAATAAATAATCCTAAGAGTTTATCTGGAGATAAATTAGAATTATATAAGAAATTAATGGAGAATTAATATAAAAAGAATAAAATTTTTATTTTTAAAATTAAACAATTTATTTTTGTTATAATATATATTAAAAAAATTATTATAAGTTTAATAAAAAAATATTAACAAAATAGAAGGAGGAATACCATGAATTTAGAAAAATTTAGTAGTGATGCAATGAATATAGTTGAAGAATCACAGAGCATAGCAATTAAAAATGCGAATGTAGAAATATCAGATTTACATCTACATAGAGCATTAATTAATAAAGACAATATTATTATTAAGATTTTAAATATTATGAATGTAAAAATTGAAGATTATAGAAATGATGTAAAGGTAGCACTGGAAAATTTACCATCACAATATGGCTCAACTAACATTTATCCAAATACTATTTATCAAAGAATTCTACTTAATTCAGAAGATGAGATAAATGGAACTAGAGATAGTTCAGTTTTACCTGAACATATATATCTTTCTCTTCTAAAAGAAAAAAATATAAAATCATCAGATATTTTTAAAAAGTATGATATTACTTATAATTCGTTCAAATATGCATTAATGGGAATTAAGAATATGAAAAATGATCGTAAAGATGGTAGTACTAGTGAAGAATTACTAAAATATGGAAGAAATTTAACTGAAGAAGCCAAAAATGGTAAATTAGATCCTGTTATTGGTAGAGATGAAGAAATTAGAAATTCAATTAGAATATTATCAAGAAGAACAAAAAATAATCCTGTATTAATTGGTGAGCCTGGGGTTGGTAAAACTGCAATTGTTGAAGGTTTAGCTCAAAGAATTGTTAATAATGATGTTCCAGATGGTTTAAAAGATAAAATAATATTTTCACTAGATATGGGAAGTTTAATTGCTGGAGCAAAATTTCGAGGAGAATTTGAAGAAAGACTAAAAGTAGTTCTAGAAGAAATAAAAAATTCAGACGGGGAAATAATTTTATTTATTGATGAAATTCATACTCTTGTTGGTGCAGGAAAAACTGATGGAGCTTTAGATGCTTCTAATATGTTAAAACCTATACTTGCTAGAGGAGAATTGCATACAATTGGAGCAACAACATTAGATGAATATAGAAAATATATAGAAAAAGATGGTGCGTTAGAAAGAAGATTCCAAAAAGTATTAGTAAAAGAACCTACTGTTGAAGATACAATTTCAATACTTAGAGGAATTAAAGAAAAATATGAAATTCACCATGGAATTAAAATAACAGATGCTGCTGTAATTGCTTGTGTAACTTTAAGTGATAGATATATAACAGATAGATTTTTGCCAGACAAAGCTATTGACTTAATGGATGAAGCTTCTTCTATGGTAAGAACTGAAATAGATTCAATGCCTCAAGAAATTGATAATTTAAGAAGAAAAGTTCTTCAATTAGAAATTGAAAAAGCTGGTTTAATTAAAGAAACTGATGAAATTAGTAAAAAAAGATTAGAAGACCTAGAAATTGAACTTTCTAATGTTAAAAATGTATATAATGTTGAGCTTGCTAAATGGGAAAGTGATAAAAAGGATATTAATGAAATTAAGACTGTAAAATCAGAAATTGATTCAGTTAGAATTGATATTGAGAAAGCAGAAAGAGAATATGACTTTGAAAAACTTTCAGAATTAAGATATGGCAAGCTTGCAAATCTGGAATTAAAACTAGCTGAACTTAATGAGAAAAAGAAAGAAAAAGAAAGTTATTTAAAAGAAGAAGTAACAGAGGAAACTATCGCAGAAGTAATTTCCAAGTGGACAAATATACCTATTAAGAAATTAGTAGAAGGTGAAAAAGAAAAATTATTACACCTTGGAGAAATTTTACACAAAAGAGTGGTTGGACAAGACGAAGCTATTAATTTAGTAAAAGATTGCATATTAAGATCAAGAAGTGGATTAAAAGATGAAACTAAACCTATTGGGTCATTTATTTTCCTAGGCCCTACGGGTGTTGGTAAAACAGAGTTAGCAAAAACATTATGTGAAAGTATGTTTGATAGCGAGAAAAATTTAGTTAGAATAGATATGAGTGAATATATGGAAAAGCATTCTGTATCAAGATTAATCGGAGCTCCTCCAGGATATGTAGGTTATGATGAAGGAGGACAACTTACAGAAAGAGTTAGAAGAAATCCATATTGTGTCATTTTATTTGATGAAATAGAAAAAGCACATCCTGATGTATTTAATATTCTATTACAAGTATTAGATGATGGAAGACTAACAGATAATCAAGGAAGAGTTGTAGATTTTAAAAATACAATCATTATTATGACTTCTAATATAGGTTCTGACTACTTGCTAAATGGAATAGATGAAAATGGTAAAATAAATAAAGAAGCTGAAGATAAAGTTATGAATGAATTAAAAAATTCTTTTAGACCTGAATTTTTAAACAGGGTTGATGATATAGTATTATTTAAACCTTTACAAAAAGAAGAGCTTTACAAGATTATTGATATGACTATTGCAGAAATAGAGGATAGATTAAAAGATATTGGTTTAAAAATAATTTTAGATGATAGCTGTAAAAAGTTAATTTTAGATTCAACGTACTCTTATAATTATGGAGCTAGAATTATAAAAAGGTACATTCAAAAACACATAGAAACTGAATTAGCTACAAAGATAATAGAAGGTAAAATTCAACCTAATTCTACAATTAAATTTGTAAATTTAGATGGAAAAATTTGTATTTCATAAAAAATATTAATAAATAATAAAAAAAGCTAAGAAAATTCTTAGCTTTTTTAAAATTTTTTATTTATAAATTATCTTAGAAATAATTGAATTATAATCGATTTTATGTTAAAATATAGGCATATATTTCAATTTAGGAGGAATAATATGGATCAATTAACAATGCAATTTGTTTTGATTGGTGGCTTTATGTTATTAGCATATGTTTTTATGATAAAACCACAAAAGAAAAGACAAAAAGAAATAATGGAAATGAGAAATAATTTGAAAATAGGAGATAGTATTATAACTATAGGTGGTATTAAAGGCAAAATTGTAAAGCTAACTGATACTGATGTTGTAATTGAAACATCTGATGATGGAACTAAATTAGAATTTATAAAATCTGCTATTCATTCTACAATTAACGAATCTGAAACATCTTTAGAAGATGAGGATGAAGATAATAATAGTGAAGAAAATTAATTTAAAACAAATAGACGGATTTCGTCTATTTTTTCTTTATAAATAATATATCAATTATTTGGAGGTATTTATGAAAAAATGGTTTATAAAATCTGATAATGGATTAACTAAGGAAAATTTCTTAAATAATAGTGAATTTTCATATATTACATGTCAACTTTTAGCAAATAGAAAAATAGACTATAAAAATGTAAAAAAGTTCTTGTATCCAGATTATAAATACCTTCACAATCCTTTCTTGATGAAAGATTTAGATACAGCTATAGAAATTTTGGTTGATGCCATAGATAATAATTTACATATTCAAATAGTTGGAGACTATGATCAAGATGGTAATTCAGCCACTGTTGTTTTGTTTAAAGGATTAAGTTATTTTACAGATAATATTAGTTTTGCTATACCCAATAGAATTGAAGATGGATATGGGATTTCTAAAGGAATTGTAGATAGCGCGAAAGAAAATAATGTTGATTTGATAATAACTTGTGATAATGGAATATCAGCATTTGAAGTGGCTGAATATTGTAGTTCGTTAAATATACAAATGATAATAACTGATCATCATCAAGTATGTTTTGATAAAAGTGGAAATCAAATCTTGCCAAAAGCTGAAGCCGTAATAAATCCACATAGGATAGACTGTGAATATCCATTTAAAGAATTGTGTGGTGCGGGTGTAGCATTTAAATTAATGCAAGCACTTTATGATGAATTAGGTGGAGATGAGGATTACTTAATTGATTTATTACAATTTGTTTCAATGGGAACCGTTTGTGATGTTGTTGATCTTGTTGATGAAAATAGAATTTTTGTTAAAAAGGGATTAGAAATATTAAATTCTAGCGATAACATTGGAATTAATCAACTGAAAAAAGAAAACGGAGTAACAAAAGTTACAACTACTTCTTTAGGATTTAAACTAGGACCTTGTATAAATGCAGCTGGAAGGTTAGAATCAGCAAGTATAGGTGTCGAATTATTTCTAGAAGAAGATGAAGGAGTTGCAGACAAATATGCAAAAAAATTAGTTGAATTAAATGAAATTAGAAAAAATTTAACAAATGAAGCATATTCTATAGTTAATTTAAAAATTAAAAAGTATAAATATTTTGAAAATGATGTTATTGTAGTTTATGATGATGAAATCCATGAATCTATTGCAGGTATTGTAGCTGGAAGAATAAAAGATTTTTATTATAAACCAACTTTAGTTTTTTCTAAAGCAAAAGAGGATGGATTATTAAAAGGTAGTGCAAGAAGTATTGAAGATTATGATATAATTTCAAAACTAAGGGAATTTTCAGATTTATTTGAAAAACTTGGTGGTCATGCAATGGCAGCTGGTTTTACAATTAAAGAGGAAAATTTAGAAATATTAAGGAACAGATTAAATGAGAATTCTGGTTTGGACTCAGAAAGCTTTATAGAAAAAGTAAAAATAGACTGTTCATTAGATTTTAAATTATTAAATTTCAATATTGTTGATGAATTGAAATTATTAGAACCGTATGGGAAAGCTAATCCTGAACCATTATTTGGTACTAGAAATGTAGAAATAAAATCTATTTCGCTTATTGGAAGTAATAAAAATGTTATTAAATTAGTTTTAATTCAAGAAGAATGTGAATTTAGTGGTATTATTTTTACTAATTATGAAAAATATATATCACATCTTAACGAGAAATTTAAAACTTCTGATATTATTACAGATCAATATAATATTAAAAATAAATTTATTGATATTCTATACACACCTGTAATAAATGAATATATGAACACAAAGTCAATTCAATTATTAATAAAAGATTTAAGGTAGGAGGTGAGTTTAATGTTAGATGAACTATTATCAAAAATTAAAAGTTATAATCCTAATTCAGATATTGAAAAAATAACTAAAGCATATAATTTTACAAAAGAATGTCATGAGGGACAATTTAGAAATTCAGGAGAACCATATTTTATTCATCCAGTAGCTGTAGCTAATATATTAGCAGACTTATATATGGATGATGCTACAATAATTGCTGGATTAATGCATGACATTCTTGAAGATACAGAAGTTACATTTAAACAAATGTCTGAAATGTTTGATGAAGAAATTGCAAATCTTGTTAATGGTGTTACAAAATTAAAAAAAATAAAATATCAAAGTAAACAAGAATCTCAAGCTGATAATTTAAGAAAAATGCTTTTGGCTATGAATTCTGATATTAGAGTTATTATTATTAAAATTGCAGATAGACTTCACAATATAAGAACTTTAGAATATATGAAAAAGTCTAAGCAATTAGAAAAGGCGAAAGAAACATTAGAAATATATGCTCCTTTAGCATATAGATTAGGAATGAGTAACGTTAAATGGGAACTTGAAGATCTATCCTTAAGATATCTTGAACCGGAAATATATTATGATTTGGCTGAAAGAGTTAAGAAAAAAAGAAGTGAAAGAGAAAAAATTATAAATGATATTATAGATGAAATTACAATTAGTTTAAAAGAGCATAATATTCAAGGAGAAATTAGTGGAAGACCAAAAAGTTTATATAGTATTTATAAGAAAATGTATAAACAAAATAAGAGTTTTGATGAAATCTTTGATTTAACTGCAGTTAGAATTATTGTTCCAACTATTAGTGATTGCTACGCTGTACTAGGTATAGTTCATTCTAAGTGGAAACCTATACCTTCAAGATTTAAAGATTATATTGCAGTACCAAAGCCTAATTTATATCAATCATTACACAATACTTTAATTAGTAATTCTGGTGATGTTTTTGAGGTTCAAATTAGGACTTTTGATATGCATAAAACTGCAGAGTATGGAATTGCTGCTCATTGGAAATATAAAGCTGGTGTTGATAGAAGTACAAGTTTTGATGATAAATTAACATGGTTAAGACAGCTTATGGATTGGCAAAGAGAGGTTAATGATAATAGAGAATTTATAACTTCATTTAAAGAAGATTTTATTTCTGATGAAGTATTTGTTTTTTCTCCAAAAGGAGATGTTATCAACTTAGTTGCTGGAGCAACTCCGATAGATTTTGCATACAAAGTTCATACTGCTGTTGGTAATAACTGTGTAGGAGCAAAAGTAGATGGAAGAATAGTACCATTAAATCATAAATTAAAAAATGGAAATATTGTAGAAATACTTACAAATCCAAATTCATCAGGTCCAAGTAAAGATTGGTTAAAAATAGTAAAATCTTCTCAAGCAAGAACTAAAATAAAACAATGGTTCAAAAAAGAAAATAGAGCTTTAAATATAGTTCAAGGTAGAGATATGCTTGAAAAAGAAGTTAGAAGACTAGGATTTACTTATAGTAAAATTTTAAAAGATGAGTGGTTATTACAGATTGCAAAAAAACTAAGTTTTAATACTATTGATGAAATGTATGCAGGAATAGGATTTGGAAGTATTAGTATTAAACAAATTATTCCAAAATTAAAAGATTTTTATACAGAATATTATCAGGAATCTGCTGATGATATTATTAATAGAGTTAAGAGTGAAAAATCAGGAAATCAACTTAATTCAAAAGGTGTAATTGTAAAAGGCATTGACAATATAGAAGTTAGTTTTGCAAAATGCTGTAATCCTCTTCCAGGAGACGAAATAGTTGGGTATATTACAAAAGGAAGAGGAATTTCCGTTCATAATTGTAATTGTCCAAATGTGAAAAGTGTTTCAAATAGAGATAGGCTAATTTCTGTAGAGTGGACAAATGCTAAAAACTTATATTATAAAGTTGAAGTTGCTGTTATATCTCTAGATCAAGTTGGAGCATTGGCTGATGTTGCTCATATCATTTCAGAATCAAAATTAAACTTGGTAGGAATTACTGCAAAAACAGGTAAAGATAAAACTTTTATAACAAATTTTGTTGTAGAAATTAAGAATATTGATGAACTTGATAGATTAATTAATAAAATAAAATCTTTAAAAGGTATTCTTGACGTTTATAGAGTAGGTGCCTAATGAGAGCTATATTACAGAGAGTTAATTTTGCTAGTGTGGAAGTTGATAAAAAAGAAGTGTCCAGAATAAATAAGGGACTTCTTCTTTTTGTCGGATTTGGAAAAAATGATACATTAGATGATTTGAATTATATTTATAAAAAAGTTGTAAATTTAAGAATCTTTGAAGATGATAATTTTAAAATGAATTTGTCGGTAATTGATAAATCATGTGAAATACTAGTTGTTTCACAATTTACATTATATGGCGATTGTAGAAAGGGAAATAGACCTAGTTTTGATAATAGTTTATCTAGTATTGAAGCTAAGGAAAAATATGAAGAGTTTTTAGATTTTTTTAAACAAAATAATATTTCCATAAAAACGGGTATATTTCAGGCTAATATGAAAGTTCTTTTAGAAAATGATGGACCTGTTACAATTCAATTAGATTCTAAAAAAAATTACTAGGAGTAAATAATGAATATTAAAAGAATAGTCGTTGGAGTTTACGCTGTAAACTGTTATGTTGTTTATAATGACAATAAAAAAGGATTTATAGTCGATCCAGGTGGCGATAGTGATGATATAATAAACTTTATCGAACAAGAAAATATTAATATAGATTTTATATTACTTACTCATGGTCATGGTGATCATATAGGAGCAGTAAATAAATTAAAAGAAAAGTATAATTTACCAGTTTATGCTAGTATAAAAGAGAAAGAATTATTAAATAATTCTATAACAAACTTATCCAAGTCTATTCCTCCATTTAAAGGGATTGAGTTGGAGGCTGATAAATGGCTGTATGATAATGAGAAGATTGATTTCTATGGTGATACTCTTATAATTATGGAAACACCAGGGCATACAGAAGGAAGTATCTGCGCATTTTTAGGAGATTCTATCTTTTCAGGAGATACACTTTTTAGAATGAGTATCGGAAGAAGTGATTTACCAACAGGAAGTACTGAAGAAATAATGAATTCAGTAAAAAAATTATATAAGATTGAAAATGATTTTAGGGTACTACCAGGTCATGGAGCAGAAAGTAATTTGTTTTTTGAAAAAAATAATAATCCATTTATGAAGAATTTAAAAGATTGATAGGAGATACAAAATATGTATGATATTATAGTGATCGGTTGTGGAGTCATAGGGGGAAATGTTGCATATGAACTATCAAAGTATAATCTAAAAGTATTAGTATTAGAGAAAGAGATAGATGTAGCTGAGGGTACTACAAAAGCAAATAGTGGTATACTTCATTCTGGTTATGACCCAGAACCTGGAACACTAATGGCAAAACTTAATGTTGAGGGTTCAAGAAGAATTAAGGATTTAGTAAAAAAATTAGATGTTCAATATAATGAGTGTGGTTCATTAGTTTTAGCATTTAATATCGAAGATGAAAAAACTTTAGAAAAACTATTAAATAATGGTATAAAAAATGGAGTAGAAAATTTAAAAATTATAGATAAAAGTGAAATTGAAAAAATTGAGCCTAATATAAATAAAACTGTTACTAAAGCACTCTATTCTCCAGGAGCAGGTGTTATAGATCCTTGGGAATTATGTATAGCTATGTCACAAGTAGCGGTTTCTAATGGAGTAGAAATTAAGTTGAATAGTGAGGTTATCAGTATAGAAAAAGTAAATGATAACTTTATTGTAAAAACTAAAGATAATACTTACTCATCAAAATATATCATTAATGCTGCTGGAGTAAATTCTGATACGGTTCATAATATGGTTTGTGAAAAAGAGTTTGAAATTATTCCTTCAAAAGGACAATATTATATTCTAGATAAAAGTCAAAAAGATCTAGTAAAGCATGTTTTATTTCAATGTCCTTCAAAAGTAGGAAAAGGTGTATTAATTGCTCCTACAGCACATAATAATATTATTATTGGACCAAATGCAGAAAGTAATTCTCTAGTTGATGATAAGTCAACAACATTTGAAGGTCTTAATGAAGTAAAAGATAAAGTTTCAAAAACAATATCTAATGTTCCGTATTGGGAAAATATTAATAATTTTTCTGGTTTAAGAGCTAATAGTACTGAGTCGGATTTTATTATTAGAGAATCAAAAAGTTGTAAAAATTTTATTGATTTAGCGGGAATAAAATCTCCAGGATTGGCTTCATGCGCTGCTATCGGTTTAATGTGTTTAGATATATTAAAAGAAATTGGAGTTACTTTTGTTAAAAAAGATAGCTATAATGATAGTAGAAAAGTAATTAGAATTAAACATTTGTCTCCAGAAGAAAGAGCTGAAAAAATTAAAGAAAATCCACTATATGGTAATATAATATGCAGATGTATTACGGTTTCTGAAGGAGAAATAATAGATTCTTTAAAGATGCCTCTACCTCCAAGAACACTTGGAGCTGTAAAGAAAAGAACAGGAGCTGGCATGGGACGTTGCTTAGGTGGTTTTTGTGGACCTAAAGTATTAGAAATAATTTCAAGAGAATTAAATATTCCTCCGGAAGAAGTATATAATACAAATTTTGGTAGTTATATTATAACTGGAAAGACAAAAGAAGAGGAGCAAATTAGCTAATATGGAATTTTATGATTTGGTTGTAATAGGAGGAGGTCCAGCAGGACTTGCCGCTGCTTGTGAAGCAAAGAAAAATGGAATAGATAAAGTTTTAATTTTAGAAAGAGATAAAGAAGCTGGTGGAATATTAAATCAGTGTATTCATAATGGTTTTGGACTTCACTATTTCAAAGAGGAACTTACAGGACCAGAATATGCACAGAGATTTATAGATTTAGCTAAAGAGTACAAAGTTGAAATTAGATTAAATACAATGGTATTAGAGTTTAATAATGAAAAAATTATACAGGCAGTAAGCAAAGATTATGGTTATCAAATTATTAAAGCTAAAGCTATCATACTTGCAATGGGGTGTCGAGAGAGAACGAGAGGTGCTATTTCAATTCCAGGTGATAGACCTTCTGGAGTATTAACAGCTGGTTCTGCACAAATGTATGTAAATATGCAAGGTCTTATGTGTGGAAAAAAAATAGTTATTTTAGGATCTGGTGATATTGGATTAATAATGGCAAGAAGATTAGCTTTAGAAGGAGCTGAAGTTATTGCTTGTGTTGAACTTATGCCATATTCTAATGGATTAGCAAGAAATATTGTTCAATGTTTACATGACTATAATATTCCTTTACTATTGTCTCATACTGTTACTGATATAGTAGGTAAAGGTAGACTAGAAAAAGTTGTTATAAGTAAAGTTGACGATAATAGAATGCCTATTAAAGGTACAGAAATAGAATTAGAATGTGATACACTTTTATTATCTGTTGGACTAATTCCAGAAAATGAAATTACTAGAGAAGTAGGAATTAATATTGACACGAGAACAAAAGGTGCATTTGTATTTGAAAATATGGAAACAAGTATGGATGGAGTTTTTGCGTGTGGAAATGTATGTCATGTTCATGATTTAGTTGATTTTGTTACTGGAGAAAGTCAAAAAGCTGGAAGATCAGCTGCGAAGTATATTAACGATATTTCTAATTCTAATGTAACTACTATTGAAATTAATAATGGCGAAGGAATTTTTTATACTGTTCCTCAAAAAGTTAGAATTGAAAATATGGATAGTAAGCTAGAAATATTTTTTAGAGTTAAAAGTGTTGAAAAAAATGTAATTATTTCAATTACTGATGAAGATGGTAAAATAATAAAAGAATTTAAGAGACCGCATGTTGCACCTGCTGAAATGGAGAAAATAGCATTAACAAAAAAACAATTTGAGGCAGTATCAACTAATAAGGTATTCATTTCAATGAAAAAAGGAGAATAACAATGAAAGATATGGTTTGTATTGTTTGTCCAGTTGGGTGTAGAATCTCTGTAGATGAAGAAAATGATTATTCAGTAATTGGAAATAAGTGCCCAAAAGGAGCTACTTATGGAAAAAAAGAGTTAACTTTTCCAACTAGAACTATCACTTCAACTGTTAAGATAAAAAACGCTATTCATAAAAGATTACCTGTAAAAACTTCTACAGAAATTCCGAAAAATATGATTTTTGATATTATGAGAGAATTAAATAAATTAGAAGTTTCATCTCCAATTAAAGTTGGTGATGTGGTATTAAAAAATATATTAAATACAGGTGCTGATATTATAGCAACAAGAGATATGTAATTTATTATAGTATTGCTTGATTTTGTAAATGATTTGTGTTATAATAATAAAAAAATATTCTTATTATGAGAAGAGTGGGTAAGCCCACTCTTTCGTTTTAGTTTAAATTATGTTTGAAAGGAGATAATTTTGAAAAAAGAAAAAGAATTATTAAAAACTATTGAGGATACCTTTACTAAGTTATTTCTTGAAAAAGGTATTTATTTTGTAGATGCAGAGTATGTAAAGGAACCTAAGGGAAATGTACTAAGGATATTTATTGATAAAGATGACGGTGTTGATTTGGATTCTTGTGAGATGGCTAGTAATCTTGTTAGCGATTGGCTTGATGAAATAGATCCAATAGATGATTCATATTTCTTAGAAGTTTCATCTCCTGGTGCTGAGAGAGAAATAAAAAGCGATGAACAATTATTGGCATATATTGATAAAAAGATATTAGTAAAGTGTTATAAAAAGATAAATAATGAAAAAGAGTTTATTGGATATTTAAAATCTTTTGATAAAGAAAATTTAACTTTATTTGTAGGGAAATCAGAAGTTATTTTTTATAGGAAAGATATAGCAATAATAAAATCACAAATAGAAATTTAAGGAGATAATTATGAAAGGAACAACAGATTTTTTAAGAGCATTAGATGAAATAGAACGTGATAAAGGTGTATCAAAAGAAATAATTTTTGATTCTTTAGAAAAGGCACTTTTGAAAAGTTATGAAAAAAACTTTGGCGAGTATGAAAATGTAAAAATAAATATTAATAGAACAAATGGTAAAGTCGAATTATTTTCATTAAAAACTGTAGTTGAAGTTGTTGAGGATAATATAACTGAGATATCTTTGGAAGATGCTAAAGCAATTAGTTCAAAGTACTCTCTTGGAGATGAAGTTTCAATTAAACTTAAAACTATGGACTTTGGAAGAGTTGCTGCCCAAACTGCAAGAAATATAGTAATACAAAAAATTAAAGATGCAGAGAGAGAAGTAATTTACAATGAATTCCAAGATAAAGAAAGAGAACTTATTTCTGGACAAATTCAACGAATTGATAGAAACAATTTATTTGTAAACCTTGGAAAACTTGAAGCAATTGTAACACCACCTGAACAAATTAAAAATGAAGTTTATCGTGTTGGCGAAAGATTAAAATTTTATGTTAAAGAAGTAAAAAATACAACAAAAGGAGCACAAGTTTTGCTCTCTAGATCTGATGTTAATTTTGTTTTAAGATTATTTGAACTAGAAGTTCCTGAAATATTAGATGGAACGGTAGAAATACAATCAATTGCTAGAGAACCGGGTAGTAGAACAAAAATTTCTGTTTTTTCTAAAAATGATGATGTAGATCCTGTAGGTGCGTGTGTAGGATATAAGAGATCAAGAGTAAGTTCAATTATAAATGAATTAAAAGGAGAAAAAATAGATATTATTGTTTTTAGTAAAGATGTAAAAGAATATTTATCTAACTCTCTTAGTCCTTCAGAAGTTATAGCTGTTTTTACAAATGAAAGTGAAAATAGAGCAAGAATTATTGTTCCAGATTCTCAATTATCATTAGCAATAGGAAAAGAAGGACAAAACGCTAGATTAGCTGCTAAACTAACTAATTGGAGAATAGATATTAAAGGATTAGAAAAGTATAAAGAAGATCTAAGTAACGGAATTATTGAAGTAGGTTTTGATGGAGAACAAGAATTTATAGACAATGGATTTGAATTATAGGTGATCATATGAAAGCAAAAAAAATTCCTATGAGAAAATGTGTTTCCTGTGGTGAACAAAAAGAAAAGAAAGAATTATTAAGAATTGTAAATAATAAAGAAGAAGGTATTTTACTAGATGTTTCAGGTAAAAAGAACGGAAGAGGTGCTTATATTTGTAATTCTAGTAAATGTATAGATAAGGCGAAGAAAAATAAAAGACTAAATGTTGCATTAGAATCAGAGATAAATAGTGAATTTTATGACGAACTGAAAAGATATGTAGATTCTATTGAATAGCAAAGGGGTGCTAGTATGAGTAAAGTTAGAGTACATGAACTTGCAAAAGGTTTAAATTTACAAAGCAAGGAATTAATTAATATAATTACTGGTTTAGGAGTTGATGTAAAAAGTCATATGTCAATTCTTGAAGGTAAAGATTTAGAAATTGTAATAGGACATTTTAGAAAACTTGAATCTGAAAAATCAAAAAAAGAAGAAAAAAAGGAATTTAAAACTGAAGATAAAAAAAATAGTTTTAATAAGGATAGAAAAGAAAATTTGAATAAAGATAACAAAAATTTAAAAGAAGATTTTAATAAAGATAATAGATCATACAATAAAGATAAAAAAGAAGGTTTTAACAAAGATAGTAGACCATACA
>ERZ772910.941-NODE-941-length-15662-cov-3.800730_pt1 | contig 15662 bp, 15 predicted proteins | sample MGYA00511357_ERZ772910 | MGnify/ENA primary metagenome ERZ772910 (study PRJEB29015, sample SAMEA2738096) | human oral metagenome | biome: human oral; feature: human-associated habitat; material: saliva | place: China | collected 2193 ... | reverse complement strand
TCCATCGTTGATAATAATGATTCTTATCAGTAAAATGTTCCTCAAGTATATGAATACACCTGTGGTACAGTCAGTCTTTGCAGGTCTGCGCCCAGTTGTAGTAGGTCTATTAGCAGCTGCCACCTTATTGTTATGTAATGCGGAGAATTTCTCTGCACCAAGCATTAACCCTTGGCAGTTTTGGGTTAGTCTATTCCTCTTTGCTGCAACCTTTGTTGGTACAATGTGGATGAAGATAAATCCTATCCGCATGATATGTTATGCTGCCTTTGCAGGACTGATACTGCTTTATTAAGAAAGACCTCATTCACTGGTCTTCTCCCACAGAAAGGGGAGTGTTTACCCATCTTTCGCCATTGTATTGTTGCTCAACACACATTGTGTTGTTACTGAGCACCAATCGTGCGGAGCCCTAACGAGGGTGTGTCAAAATGCAAATTAATAACTTGACACCTTTCAAACTATAAGTGTTTTTTTCTTAAAGCAAAGAAAAGACCATTTCTTTACTCAAAATCGAGTACAGAAATGGTCTTTTTAATGAATTGTTTCAAACTGTAAGATTATCAAAATGGAATTTGCATTTTGACACACCCTCAGTAAAGAGGAAAGTGGACCAGTAGCTGGATAAAACATAGAAGAGGATATGCCAACAACGATAGCATATCCTCTTTTTGCGTTTGACTATCATGTATATTAGCTAATGCTTGCAAATCCCTACCAGTGGGAACTGCCCAGCCAGAGAGATAAGGGTGTTCATTTTATCTTCCATGCATAATACCAGTATCATTATCAGAGTTGGAAATACGTTTATTGATACTTGATTTGCCTTTTCCATAATTCAAATTGAATGTGAAGTTAAGCAGAAGTATTCGTCTCAAACTCTTTGAGAAAGCCAGTTGCCGGTTAGGCGCGAGGCGTGACAAGTTATCCGTTTCATTTGAGTATTGTTTAGAGAAAGGTGATGCCATGATAAGATTTAACGCCCATTTGTCTTTGTTATAACCTACTGATATGACGTGATTCGCTTCTCCTTTGGTAAGTGTTTCACCCCATAATTCATTGTATCTGGTCTGTACAACAGCTGTGAATACCCATTGTTTGTACATTACAAGTAGATTTCCATTCAGTCCCCAGTTCGAGAGTGTATGTGCATAAGTATGCCCGTTACTGATGTACCGATTGAAGAATGGTGTAAGTTGTAACGATAACCAATCGCCAAAGGGATGCAACTTTATGTCCATTTGGGTATGTAGTCTGTGGAAGTTCTTTTGGTTATCTATTGTCCTAACAAACTTTCCGTTGTCAATATAAGTCTCTTCCATGATAGGGTGGGAATCGTAACTATACCTTCCGAATAACGATAGATCGCACCATTTTGTGCCCCAGTTTAAGGACAACTCATTCGATACGAAGGTTACAGACTTTAGGTTAGGATTGCCCTTTCTAAGCTGATATACGTCAATATCCTGTGACACATTGCTCATATCGGATAGTGAAGGAGCATAAGCCGAAACGTATCCTTGATATTTTAAAGTTACGTTATTACAAGGTTGATAAGCGAGAGAGAGCTTCGGACGAAGGATGAACTTCGATAGCTTCTTATCGTGCTGATGGTTGTAAATACGCATTCCTCCCAACCCGAGGGTATAGGTTAGCTTGCCCAGTTTTGACATCCATTCAGTGTAAGCGAAAGTCTCCGCTGTATTCATATTTACCTGACTTTGGATGTTTCCATCATACGTATTATTGGTGTACATCTGCGTATGCTTCAACCCAAACGACAATTTGCTATCCTTGAACATGCGCTCATAAATGCCCTCACCTATTATGGAGTACTTGTTACCATCAGTAATGGAAGCAATCGTCTGAGTAGGTTGTGTGGTTGATGATAAGGTGTATGTACGCTGGCTATGGCTATTGATGTAAGTGCCAATTAGGTCGAAGTACAAGTGCTGGTTATGGGCAAGCTCAGTTTGAAAATACAAATCTAACGAGGGTGTGTTATCGTGTCCATGCCTAAAGTCGGTGATGTGGTAGACGTCAGTACCACGATAAAGCGTACTGATTCTATCCTCTGGTGAGTTAGATTCCTTATTGTAGTGATCACGGAAGATAGCACTAATACTGCTCTTCTTAAACGAATAGTTGTACCACAGAGAGAAGCTCATATTATCAAACTTAACCTTTGTTGGCTCACCAATCTCTCTATTCTCTATGGTCTGATGAGGGTAGTGGTACTCCTCGTAGTTCTCTCTTTTCCACTTCAAATCACGCCTATTCCAATAGAAAGAAGACTTTATCTCGGATCTACCTTTGTGATAGTTGGCAGACAAAAGGTTTTCTCCATAGCCTAACATCGATAGTCCATCGGTGAGGTCACCATTGATGTTTCCACCTTTATTCTTATACTTCACAATGAAGTCGAGGACGGCTGCTGCACCGTTAAAACGTAGTCCAGGCATATCGTGGTATTCAACCTTTACAATATCTTGAGGACGTAGGGCTTTTACTTCTTCTATCTTTGCTATGACACCATTAATGCGTAATTGGACGGCATCTCCAGTCGTCGTCGTGATGGTATTATCAATGGTGTTGACCCGAATACCAGCTAATTGCATGTTCTGTATGAGCATTACTCCGTTAGTAGAAGCCTTTAGCTGGAGTTTTGAAGGGGTGATAATACGCCGGTCAATCTTCTGTATTTCACGCTTCCCAACCACTTCTACACCTTTTAACTCTTGTGTGGAAGGAGTCAGTTGAATCTTTCCAAGGTCGGTATTCCTTTGTATGTTCTCCAGAGATACACGATAATCAGCATATCCCATATAGGTTATGATGAGTTCTTTGTGCCCATCGCTCTCCTCCATTGTAAGGTTAAATGAGCCCTCATTGTTGGTTACTGTCTGCGTAATTAACGTTGTTTGGGTGACCAACTTGACTACGGCACCAATGATAGGGGATGTTGTTTCGTCAGTAACTTGCCCTGTTATGACAACTTTTGCATGCAAGTTAACGTAAAAACTCAGTGCTGCTATGCACAGAAGAAATCTTTTCATTATGGTTATATCTTATAGGTTATTAGATGGATAGAGGCTTTGGTTCTGCCCTGAGTGATTGTTGTTTCCTCTTTAACCACTATCTATTGAAAACTAAAACTCTGCAAAGTTAAAAAAAACAACGGCATTACAAAGACTCTTCGCATGTTTTTTTATATAATTGTAGATGCTTTCTTGGATGCTTGTTGTTCGATAGGCTCTTCTATATAAAAAGGTGAATTTGATACTCCCTAACCCGTAGCTACATTCGTACTCATCCTTACTTCAACAAAAAAAGAGTTACAGAACAATCTGTAACTCCCATCTTTGTAGCGGGGGTGGGACCCGAACCCACGACCTCCGGATTATGAATCATATCTAATACATTTCTCCAAGTTGCTTGATGTTTATAAATAAATGTATATTAAGTACTTAAATGTTTTGTAGATTCCATGAAATTACGTAATTTTGCACAGAATTTAGGTAGAAAAGTTCACTAAAAGTTCACCAAAAGTTCACCAATTTCATTCTTAATACACCATAAATAAAGGGTTCTGTAATTTGTAATATGAGAAGAAAGTTCACCGAATCGGACATTTTGTCCAACAGACAGTATAGGGATCGAGGAGAAACAACACTTGCAAAGTTTGTTTCTTCCAATGGCAGCGTAACGGGAACACTTATGATAGATCCTCGAAGGGCATCTGGTGATGAATCGGAAATTCTGCCTGTTGCCATCCGCGTTCAATATAATGGCAAGAAGATATATTTACGAATTGGTAAGACTTTTGTTTTGTCAGAATGGAAAGCCTTGTGTGAAATAGAGCGGTTAGGAAGAAACAAAAATGCAAACGAGCGGGTAGAACTAAAGTCTCATTTGAACAAGGTAGAACGACTTGTTAATTTATTGATAGAAGAAGGTGCGTTTACTCTCAAAAGATTGCAAGAGAGATTTAGTGGTATCACACCCGAAGAAAGAACAATCTATACTGTATGGGATAAGTATATTGAAAATAGGAAAATTGATAAATTAGGTACTGCACGAACTAACACGGATGTGAAGAGACGCTTTGTCAAAGAAATGGGGACGAATGTTACCTTTGGAGACATAGATAGGTCATTTATTCAGAAATGGGCAACAGTCATGAAGAAGCGTGGGCTAAGCACGACAACTATTGGAATCAGCCTGCGTACATTCCGAGCCATTGTGAAAGTCTGCATAGATGAAGGACTAATAAAAGGTGATACACGAGAAATGTTCAAAGATACAGGCTATAACAAATCTAACAGCCGCAAACATGAATTTCTGGACGTTACTACGATGCACCAACTTTACAACTTCTGGGAGAAAGGAGAAGCTAAGGGGGAGAATGGAAAAGAAATTTTTTATTCGCATGAAAAAGAGGCTGTCTTTCGTGACCTCGGTTTATTCCTGTTTATGTACCTCGGTGATGGGCAGAATCTTGCCGACACATTACGATTGGAATATGATGAATGGTACTTCTCTACACATGGCAAAGAACTGCGTTTCTTCCGTCAGAAGACACATGACCGAAATGAGAGCGCAAGTGAAGTGATATTCCCCATAACTCCTGAACTAAAGATGATAATTGACAAACATGGCAATGAACCCAAACTAGGAAGACGTGTTTTCCCAATTATGCCAAGACTGCTTCTTCCCGAAAAGGAATTATGGGTGATTCAGCGTTATAACAAGTATATAGGCATCCACATGAATAAGGTAGCTACCCTCTTGGGAATGGAACAAAAGCCCACATCAACCTGGGCAAGGCATAGTTTCGCTACCAATCTGAACAATTCTGGCAAAGTTCCATATAAGTATATCAGCGACAGCATGGGGCATAGCAGCAATGGAGACATCACCTCTAATTATATAGGCGCTTATCCTTTGGAGAAAATGTTAGAATATAACTGGTACCTGCTGCATGAAGAGAAGAAGCCTATGGCTTCTGGCAAGAAAGAACTATTGGAACTTCTGAAATCCATGAGCAAGAAGGAACGAGAAGACTTGTTGTCATCAATATAGGATATTCTTTTTTGTTAGACAACAAAAATTTAGTAATTTTACCGACAAAATATTAGATCGTGAGCAAACTAATCAAAACAGACAAGGAGTATGCAGCTTGGATAAAAATTCTGAGCAATAGATTTAGGCAGAGCCAAATTAAAGCTTCTGTCAGGGTAAATAGCGAAATGTTGCTATTCTACTGGAATCTGGGAGTGGACATGGATTCTAAGAAAGCTGACAGCAAATATGGGTTTAGCTTTTTCAAGAACCTCAGTTTAGATTTAGGCGATGCCTTACCCGGAATAAGAGCATTCTCCATCAGAAATCTCCAGAACATCCTTAAATGGTATAGATTCTATAAAAAGGATTTCCCGATTACGAAACAAGCTGTTTCGCTAAGTTTAGAGAATACGAAACAAGTTGTTTCGCAAAGTCAAGACAAAATATCATTCGATGACTTCTTGTCTATTCCATGGGGACACCATGTTTATATCTTGCAAAAGTGTAATTCTACAGACAAAGCCTTATTCTTTGTTCAGCAGACTCTCAAGCATTGCTGGTCGAGAAGTGTGTTGTTGAATTTTCTGGATACCAACCTTTATGAACGAGAGGGTAAGGCCATTACCAACTTCAGTGCAACACTACCATCCGTCACAAGTGATTTGGCCCAAGAGATTACCAAAGATCCGTACAATTTTGACTTTGTCGGTCTCACGGAGCCCTACAAGGAAAAAGAGTTAAAAGATGCTCTTATCAAGAACATAGAGAAGTTTTTGTTAGAGATGGGAAATGGATTTGCCTATATGGGAAGGGAATTCAGAATGGAAGTTGACCATGATGAGTTCTTTGCTGACATGCTTTTCTATAATACTAAAATCCATTCTTATGTCATCGTAGAAGTAAAGACAACAGTTTTTGAGACTTCATTCTTGGGGCAACTTAGTGGTTATGTATCATTTGCTAATCATATACTCAAAGGGGAAGGCGATAACCCAACGATAGGTTTGTTAGTTTGTAAAAACAAGAATGATATTGTGGCTCGCTATGCACTTGAGGGGTACACACAACCACTTGGAATATCTGAATATGAATTATCAAAAGTGTTTCCAGAGAATTTCAAGAGTTCGCTCCCATCAATTGAAGACATTGAGAATGAACTTAAAGAAAATAAGTAACACCTATGACTGGCTCAAAATACACAGATCAGTTACTATATTGGTATCAAGCCAACAAGATAACGGCAGACCGCATCATCAACGATTTGAAGAAGCAGTCGTTTGAAGCGGTAATGCACCTCTATGCTTATACTGCCAAATCATTGAAACTGGAACATATTGTGAGTCAGAGGGACTTTCCCATTCTGTTTTCCAACAATTACACGAGAGTTGGTGACACCATTGTAACAGCGATAGTATTTCTGTTCAGTGAAGGAAACATGAGTTTTATTCGTCTAAACAGGATAAAGAACACATTAAAATACTGGCTATTTTGTGGCAATCTGTACGAAACGATTGTCTCAAAAATCATCGTCAAGACTGATGAAGCCCGTGAACGATTAGAGAAGAACGCCTATTCCGATTTACAGCAGCAATTAGTTGAGACCAGTATGCGAAATGGCATCAAGACTCAGGATGATTGGAATCGATTCTTTGGCTTGGAGATTACACTCGATGATGAATGTGAAATTGAAAACAAGCCTAATCCCATCCCAACCGAACTCCAGACGGAAGAAGCCCGACTGATTCTTGGCTTGGCGATTACACCCAATGACAAAGGTGATATCGAGAACAAACCTGTTCCCCTGCCAGCCGAACTTCAAACAGAAGCTGCCAGACAGATTCTTGACAAAGCAATTTTGTTGAGGTTATGTGATAATGAATATCACTGGCAAAAGACAAACTCCTTGTTAGCCTATTTCGCTGATTGTGCCTGTGAACATTTGAAGCTATCCAAAGCGGAGCAGGACGGCAAGAAGAAAACATATTGGAAGCCTTTTGAAACCCTATTCGGTGTTTCCGGACTGGCCAATTACAAGAACACCTATACCAACAAGACGGGCAAGCTGCCTATTGACCATGAAATCGTGGAATCTATATTCCGCTAAAAGAAGAAACCCATAGCCCGTGTAAGTCAGCCTTGCATGGGCTTTTTCATGCATTCCTCTTACTATACAAGCATTCCGTTCCATAGGAGGAAATGCGTCCATACCCATATAGTTACCATGTAGTACCTATATGGGTATAATGTCATGTAATTCCATGATACTTTTGCAGCAAACTTTTAAAACCAAGAGACATGCAAGGAAATTTCATCATGCTGCAAAAGGAAGACCTCAAGGAGGCCATTGCAGAAGTATTGGAGACAATGGTGGGTAAGAATCTGCTGAAAGAACCAACTCAAACTGCATCCACCGAGTATTACACCCGTGACGAGCTGTGCGCCCGTTTGCACATCACCTATACCACATTGTGGCGCATGGAAAAGCGTGGCGACATCCATGTCCATAAGATTGGCAGACGCAACCTGTATTCTAAGCAGGAAGTGGATGCACTGATAGCAAATGGACTTTCTTCTGATTCTGTAAGCAGGTAGTATGGCTATGGCAGAACTTAGTAAGAATATCCCCAAACCGCCAGAGGTGGATTATATTATTTCCTCTTTTCAGCAGTTGCAGGAACAGGATGCCATTGATGTGGGTGGCTTTCATGTGGCATCCATGAACGACTGCTTGAAGGCGGCCAAATCTTTGCCGCCTCTTGTGGTTCTCTATCCGAACATTGTCCTCGAAGGTGATCTTTGCATCATCTTCGGACAGTCAGGCATCGGCAAAACCATCTTCGCCATGCAGGTGGCAAGAGATATTGCCGCACAGGGGAAGCGCGTGCTCTACGCCGACTTTGAGATGACGCTGCGTCAGCTGGTCCTGCGGTACGAGGTTCCGGACTTCCCTCCTACTTTCTTCCGTGCGGAGATGGACAGGGACAATCTCGTTGATGATGTATTGAAGGGAATAGAAAAAGCAGCCGTGGCGAATCTTGCGGAGGTGGTGTTCATCGACAACATTACCGCCCTCAGCCAGTCGCTCGACAAAAGCTCTGACGCGGGCTCGCTCATGGCATCGCTGAACGCCTTGAAACGGAAGTATAACTGGACGCTGGTCGTCCTCAACCATGTTCCCAAGATGTTCTCCGGTTCAGTCCCTCTTTCCCTGTCGGCCATACAAGGCTCCGCCAAACTCAACCAGTTGATAGACGATGCCGTGGGACTGGGGCAGTCAGTCCGTGACAAGTCGTTGGTCTATGTGAAGCAGTGCAAGTGGCGCAACGGTGAAGTTGTGCTCGATGCCGACAATGTGGCTCTGTATGAGCGAGCCAAGAACAAGGACGGCAATCTTTGCTTTACCTTTCGCGGCTATGACACGGAGGCCGCCCATCTGGAAACAACAGGTACCAGCGGTCGTGAGGAACTGAAATCAAGGGTCAGGGAATTGTCCTCGCAGGGCATGAAGCAGCAGGACATAGCCAGGGAATGCGGTATCACCCAAAGCAAGGTGTCAAGGCTCTTGAACCATTGATTATTCACTTTATTCACTTTATGCAGTTTATGCAATATGCATAAGTGCATAAACTGCATAAAACGCATAGCAAAAATGAGAAATCAGGACTTGAAGAGAATATTGGCGACTAAGGCTGCGCCCAATGATCGGATGTTGATAGAGATACCCAAGCAGGATATAGGATGCCATTATTCTTCTCTTACGGATTATCTGGATAAGATGGCTGGTTATGATTCCAAGATATTGTCGGCTATTGATAGTTTAATTATGAGATTTCATCTGGGAGCCGTTACCAAACTTGTGAACGGACATTATGGCACGGTGCTGCCTCGGATTAACCGGAACAACAAGGTTGTAGGAGGAAGTGTGCAGTACTTTGATACTGAGAGTGGAGCAATCCTGCAAAGAGAGTCCTTAGTGGAGAATCTTTATAGCTGGTATTGCTTCGACTATTATACGGATGATGAGGTGTTCTTTGGCGAGCATCTGCTTTCAAGCAAACCTGTCGCCATTGTGCAGGAGGAAAAGACGGCCTTACTGGGTACGCTGGCGGAACCGTCCGTTGACTGGCTGGCGGTTGGCGAGGGCTGCAATTTCACCAATGGTATGATGAGTAAACTGGCTGGCAAGAGAGTGGTTCTTTTCCCTGATGATATCAGCTGTGATTGTTGGAACGAGCAATTTGGAGGTCAGTTCAAAGTGGACAGCGGATTCACGCAGCGTGACATCAACGAATACCTAATTGATAAAATCAAATGCCGTGGAAGTCCATAGTCGCTGAAGGGTTGGGGCAAACGAACAGGGCTCTGCCCTTGTTATAGCCCACTATAACTACCCGCTGCGCTTTCGTAGTTGTGGGCCCAAGGCCAGCCTTGGAGAACCGGCGGGGATGACTCTCCCCCTGCACCCTCCACTCGGTGGCATCTGCCCCCAAGACCCCTGACCAGAGCGTGACCCTCTCTCTGGACTCTCCGCTTAGGGAGCCACCCTAAGAACCTTATGAAAAGAAAAACCAAAAATCATTTAATTCCCTTTTGTTATGACACAAATGACATCGGTACACATCAAGCCCTGCAATATCGGGCAAAGTGAGGCACACAACCAACGGACAAAGGCATATCTCGACCACATCAATGCAGAGAAGCTTTATATCAGGAAAGACCTGATACCTGAGAACCAATCGTGGACATCGGAATTGCAAGGCGATATGACCTTGCGGCAGTATTACGATGCCATTGGCAGAATGGTGAAGGAAAAGACGGGTAGGGCCATGCAGACCAAGGAACGGGAGCGAATCAATAAGAAGACGGGCAAGGTAACCAAGATAGCCGGCTGTACTCCCTTGCGTGAGGGCGTCGTGGTGTGCAAGGCAGATACCACCATGGAGCAGTTGCAACATTTCGCCGACCTTTGTCGGCAGCGTTTCGGCATTACGGCCATACAGATACACCTCCATCGTGACGAGGGGCATTGTCTTGATCCGAATGACACATCTACATGGAAGTCTAACTATCACGCCCATGTCATCTGGGACTGGATGAACCACGAGACAGGTAAGTCCTACAAGCTGGACAATGAGGACATCAGCCTCGTGCAGGACATGGCGGCCGAGGCATTGGGAATGGAGCGCGGCGTTTCCAAGTTGGAGACGGGCAAACTGCATCTGGAACGGAATGACTATATCGTGGCTAAACAGAAGCGTGAGTTGGATGAAAGCAAGAAACAAGCGGAGAAGCTGGCAAAGGAGAACGAGCAGAAAGTTCTCGCCTGTGAAAAGTTGGATAGGGAAATCCACGACAAGCAGGAAAAAGCCAATCGAGAGAATGGCAGCGCCATCCTGTCGGGCTTGGCCAACCTTGCAGGAAAAGGCAAGTATGCCCAGTTGGAAGCCGAGAACATGGCCATGAAGCAACAGGTGGTATTGTTACCCGAGAAGATAGCGCAGGGAGTGGCAGAGCGGACGGCTAAACTTGAAAAGGTCTATGAAAGGGAAAGACGGATTGCAGAGTTGCGTTTGGATGAATACAACAAACTCACCCAAAGTTACAACAGGCTATTGAAGAAGTCGCAAAACGATAAGAAATCGTATGAGACGGCTCTCTCGCGGAAGAATTGTATCATAGCCAGCCTTATATCCGCTTTTCAGAAGGCAATAGACTTGTTGGATGTTGTATGTCGCAAGGCTTTGAAAGCCGTCATCGACTTTGCCAAGAAGCCGATAGCCAGACGGTTTACATACGAGCAAGCCTGTGCTGTCAATGATTTCCTTGATGTAGGTTCTGACAGGCGAGGGGCAGCCGATATGCTGATAACGCTTTCCCGGCCATTTCTCACCGACAACGAACACACCAAGGGAAGTCAGGAGGTGCAGAATGTGGCTGATGACTTTATCGGTTATCAAAGATTAGAGTGGGAAAAACAAGAGAATACCATTGGGTTGCATCGTCGTGGATTGAGGAGATAAACTTAATAAGCGTGGTATGGATTAAGGTATATATTTAGTCTATATTATTTTTAATTTGAAACAATGTCGTTGAGGAAGTCCCTCAAGTAGATGAATATTTTTGATGGTATTATAAAAAAGGATGCTACAACTCTTTTGTCGTAGCATCCTAATTTGCAAGTGTCTCTTCAGTCGTTTAAAACCTACTAGAGTAGTGCGACGAGTGCGACGAGTGCGAACTGTGTGAAGAGTGTGAACTGTGCGAATAGTGTCTATTCGCCTGAGTCTGCATATTCACAGGCTGCTCCAGAATCAGAGATTGTCCCTGCTCTGTGATAGAAACATGGCTGCTGTTCGTCACCATCGCAATTACATCCTTGCTTAGGTTTGAAGCATACGTGGTTCCAGCAAGAAGTGCAGAGACCAAAAGAAATAATACTCTCTTCATTGAACCTCCTTTTTTAATTGTTAAACAATAAATGAACTATCACTAGACACAGGCCTCGGCCGTGATGTCTTCTAAATTGGGATTGATGTGTGCGCTGTGATGCTTCTGATTGGAAGCAAACAGACCTCCACATTGTTGGCGGAGTTTACATCCTTCGCACTCGGGAAGATAGGTGTCTTTCCAATCTGAGATAGCATTGACTGCGAACTCCCTTATTTCATGAGGTAACACACAGAGTTGAGCATTGTATATTCGAGTGCAGATGCCACGATTAGCCAACAGTAGAACTGCCTGCTTCAACTCTTCATTATAATCATATGGGTCTATCCATAATTCATCAAGATTCGTATCCGCATTACCAGTTGTCTCCATCTGCAAGAATGCGACTTGGCTAATGAATGGGAAATTATGATAGATATAATCAGCTAACTGAGGCAAACGCTTGTATGTCTGTTTGTGCACAACAATACGCAAACCAATTCGCTGATGAAAAAGTGCGAGATTATAAAGTCCTTGCACAGTCTTATAGAACGTCTTGGCACCTACGATACGATTATGTTCATCGGCAATGTCTGAGAATATCGGAACGTCAATCTGCAAGTCGTGATGTCCACATTGTGCGAGTTTCATTGCATATGATTTATCGGCAAACTTCACGCCATTGGTCAACAGGCTTATTCCCGCTTTAGGCTGGAACTTATGAATCTGCCTAATCAAGCCAAACAACTTGTCGCCTATGAGTGTTGGCTCGCCTCCTGTGATGCCGACTTCTTCTGTGTTCTTATCCATCAACGAAATCAGCTTCAGATTAAAAGGCGTTTTATCTTCTTCTTCAGCAACTGGTGGCTGTGGGCACATGATGCAACGATGATTACATCGCTCTGTGGCAAAGATGGCGTTGTGCATAGACTTGATTTCGTACAAGAAGACTATCTCGCCCCGCTTGTTTATCAAAACCACATCGCCCTCGTTAAACTCATCAAGCATTTGCACATTTCCCACACATGGCTTGCCACCGTTGATTGTCTCGCTATTTGTTATTACAGCAGAATACCCAGATGGCACACTTGCTGCGTCAGCCTTGACAAGAATCTCTTCCTTTCGGTTAAAAATACTCTTGCTCTTCAGCGTTATGCGGCCAAGGATATCTGACTCTATATTGATTGGAATTCCGTTAATCTGTTTCATGATTCATCAATTTATCCAAGACCAAAATATTCTGTTTATCTCTGGGTCATGCTTTTTCAGCAACTCAAACAAGTAGTGCATAATCGCAGTATTCTTTTTGCACATATCGCTCGTAGGCCGATGCCCCACAATGTCACCCTGCTCCGAATAGTTTCTTACCGGGTCAGCACCGCAATAGGGCTGGAATACGCACTCTGAACACATCGGCAAACATTCCGTGCAAGCATTCTCGATGATGTGGTGCAACTTTTCGCCGTTGAACATCGACTGATAGCTGTCTTCATTCACGTTGCCCAGCTTAAAGTAGTAGTCTTTGAATCGTGCAAGCATTCTTCCCTCATCGGCCACATAGACATTGCCGTCCCAATCATAAATGGCACCTGCTATACCAACGCCAGCCGGTGATTGCAAATCCACGAATCCCGTAGCGAATGGAGTTAGAATTCGTTTCAATAGCAGAGCTGCATATCCCTCAATGAAGAAAGTTCCTTGCTTGTTCAATTCGATAATGTAGTCCAAACCTTCTTTGAAATTCCCAATAAAATCCTCTACAGGATAGGCAATCTTGTCCTTATACTGCTTAGCAAATCCATATGGATTCAAAGCACGAAGGAAGATGTTATTATAGCCCAAACGCACATACTCGTCGATAATCTCTTTAAAATGTCCTAAGCTGTATTTCGAGGTTGTCATCAATGCCGAAACACTATCAGGGCCACAAATCTCACGAATCATTTTAATATTCTCCTCAAACTTTTCGTGGGTATGTGTCGTGTTTTGCAAAGGACGATTAGTATTGTGAAGTTCCTTCGGACCATCAAGAGAAGTTGATATGTCGCATTTATGTTTCTTCAGATACTTGACATCATCAGGAGTAAGCAAGGTGACGTTGGTGCAGATAACAAAACTGAGATCCTTCTTCTTGAAGAGATTTTGCCACTCCGCTTCCTCAATCATATACTTCACCATTTCCAAATATGTCGACGGGTCACCACCCTGAAACTCTATCTTAATGCAGGATGATGGAGATTGGAAGATCGTCTTTATGACGTTCTTGGCAGTCTGCTTCGTCATATCTGCCTCGTGGTCATCCATGTTCTTTCGTGCAACCTGACAATAGATGCAACTCGAATTGCATCGTAGAGTTGGCACCACCATGTGCAGGCTTGTGAAATCACGGAGGATGCTCTTTTTCGTTCTGAACTTCGTAGCCAGCATGTTCACAACATCTTCCACATTGTCTGTAGTGGCTATTTGTTTTGATGCTAAGTCTTGAAACCCCTCGGATTTCGTATCAAGCTCCATGTTGATGAACTTCTCGAAGTTCTCATTCCCAAGAAAGATATACTCGCCGACATCATTTGTCAGCAAGAACTCCGATTCATTGAAGCGGGCGAACCGGAAGGGAAGTATTTTATAGCTTTCGTTCATAGTCATCTGTTCTTATTAGCAAAATCTACCATCCATTTCTCTTTCTTTTCAACATTATAATGATGTCCTTCCCCAATTCGGTAGAAATTTGAAACGGTGTTTGAAAGAGGAATGATGTATTCTTGTATGCCGAAAGAATTATATTTCCCTCTATTCCATTTTCGAAAACTAATACAAAGACATTTCTCATTTGGAGCAGGCTTATATCTTACTATAGAAGATTCGCCTTTTTCTTGTGTTGTAATTCCATTATTCTTGGAAATATAAAGAGCCATAATGTCTATATCTTTGTCGGCACAATTATGCATTAAAGCTAATGAATGGATTATATACTTCTTATCATTCTGACTTACATTTCGTGCCGAATCCTTCTTCACTGTTATAGTCATTGAATAATGAGAACAGTGTGAGGCATGTGAAGCGTGAGACCCATGATTATATATTCCATCAGAGGGAGATAATACCAATGGATTAGAATTAGTTCCATCAGCATTGCGATTTGCGATAGATTGGATTGCAGCAAGAACCGATGCGACAAGTAAAACTAACTTCCTCATTTACTAATAGGTTTAAACGCTTCCTCAACAATCAAATCACGAATATGGCCAAACTGCTGATTCGTATTGTATCGAACCTGCTGGTCAATAAGCTCATTGCAGAACTTTTTGACGATGGAATCTGAAACAACATTGCCATTCTTTGATTCAAATACCACAATGACATTGCTACCATCCGTTTGCTGATGTATATAGAATCGGTCAGTAAACTTGTAGTAAGCAGCGACGAGAGATTCTTTTGCGTATAACGACATATCAACAACAACTTGAAACCTTTCGTTCTCAAGTTTTGTAACAGGAAATTTCAGTTCAGCTATAGCCATTCCTTCAATCAGCGTCCCGTCAGCACCTCCAAGGACAGTTAATAGTACATAGAAGCGTGGCACTGATTTGCCACTTCTTCTAATGGAGGCCGTAGGAATCGCCTTGAACTGAGAAGAGGTAATCAGCCCACGCTATTCGCGCGAACCGATACACAGTCCTTGCAGTTCATTGGAAATTTCCTACGTTCCCATTAGCAATTCGAGCATAACGCTTCGTTATTTCCACAAAGTATTGACTCGGATTCCTCCAAATCACTGCAAATATAAACAAAAGTTAGTAAAGTGCAAAACTTTAAATGATATTTTGACACACCCTCATGCTAAAAAAAAATGTGAAGATTGTCCAAAAGGAAGAATTGAAGCAGTCAAACTAAGATGTGTCAAAAGATGAGTATTACAATAGGCAACTTTTATCAACTAATAATGTGGTACTGCTAGTATCTTAAAATAGTTCAATAAGCAAAAGTGTGAAATTTCATAAGTTTTTATTAAGTAACTTTTAGAAAGTTCACCAAAAGTTCACCAATAAAAAAACAAAAAGGAGTTACATTGCTGTAACTCCTTGATAATTAATGTAGCGGGGGTGGGACCCGAACCCACGACCTCCGGATTATGAATCCGACGCTCTAACCAGCTGAGCTATCCCGCCATC